>Ga0153954_1001373_pt1 | contig 13323 bp, 8 predicted proteins | sample TSFL038MetaG_FD_102277 | JGI IMG/M metagenome (GOLD analysis project Ga0153954, IMG submission 102277) | Attine ant fungus gardens microbial communities from Florida, USA - TSFL038 MetaG | ecosystem: Host-associated > Fungi > Mycelium > Unclassified | place: USA: Florida, Wekiwa Springs State... | reverse complement strand
GGCCTGATCGGCCATGGCGGCGTCGTTGTGTTCGACGACACGGTCGATATGGCGAAGCAGGCGCGCTTTGCCATGGAATTCTGCGCGGTCGAATCCTGCGGCAAGTGTACGCCCTGCCGGATCGGCTCCACGCGTGGCGTCGAGACCATCGACAAGATCCGGCGCGGCGAGCGCGTCAGTGAAAATCTCGCCGTGGTCGAGGACCTCTGCAACACCATGAAATTCGGCTCGCTCTGCGCGCTCGGCGGTTTCACACCCTACCCCGTGATGAGCGCGCTCAAACATTTCCGGGAAGATTTTGGCCCGGCGCCGGCTCGTTTGCAGGCCGCGGAATAAGGAGCTTCACCATGTCGCTCATCGAAGAAACCGATTTCGGCACCCCGCGCTCCAAATCCGCCGGCATGGTGACGCTCACCATCGACGGCCAAAGCGTCACCGTGCCCGAAGGCACCTCCATCATGCGCGCGGCGATGGAGGCTGGCACCCAGATCCCGAAGCTCTGTGCGACCGACATGGTCGACGCCTTCGGCTCCTGCCGGCTCTGTCTGGTCGAGATCGAAGGCCGCGCCGGCACGCCGGCCTCCTGCACCACGCCGGCTCTGCCCGGCCTGGTGGTCCACACCCAGACCGAGCGGCTGAAGAAGCTGCGCAAGGGCGTGATGGAGCTCTACATCTCCGACCATCCGCTCGATTGTCTCACCTGCGCCGCCAATGGCGATTGCGAGCTGCAGGACATGGCAGGTGCCGTGGGCTTGCGCGATGTGCGCTATGGCTATCAGGGAGAGAACCACGTCTTCGCCAAGTCGTTTAGCGAGACGGCGGATGGCTGCATCAACGACAATTGGATGCCGAAGGACGAGTCCAATCCGTATTTCACCTATGATCCCTCGAAATGCATCGTCTGCTCGCGCTGCGTGCGCGCCTGCGAGGAAGTGCAAGGCACTTTTGCGCTGACGATCTCCGGCCGCGGCTTCGACAGCCGCGTCTCGCCCGGCATGAGCGAGAGCTTCCTCGGCTCCGAATGCGTCTCCTGCGGCGCCTGCGTGCAGGCCTGCCCGACCGCGACGTTGACGGAAAAATCCGTGATCGAGATCGGCCAGCCCGAGCATTCGGTCGTCACGACCTGCGCCTATTGCGGAGTCGGCTGCGCCTTCAAGGCGGAGATGCGCGGCGAGGAAGTGGTGCGCATGGTTCCCTACAAGGACGGCAAGGCCAACCGCGGCCATTCCTGCGTCAAGGGCCGTTTCGCCTGGGGTTACACCACGCACAAGGAACGCATCCTGAAGCCCATGATCCGCGAACGGATCGAGGATCCCTGGCAGGAGGTTTCCTGGGGCGAGGCTCTCAATTTTGCCGCAGCGAAATTCAAGGGCATCCAGCAGACATACGGCCGCGACGCGGTGGGCGGCATCACCTCCTCCCGTTGCACCAATGAAGAAACCTATCTGGTGCAGAAGCTGATCCGCGCCGGCTTCGGCAACAACAACGTCGACACCTGCGCCCGCGTCTGCCACTCGCCGACGGGCTACGGCCTGTCGCAGACCTTTGGCACGTCCGCCGGCACCCAGGATTTCGATTCGGTCGAGGATTGCGACGTCGCCGTGATCATCGGCGCCAACCCGGCGTCCGCGCATCCCGTGTTTGCCTCTCGCCTGAAGAAGCGGCTGCGCCAGGGCGCCAAGCTGATCGTGATCGATCCGCGCCGCACCGAGATGGTGGAATCGCCGCATGTGAAGGCGCTGCATCTGCCGGTGATGCCCGGCACCAATGTCGCGGTGCTCACCGCGCTGGCGCATGTCATCGTCACCGAAGGGCTCGTCAACGAGGCCTTCGTACGCGAGCGCTGTGACTGGAGCGAGTTCGAGGACTGGGCGGCCTTCGCCGCTCTGCCGAAGAACAGCCCTGAAGCGACCGCGATCATGACCGGCGTCGATCCGGAGACGCTTCGCGAGGCCGCACGGCTCTACGCGACTGGCGGCAATGCCGCGATCTATTACGGCCTCGGCGTCACCGAGCATAGCCAGGGTTCCACCACCGTCATCGCCATTGCCAACCTCGCGATGGCAACCGGCAATATCGGCCGCCCCGGCGTCGGCGTGAACCCGCTGCGGGGCCAGAACAACGTGCAGGGCTCCTGCGATATGGGTTCGTTCCCGCACGAACTGCCCGGCTATCGGCATATCTCGGGCGATGCGGTACGCCACCAGTTCGAGGCGGCGTGGAACGTCAAGCTCAACAAGGAGCCCGGCCTTCGCATCCCCAACATGTTCGACTCCGCCATCGAAGGCACGTTCATGGGCCTCTATGTCCAGGGCGAGGACATCCTGCAGTCCGATCCCAACACCTCTCACGTGGTGGCGGCGCTGTCGGCGATGGAGTGTGTCATCGTCCACGATCTCTTCCTGAACGAGACTGCCAACTACGCCCACGTCTTCCTGCCCGGCTCGACGTTCCTCGAAAAGGACGGCACCTTCATCAATGCCGAGCGCCGCATCCAGCGCGTGCGCAAGGTGATGACGCCGCGCAACGGCTATGCGGATTGGGAGGTCACGATCCTGTTCGGCAAGGCGATGGGCTTCGAGATGAAATACAGCCATCCGTCCGAGATCATGGACGAGATCGCGGCGCTGACGCCGACCTTCTCCGGCGTCTCCTATGCCAAGCTCGAGGAGTTGGGCTCGGTGCAGTGGCCCTGCAACGAGAAGGCGCCGGAGGGTACGCCGGTGATGCATATCGGCGGTTTCGTGCGCGGCAAGGGCAAGTTCATCGTCACCGAATATATTCCGACCGATGAGCGCACCGGGCCGCGCTTCCCGCTCCTGCTCACCACCGGCCGCATCCTCAGCCAGTACAATGTCGGCGCGCAGACCCGGCGTACGGAAAACGTGGTATGGCACGACGAGGATCGGCTTGAGATCCATCCGCACGATGCCGAGCAGCGCGGCGTGCGCGACGGCGACTGGGTGCGGCTTGCGAGCCGCGCCGGCGAGACCACCTTGCGCGCGCTGATCACCGACCGCGTCGCACCGGGCGTGGTCTACACCACCTTCCACCATCCCGATACGCAGGCCAACGTCATCACCACGGACTTCTCGGACTGGGCAACCAATTGCCCGGAATACAAGGTCACCGCGGTGCAGATTTCACCGTCGAACGGCCCATCGGAATGGCAGAAGGCCTATGACGCGCAGGCGCGGCACTCGCGCCGCATTGCGCCCGCGGAAGCGGCCGAGTGAACGCAATGCGTCGTCCGGTCAGCCCCGCGAAACGGAAGGCCTGGCGAGACGGCCGCCTCGCCGAGGGCACGCGGCTGATCCCGGAGGAGACCGCGCTCGCGCTGACCTACAACGGCGGCACCTATGCCGTGATGATGGGAACGCCGCAGGACCTCGCCGATTTCGCCATCGGCTTCAGCCGCAACGAAGGCATCGTGCAGTCGCCAGACGAGATCGAGACGCTCGATATCATCGAACTTGACGATGGCATCGAGCTGCGCATGTGGCTCTCGCCCGAGAAAGCAACGCTGCTGAGCGAGCGGCGGCGGCATATCGCAGGTCCCACGGGCTGCGGCATTTGCGGCATCGAGTCGATCGCGGAAGCGGTACGACCGGCAGCGGTGGTGACCAGGGGACGCTCCTTCTCGCCACGCGAGATCATGGCGGCGATGGCTTCCATCGCGCCGCTGCAGAAGATCAATATCGAAACCCGCGCCGTTCACGCCGCGGCGTTCTGGACCCCTGCCCGTGGCATTGTCGCGCTGCGCGAAGACGTCGGCCGCCACAACGCCCTCGACAAGCTCGCCGGCGCGCTGGCGCAGCAAAAGGTGGATGCAAGCGAAGGCATGGTGCTTCTCACCAGCCGCGTCTCCGTCGAGATGGTGCAGAAGACGGCCGCGATCGGCGCGCCGCTGATGGTCGCGGTCTCGGCGCCGACCGCGCTCGCCCTGCGCACGGCGGATGCCGCCGGCATCACGCTGGCGGCAATCGCGCGCAGCGACGGCTTTGAGATCTTTACGCATCCCGAGCGGATCACCGCGGATGCATCAGCTACAGAGGACGCCAATGTCGTCGTCGCCTGAACGCCTGGTCTATATGGCCAACCAGATCGGTAAATTCTTCCAGAGCCAGGGCCACGACAAGGCCGTGCCGGGCGTTGCCGACCACATCCGAAAGTTCTGGGACCCGCGGATGCGCAAGCAAATCTACGCCCATCTCGATGCCGGCGGCGCGGGACTGGATCCTGATGTGCGCGAGGCGCTGGAGAGCCTGAAGAAGGCTTAAGGCCTGACTTGGCTGCATCACTTGGCTGCATCGACATTGCTCTCTGACTTCGTCATTCCGGCATGCGTGCGCAGCACGCAGGCCCGGAATCCATAATCACCGGCTGTGGTTATGGATCCGGGCTCGCGCTTCGCGCGCCCCGGAATGACGTCTCATCGGATTTAGCTCTTCCCCTCCACCACCGACCTGAACACGCGCCGCACTTCGGCCTGCGTTTCCTTGATCCGTGCCTCCAGCGAGGAGAAATCCGGGGCGTCGCCGGCGCGCGCCATGATGCGCAGCAGATCCTCGCCCGCCGTCTCCGGATCGAAATTTTCGTTGACGCAAAGCCGGAGGATTTGCGTGAGGTCGTGATAGAGCCTCCCCGCCTCGCGCAGCACTTCGGCGGACGCCTGCGGCAGCACGCCGAGCCGCGCGGCGTTGTCGATCACCTCGAGCGTATTGACGTTGAGGATCTCCGGCTTCTCGCCGGCGTGGATGAGCTCGAGATGTTGCGCGATGAAATCGATATCGACCATGCCGCCGGCGGCGTGCTTCAGCTCCCAGGGATCGTCCTCGCCCTTTTCCTGCGCGATGGCGCGACGCATGTCGGCGACGTCCGCAGCGGTGCCGATCGGGTCGCGCGGCCGCGTCAGCGCGTCCTGGATGACCTTCTCGATCCGCGCGCGGAATGCCGGCGAGGCCGAGATCACGCGGGCGCGCGTCAACGCCATGTGCTCCCAGGTCCAGGCCTCACGCTCCTGATATTCGGCAAATGAATCGATATGCGATGCCAGCGGACCGGCGCGGCCCGAAGGTCGCAACCGCATGTCGATCTCGTACAGCACGCCGTAGTTGGTGCGCGTCGTGAACGCGCTGATCAGCCGCTGGGTGAAGCGCGCGAAATAATGCGCGCCATGCAGCGGTCGCTCGCCGTCGGAGTCCGGCGCGTCCGCGTCGAAATCATAGAGCAGGATCAGGTCGAGATCGGAGGTCGCGGTCATCTCGCGGCTGCCGAGCCGGCCCATCGCCACGATCGCTGTTTCCTGCCCCCTGATGCGGCCGTGCTGGGCGGCAAAGCGATCGGTCACGAGGCCATGCACAGTGTGAACGATGCCTTCGGCAACGTCGGCAAACGCGGTGCCGGCCTGCTGCGCGGAAACGGTGCCGGAGAGGATGCGTGTGCCGATCAGGAACAGGCTCTCCTGGCCGAACAGACGCAGGCGATCCAGAAACTCTTCGTAGGAGCCGGCATCCGTCAGCGTCGCTGCCAGCCGGTCGGAGAGTTCGCGCTGGTCCGGCATCGCGCCGAAGAAGCGCGGATCGATCAACCCGTCCATCAGCTGCGGCTGCCGCGCCAGCATGTCGCCAAGACGCGGCGCGGCGCCGAGCACCAACGCCACCAGTGCGACGAGGTCGCGGTTCTGGCCGAGCAGCGTGATCAGCCGCCCGCCGCGCTGCAACGCCTGCAAGAAGCAGTCGAAGGCAACGACCGCGCGATCCGGCTCTTCGGCATGCGCGAGGCCGTCGATCAGCGCCGGCACGAATTCGGCAAAGGCCGCCCGTGTCGATTCCGTCCGGAACACGCGATATTCGCCGGCCATCCAGGTTTGAACGGTCCCCGCCACCTTGATCGGCTCCTTGAAGCCGAGCGCGGCGAGATGGTTCAACAGCCGCTGGTCCTCGGCACCGGCGCTGTAGTCGATATCGGGCAATTTTGCCGTGCCGGTCGGATCGCCCTCGAACAGTTTTGCGTAGTGTCCCTGGACGATGTCGAGTTGCGCGAGCAGGTCATTTGCGAACGCCGCACGGTCCTCATAGCCCAGGAAATGCGCGAACCGCTCCACCGCCTCGACATTGTCCGGCAGGGAATGTGTCTGCTCGTCCGCGATCATCTGCAGCCGGTGCTCGACGCGGCGCAGGAACTGATAGGCCGCGGAAAGCTCGTCGCGCGCCTGCGAGGTGATCCAGTTGCTCGAGGCCAGGACGCTGAGCGCCTCCAGCGTCGGCCGCACCCGCAATTCGGCGTGGCGGCCGCCGGCGATCAATTGCTGGGTCTGGGCGAAGAACTCGATCTCGCGGATGCCGCCGCGTCCGACCTTGACATTGTGGCCTTCGACCGCGACCTCGCTCTGGCCACGATAGGTCTGCATCTGCCGCTTCATGTCGTGCACATCGGCGAGAGCGGCAAAATCGAGATGCTTGCGCCAGACAAATGGCGCGATCTCCGCGATCATCGCGTCTCCGGCCTTGAGGTCGCCGGCGCAGGGCCGCGCCTTGATCATGGCGGCGCGTTCCCAGGTCCGCCCATCCCGCTCGTAATAATCCAGAGCGGCGTCGATCGACATCGCGACCTGCGTCGAGGCCGGATCCGGCCGCAGCCGCAGATCGACCCGGAACACATAGCCGTCGGCAGTGCGCTGTTGTAACAGTCGCGCCATCGCCTGCGTGACACGCACGAAGAAGGGCTGCGGCTCGATGTCACGCGCAAGCGCGGACACCGCCGGATCGAAGAACACGATCAGATCGATATCGCTGGAATAGTTCAATTCCCCCGCGCCCATCTTGCCCATGGCGAGCACGAACAGGCCGCTATTGTCCTCCGGTCTGTCGTGATTGGCAGGCGACAGCCGCCCGCGCGCAGCTTCCTGCCGCAACAGATAGCGTAGCGCCGCCTGCACCGAGGTGACCGCGAGATCAGTCAGCGCGGCGGTCACCTGCATCACCGGCCAGACCCCGCCGATATCGCACAATGCGATCAGAAGCGCGGCCTCGGCCTTCATGCGGCGGAGCAGACACATCACGTCGGCTTCCGTGGATGCGACAAACACCTCGCGCGAGACCGCCTCGATCAGGGATGCCAGATGGGTCTCCGGCTCGCATTTCAACAGCCGGATCAGCCGCGCGGCGTCGGCGCGGACCAGGTCGAACAGGTAGGGCGAGAACTCGACGATACCGAGCAGGATGGTCCTTGCCCTGGCATGAGCGAGCAGCTCAGCAAGCTCGGCCGCTTGCGCGGGCTCGAGGTCCGCAAGCCAGCCTTTCAGAATTTGCTCGGCCTTGTCGGGTGCCGGGACATGCGGCCCGTCCACAAAGCGCGCGCCCAATGCGCGTGTTGTCATAGCTCGGAATCACGGAATTCGGGGACGAGCTGTTGGATGAGGTTCCGCGTCGCCCTTTGCGGGAATTATGCCACCTTCTGTGGCACATCCGGCGTTTGCGCCGCAAGGGTGCTGCTGGCGCCGGCGCGCGCCGGCAGGACCAGCGTAGCCACCAGGCCGGGATAGGCATCGCCGAGCCGGAGTTCGCCGCCGTGCAGGGTCGCCACCGCCGATGCCAGGCTGAGCCCGAGCCCGGAACCGGGCTGGCTCCTGCTCGAATCCAGCCGTACGAATCGCTCCATGGCGTGCTTGCGCTCGCCCTGGGGGATTCCGGGCCCGCGGTCGGTGACGCTGAGCAGCACCTGGTCGCCCTCACCACGGGCCTCGATCAGGATCTGCCTGGCATCAAGGCTGACCACCGCCCCCTTTGGCTCGCCGGGTTTGGGTTCCGGCGGCTTGCCGTATTTGATGGCGTTCTCGACCAGATTGGCGAGCGCCTGACCGATCAATTCGCGATTGCCGTAAAGCGGCGTCGGCGCGGTCTTCAGCCGCAGCGTCATGCCGTCGTCTTCCGCCAGCGGCTCGTAGAGCTCGTGAATGCCTTCGGCGACATCCGCCGCGTCGAAAACATCCATGTTGCCCCGTGCCTGCCCGGATTCGGCGCGCGCTATCATGAGCAGCGCGTTGAAGGTGCGGATCAGGCCGTCAGACTCTTCGATGGTACGTTCGAGCGCGGCGCGGTAGTCGGCCTCACACCCGGATTTCGCCAGCGCCTCCTCGGCACGGTTGCGCAACCGCGTCAGCGGCGTCTTCAGGTCGTGCGCGATATTGTCCGAAACCTCCTTCAGGCCCATCATCAGCGCTTCGATCCGCTCCAGCATGGCGTTGAGGTTGGAGGCGAGCCGATCGAGCTCGTCGCCGCTGCGGCCGACCGGCAAGCGATCGGAGAGATCGCCGGCCATGATGCGTTGCGCGGTACCGGTCATGGCATCGATCCGCTGCAGCACGCGCCGCGCAACAAAGATGCCGCCACCGATGCCGAGCACCACCACGACGAGGATCGACCATTGCGCCGCCTTCGCGACAATGCCGAACAGGCGGCGCCGCTCCTCCAGGTCGCGCCCGATCAGAAGCCGGAAGCCGCCGCTCAACTGGGTGACATTCACGAGCGCGCGGTGATAGGCGTTGTCCTGCTCGTCCAGCCTGCGGTAGGCGGTTTCGGACCAGCCATCGGTGCCCATCACGCCCGGCGCCAGCGATCCCACATTGCCGGCGATCGCCTGCCCGTTCTGTGTGGTGACGAGATAGAGATTGGCGCCCGGCCGCAGCGCGCGGTTCTCGATGGTGTAGAACAGGCCGCGCAGGCCGCGCCTGCCGTAGATTTCGGAGATCTCGCTGACCTCGCTGCTGACGGTCGTGGTGATCTGCTCGGTGATCATCCGACGCGTATTCCAGGCGAAGTAAGCGAGCAGCGACGCGGCAAACAGCGCGAACAGAAACAGGTAGACCAGCGTCAACCGGAACGCCGTCGTTCGGATCAGCTTACCGAATGCCGTCACGAATCATGTATCCCGCGCCGCGAATGGTGTGGAGCAGCGGTCGCTCGAATCCCTTGTCGATCTTGGAGCGGAGCCGCGAAATATGCACATCGATCACGTTGGTCTGCGGATCGAAATGATAATCCCAGACGTTCTCCAGCAGCATGGTGCGCGTCACCACCTGGCCGGCATGCTTCATCAGATATTCGAGCAGCCGAAACTCGCGGGGCTGCAGGGTCAGCTCGTCCTTGCCGCGGGCGACGCGATGGGAAAGCCGGTCGAGTTCGAGATCGCCGACGCGATAGGTGGTCTCCTCGGCCGGGCCGACGTTGCGGCGCGACAGCACCTCGACACGCGCGAGCAGTTCGGCGAACGAATAAGGCTTCGGCAGATAATCGTCGCCGCCGGCGCGCAGGCCCTTGATGCGATCGTCGACCTGCCCGAGCGCGGAGAGGATCAAAACCGGGGTGCGGTTGCCCTTGTCGCGCAGCGCGCCGATCAACGACAGCCCGTCGCGCTTCGGCAGCATGCGGTCCACGACCAGAACGTCGTAATCGCCGCTCTCCGCCATTGCGAGGCCCTCCTCGCCATCACCGGCGAGATCGGCGACATAGCCGACCTCGCGGAACGCCTTCACCAGATAGTCGGCGGACTCGCGGTCGTCTTCGATGATCAGGATGCGCATTTGCGGGGCAATGAGGGGTGCGGTGGCGGTCACGGACGTCTTTCCTTCAACATGGCGCGGTCGGCGCTTTCATGCAAGGCGACCGAACGCCATACGGTTGATCGAAAAAGCGGGCGGTGAAGCTGGGGGACTTCACCGCCCTTAGACCCTTCCGACGGAGGGGGGCGATATCCACCGGAAGGTATCCCGCGGGAGCGGGCTTTTGGCCCGCTCCCTGGAAAGAGCCGTCGGCGGGGGCGACTAATGCCGGCGACACCCTCCATCTCTTAAAACCCGTTAACCCTTGGCCGATTAACTTTGGCAACTAACCCTTGGCTAACCCTTGGCCAAGGGCACCGCGACAAAGCGTGACTGTCCGCCGCTCTTCACGCGCATCAGAACGACGTTCTTGTTGTCGTTCTTGGCGGCCGTGATCGCATCGCGCACATCGCCGGCGCTGGCGACCGTCTTGCCGGCTACTTCAAGGATGACATCGCCTTCCTTGAAGCCGCGGTCGGCGGCAGCGCTCTTCGGGTCGACCTCGGTGACAACGACGCCTTCCTTGCCGGCGCCGGCCACGCTGTTGGCGGGCGCAACGGTCATGCCGAGCTTCGGCACGTCGGTGCCGCGCGTGGACTTGCCGTTGTCCTGGTTGTCATTGTCGGCCTTGGCCTCGACCGTGTTCGGCAGCGTGCCGAGCGTGAGGTTGACGACCTTGTCCTGGCCCTTGTGCAGCACATTGAGCTTCACCGCACTGCCCGGTGCGATGCCACCGATGGTGCGGGCGAGCTCGCGCGCATCCTTGACGGACACGCCGTTGACCTGGGTGATCACGTCACCGGATTCGATGCCGGCCTTCGCCGCCGGACCGTTGGCCTGCGGCTCGGCAACGAGCGCGCCTTCCGCCTTCTTCAGGCCGAGGCTGTCGGCGATCTCTTGAGTCACCGGCTGGATCTGGACACCGATCCAGCCGCGGCTGACCGAGCCCTTGTCCTTGAGCTGCTGCACGACACTCTTCACGGTCGAAGCGGGGATCGAGAACGCGATGCCCACGCTGCCGCCCGAGGGAGAATAGATCGCGGTGTTGACGCCGACGACGTCGCCTTCGGTGTTGAAGGCCGGTCCACCCGAGTTGCCCTTGTTCACGGGCGCGTCGATCTGGATGAAGTCGTCGTAGGGACCGTTGCCGATGTCGCGGCCCATGGCCGAGACGATGCCGGCAGTGACGGTGCCCCCGAGGCCGAAGGGATTGCCGACCGCGAGCACCCAGTCGCCGATGCGGGGCTTGCCGTCCGAGAGTTTCGCGAACGGGAAGTTCGAACCGCCCTCGACCTTGATCAGCGCGAGGTCAGTGCGTGCATCGGTGCCGATCACCTTGGCGCTGTAGACCTTGCCGTCGTCGGCCGTCACTTCGACCTTGCTGGCGCCGTCCACGACGTGATTGTTGGTGACGGCATAGCCATCGGCGGAAATGAAGAAGCCGGAACCCTGGCCCATGATCACATGGCGGCCACCGCGCATACCCGGCGGCAACCCGTCCGGACCGCCAAAGCGACGGAAGAAGCGCTCCATTGGCGAACCCGGCTGGAACGGCGTATCGTCGTCATCGTCGTTTTTGGACAGTTTCTCGTTGATATTGACCTTCACCGAAATGACCGACGGTTTCACGTGCTCGACGATGTCGGCAAAACCAATGGGTTGCTCGACCTTCTTCACCTCATTGGCGACCTGCGCGTGCGCAGGGGTGGCGAAAATATTCACGGAGTCCGCCGACGGGCTGAAGCCGTAGGCGGCAACCCCAAGGCCAGCGACAACAGAGGCCATCAGCGCCAATTTGCGCGCTGAGAGCACGGAACGGCGCGGCTGCCGATAGGACGGAAGATCGGTCGGTCGGTCGGTCATTAAGTTATCTCCAAGCCTGGAATCATCGTTGATTGCGAGGGGCGAATGTCGTTCGCCGTGAAGATGGGGTGCGCCGCCTTACGGCGCGCTGGCGGCGGAGTTAAACTTTGGTAATGAAGCCGCGTTCAGATGCGGCCGTTTATCGCAGGACCAAGTCCTTGCGTTTACTGAAGTTCCTCCGGCGCGCCGGAAACTCGAAGCCCGCGGAATATGACGAAAGAACTAGGGCTGTTCCGGCGGCGCATCGCCCGAAATCAGGGCCGCCAAGCGCGCCTCTTCCTCTGCGGTCAACGGCCGGTTGGCAGTCTGTAAGCCGTCCTTTGCACGGCGCCGGACATGCAGCCAGAGTGCCAGCCCGCCGCCGAGCAACAGGAACGGCGTCACCAGCCACAGCGCCAGGGTCTGTCGCTCGAATCTCGGCTTGAGCAGGACGAACTCCCCATAGCGCGCGACCAGGAACCCGACCACCTGGGCGTCGTTGTCGCCGGCCGCGATGCGCTCGCGCACCAACAGGCGAAGATCACGCGCCAGCGGCGCTTCGGAATCGTCAATCGACTGGTTCTGGCAGACCATGCAGCGCAGCTCGCGCGACAGGTTGCGCGCCCGCGCCTCCTTCACAGGGTCAGCCATGACCTCGTCCGGCAGCACGGCATGCGCGGGCGCAAGCCCGATCACCGCCACGAAGCATGCTGCCGCGATGATCCGCTTCATGCCCTCACTCCGCCGGCTGCAAGGCGCGCGCCGCCCTCGCCGGCTTCGGCGCGCCGACGCGCAGCCGCCGATCCGATAGCGACAGCATCCCGCCGAGCGCCATCAGCACCGGACCGAACCAGATCAGGAGCACCAGGGGCTTATGATAGATGCGCACGGTGATGCCGCCATCCTTGGCGAGGTCTCCGAGCGAGATGTAGACTTGGCTGAAGCCGCGGCTCAGCAGCGCCGCCTCGGTGGTGGACGCGCCCTCGCGGGTGGTGAAGTTGCGCTTCGATGGCGTCATCACGCGGAGCTTTCTGCCGTCGACGCTGACGGTGAAGGCCGCCACCAGCTCGCGATAGTTCGGCCCCTGCCGCTGCGTCAGGCTGTCGAGCTTCAGCTCATAGCCGGCGAGCTTCGTCACATCGTTCGGCTTCATGGTGCCGATGTATTCGGAATTCCAGGTGGTCTCGCAGACGATCCCGATCAGCGCGACGCCAATGCCGGCATGGGCGAAGGCCGTGCCCCACGCCGAGCGCGGCAGCCCTCGCGCACGATGGAGCGAGATACCGAAAGGATTGCGGAACAGGCCGATGCGCTCGACGAGATCGCTGATCGCGCCCGCGATCACGAACATGGCCAGCCCGATCGCGAGCGGCGCCAGCGCGCTGCCGCCGCGCGCCCAGGCCCAGGCGACGGCAATTGCCGCCAGCGCCGCGACGCCGGCGGCAAGCAGGCGCTGTGCGGCGCCGACGAGATCGCCGCGCTTCCACGCCAGCATCGGCCCGAAGGGCACCGCGATCAAAAGCGGCACGAACAACGGTCCGAAGGTGAGATTGAAAAACGGCGCACCGACCGAGATCTTGTCGCCGGTCAGCACTTCGAGCGCCAACGGATAGAGCGTGCCGACGAAGACCGTCGCACAGGCCGTGGTGAGGAACAGATTGTTGAGCACCAGCGCGCCTTCCCGCGAGATCGGCGCGAACAGTCCGCCCTGCTTCAGCGACGACGCCCGTCCGGCGAACAGCGACAGGCTGCCGCCGATGAAGACGCAGAGGATCAGCAGGATGAACACGCCGCGCGTGGGATCGCTGGCGAAGGCGTGCACCGAGGTCAGAACGCCGGAGCGCACCAGGAAGGTGCCCAGCAGCGACAGCGAGAAGGTG
>Ga0153954_1001372_pt1 | contig 13326 bp, 8 predicted proteins | sample TSFL038MetaG_FD_102277 | JGI IMG/M metagenome (GOLD analysis project Ga0153954, IMG submission 102277) | Attine ant fungus gardens microbial communities from Florida, USA - TSFL038 MetaG | ecosystem: Host-associated > Fungi > Mycelium > Unclassified | place: USA: Florida, Wekiwa Springs State... | reverse complement strand
GGAAAATGTCTCCGCCGGATATTTTTCGCTGCCCGCCGCCCTCGATGGTTGGCGCAATTCGCCGGCACATAACGCCAACCTGATCGCGCCCAAGATGAGCCGCCTCGGCATTGCGACGGCCTACGCGCCCGGCACGCGCTATCTTGTTTTCTGGGCGCTCGATATGAGCAACTAGCGCAATGGCTCGGATACCTTAAGCTGTCGCCACCGCAAAGGTGATGAGTTTATGGCCGAAATAATTGACGATCGCACCGAGAGCGATTGCAGCCGCGTGACCGATCGCCAAGGCGATGGAGAGCGGCACGCCGCCATTGGCGACGAGTGAAGCCAGCGCCGGCGCCGCGGTGACAACGACGGCAGCCCCGGCTGCGTTGACGGCGATAAAACGGGTGATCTGCCCTGCGAGCGGGATCGACGTCGGCGGAAAAACCCAGCGGCTATAAAGCGTAAAACCGATCATCATCCCGATGACATAGGCGATCGCCACCGCAACGTCGAACGGGAGGAACGTCGACAGGGGAAAGCGGATCAGCCAATTCACAAATGCCGCGAAGCCGCCGGCGATCAAAAATCTCAGGCCGTGGCCTGAGGATCGTTGTTTCACAAGACTATCCATGAACTCGCGCAATCGGTCGGAGATATATCGGCGGCGAACCCAGCCCCCAGCAGCTTAAGCTAAAGCGGCGACGAACAGAAGGACCATCATTGCTCCATAGAGAAGGCTCGCCTTGTCTTTCAGTGCAAATGCGACGGGATCGTCATTCAGCTCACCGCGATGGCACAGGAACCAGATTCGCGCGAGCCAGAGAAAGATGACGATTGGAAATCCCCAGAGGAAATAGGGGTGTTTGTAGAAACCCTGCGGGAAGGCTTCTTCGACGAGATAGATGACCATCACGACGATTGTCGCAAGCATGGCCCCGACGCCAAGTGTCAGAACGAGTTCGCGATCATCGGCGCGATAGCCGCGACCTGGCGTCTCCCGCAGCCCATGGGCGACCATGCGCGTGATCTCCGTCTGGCGCTTGGCGGCCGAGAGCGACAGGAAGATAAACATCGAGAAGACGAACAGCCATGGCGAGAAAACGACATGGCTGACAACGACGCCGAGCCCGAGGCGAATCGTGAAAAGCGACGCAAGAACGAAAATATCGACGAGCGGCTCGCGTTTGAGGCGGAAGGAATAAGCGAGGCTGATGCCGAGATAGAGCGCCAGGACCAAGACGCAGTCGCGGCCGATGAGCGCCGCAATTCCGAACGCGCATAGTGCGGCCGCGGCGGTGAAGGAAAGAGCAAAGGCGATAGAGAGATCGCCGCCGGCAATCGGCCGCGCCCTCTTCGACCAATGCCGGCGATCTTCGGAAAGATCCGATAGATCATTGAGAACGTAGTTGGCCGAGGCAAGCAGGCTCAACGCAAGAAAGCCGCCGAGCGCGTAGAGCCAGACTTTTGGATCATGCGCTTTGCCACCGAGAACGAGCGGCACGAAAACAAGCGCGTTCTTCGCCCATTGATGCAGGCGCAAGCCACGACGCAGCGTGTAAAGATCCAACGGCTTCGTCGGCAAAACCGCGGTGAGATTGGTTCGCTTGCGGATTTCCTGTTCTATCGCGGCAGAGCGGCCGACAAAAATCGCGGCGACTGCGCGGCTCCAAACAGGCAGATCGGCCTTAGAATCGCCGGCGTAGATAAAGCCGTCCGGAAATCGCGCGCCAACGGCTTCGGCCTTGGCCACGGCCTTGAGATTGCGGCCATCCGACGTCGCGATGACCTCCGCAATGAACGGAAACCGGCGTTGGATTTTCTCGGCGATCGTATGATCGGCCGCCGTCGCGAGAACGATTTTGCGACCCCGCGCCGCCTCTTTTTCGGCGAGCTCGACCAGGTTCTGGCGCGCCGGAAAGAGCGCCGCATCGTCGTCCGTTACGGCTTCTGCCACGCGATGTTTTGCAATGGCCCGCCCGGATAAAATCCAGCCCGGCACTTTCCAAGCTTCTGCCGGCCGCCGTTTCAAAAACAGGAGCAGCGATTCATGAAAGGTGTCGGTGGAAAGAAGCGTCTGATCGAGGTCGATGACCAGCGGAATGGAGAGCTCATGGTCAAGCGTGACCTGGCTTTCGCAGGACGCGTTGTCGAAGTCTGGCTTGGTTTGCATAAACACGTTGCGCAAAGACTTGCTCGAGCGATTGAATGGACCTCGTCGCGGAATTTTCCATTCGGGCTCGCGTTCGACCTCTTCGTGTCTTAGATGGCGGCCCGATACTTCTCAAATTATAATCAACGTTAACCCTACTGACTTTCCACTTCGGCGGAATGCCGATGTATTGCGGAGACCTTCACCCTGGGTTTACTTCGGGATGTCAGTGTCGGCGCTCATTCAGACGCCTAAGGCTGGCCGCATTCCGGCGATGAATTCGTTTCGTGCCAAGCGTCATTATAGACAATTTTTGTCAGGGGCTCATGTCCGAAGCAATCGCAATACGGGCGAAGACCAGTGATAGCGCGGTTAGGACCGCAAGTGTCCCGCTCGTCGCTGTCCTTGCCTCTCTTGGAATAACACTCGCCGCCGTGGCGATGCTTTTCACCGTGAAGCACGTTCCGATCGGTCATTATGCCGGCGATTTCGTCGCCATCCTCGATGGCGGCTATCGAATTGCGCAAGGGCAATGGCCGCATCGCGATTTTTCGGTGCCGCATGGCGCGTGGCCGCTTGTGCAAGGTTGGATTTCGCTGAAACTTGCGCCGCTGTTCGCGCCGTTTCTCACCTATCAACTGACGCAATGGCTGACCGCGGTCCTACCCGCGCTCTATCTCGCGTGCCGGCAGCGAAGCGCCTGGCGTGCGCTCCTGGTTCTCGGAATTGTCGCCGTCGCGACGCTTTTCCCTTTCCTATTCGGAAATGAGAGCGCGTCCGACTTCGACTATTACGGCGGCTATAACCGGCTCACCACCGCCCTGCTCTTTCTCACATTCGTCTGGGGGGTGACGCCGCTGCGTCGCAATTGGGCGGGGGCAAGCGTCATCGCCTATTTGCTCTTTGCAATGCTCGCGACCAAAGTCACTGGCTTTGTGGTCGGCTTTTGCGCGGTTGGTTTTTTCGCAATTCTGTCGCCGGTCAAGCGAAGCCTCGCGCTACGCGCCGCCCTGCTTCTTTTGTTGGCGATCGCTGCTCTGGAGATCACGACGCACCTGCCCAGTGCTTACGTCCGCGACATCCGCGCGATGGCGGCCCTCAACAAAGGCGGGATTGCCTATGCCGCCCTCTCCGTCATTTTGAAATCCCTGCCTGGATTGTTGGCCCTCGGCGTGCTTGCGATCCTAGTCGTACCGCACGCGGGGCACGGGTCAAAAACGGTCCTGGCCCGCCCCCTCGTTCTCTTGCGAAGCTGGCGCGCGCCCTTGCTCGTCCCGATCATCGCCCTCGGCACTTTGGCATCCGAGAGCCAGGACACCGGCGGCTTGTTGCTGGTTGCAGCGACGGCTTTGCTGCTTGCGCCGTTTGCGCTGGCGCGAACCTCCGCAGCCGGCATCAGAGCGGCCAAGGTCGGTCTCGCCTTCGCGATTTTGGGGCCATGGCTCGGCGGCGTCGTTTATTCCGCCACTTGGATTGCGGTTCGCGACGCGCCCCAAGCTAAAATCGATCCGGCCGTGGCACGTCTCCTGCCCGGCACTATCGTCACGCGCAAGACGATCGATGTCGCCAGCGATCTCAACCGGATTTCGCGCGAGCCGAACCCGCCGCAAGCTTTTTTCGCCGCAGCACCGGTCTTGAATGAAGCCGCGTTCGTTGACCTGGCGCAATCCGTCGACGCGGCTGCCGACGCCGCGCACCAGCACGGATTTGTGAACAGCGAAACGCGAGTGATGACGGTTGCGAGCGTCGATTTATTTGCGCGCCGCCTCGATGCGCGCTCGCCGATCGGCGTCAGTCTCTGGCAGCAGATCGGGCGTACGTTCGGCACGCCGTCGCCGGCAGACATGCGGCATTATCTGCGCAACGTCGATGCCGCGTTCATGCGCCGCTGCAACGCCGACAAAAATTATTCCGATCTCAATCAGCTTTTCAGGCCGGCGCTGGAGGCCGACTTCAGCGCACATGATCTGACGCCATGCTGGGAGATTTGGACGCGGGCGCGATGATCTGAAAGTCCACGCCCTGGGGCGCGCGTTCCGGCATAAAAATACGAATGCGCCATGTAATTGAATGGCTCCATAGATTTCAAGGCGGCGCGTACGGCGAAGGTTCTCGCGAAACCCCGCGCGAACGGCTCAGCTATCCGCCTCAGGTGAGCGCGAAGGAAAACGTCCGCCCCTGAAGAAGACTATGGCTCCGCGTGCGTGTCGCCGCTAATCTCTGAATTCCAGGGTTTCAAAAGAAAACCCGGCAAACCGGCGATTGGGAAGGCGTGTGGCGAGTCCTGAGTGACGCCGGGCGTGGAGGAACGCATGGAGCTGGAACGCACGGTCGGACTGAGGGCGGATGGGTCGGTTTACTTGCCGGAGCGGTCCGCGGCCATAGGATCCATTCTGCTCAAGCTTGCGGCCATGGGCGTCCGCATTCCAGAAGATAGGGGCGACGGGGAGCTGCTTCACTTGGCGGGCGATCTCTTCGCGCGCTACCGCGAGCAGACCCGGCTGCTCTCGCATCATCTCTGCGCCGTCGATTCACGAATTCAGCGCTACATCGACAAGCTGCTCACGGACGTTGGCGCCACCACACCGGTGCGCCTGCCGGCCGAGACCTTCATTCTTGATCAATATGGGCTCGCCCGCGAGCTGTCGCTGCCGGTCGATGCCGATGCCTGGCAAAACGAGCTCGTCTCGAGCTACCGGCTCGACAATGGCGTCCTGCACAATCCCGTCAGCGACCGCCGCACGACGCAAGGCGTCTTTCATGTCGCCGAGGGCGGGCTGCCGATCCCGGCGGATAAGACCCGCGTGCCGCTCGCCACTTATGTCCGCCTGCTCGAAGAGGCGCTGCGGCCGCCGGCCGAGCTGCTGCGCTTGCCATTCACCGCGAACTGGTCCGAGCCGGTCGAGACCATGGTCTCGTTGCTGCTGCGGCCGCTCGTCTGCCCCGCAGTGCCGGAGGTTTCGCCCGAAAAGCGCACGGAGATTCGTTTCTTCGTTCCAGGCGGCCTCGTCTCGAACCTCGACTTCGTCGAAAGCATCTTCGGCAATGCCGGAGACCCCTATCTTCCGGCCAACGATGCCGCGCTCGATGTCGACCACTGGACCGGCCACAGCGGCTGCGTGATCCTGGCGCCGCATCTCACGCGATTGAAGAAGAAGGACCTCGGTCTTCCGCGCACGAGCGATGCCACCCCGGCTCAGCGCGCCGCGGGCATGTGCTGGACCGACGAAAACGAGATCTACAACGAGGGGCGCGCATTCAAGATCACCTCGCGTGACATGGACGGCGTGATGGTGACCATCCTCGCCGACAATTATTTCGGCTATTGCAAGAAGGAAGTGAAAACCCAGATCGGCTTCAGCGCCAATCTGTTCGGCGGCGCCGAGGAAGAGCATGCCGGCGGCGCGCTGGCCTTTGCGACCTTCAGCTTGGGCGACCGGTTCGTCTCCGACCTCATGCGGCTCACGAGTTCTAAGCAGCACCGGCTCGACGAGGTGCTGGCGCTTCTGGGAGACCGCGCCGAGTTCCACGCATCAGGCTATGCGACCGACGTGATCTATCCGGAAATCCACTACATGCCGGAGGACATGGAGATCGACATCCACCGCCAGGACATCACCTGGACGCGGGATGGCACGACGCAGCACCTGAAGCTGCTGCCCGGCCAGATCTACATCCATCCGAGCGGCTACAAGGTCCGCATGGCCAAATATGGCGGGGCGCCGAGCTGGCGGCTGATTGGCACGCTGCCCGAGGGCACGTTCTGTCACAAGCCTTGCACGGTCTCCGGCGGCGGCAAATCGGAGATCAGCAAGAGCCTGGTGGATGCCGTGTTGCCCGGGTCCTTCCATGTGCGCGACTTCGAAGAGGACATGGCGCTCGTCCAGGAAATCTTCGACAAGGACTATACGGACGCACGCCTTCCAAACGTGCGCGACGCCAATGGCGGCGGCCCGTCGCGGCCGATCCTGTCGTCCGAGCGTTCGCTCGGCTCGGTGATCAAGCTTCTCACGCCCAATTCCGCGGAATTCACGCCCAAGTACAACGCCTGGCTCGAGAGCATTCCGAACCATGTGCGCGCACTGGTGTTCGTGATCAAGCGCTTCTATTGCCCGGAATGGGGCAAGGATTGGCGTCAGCATTTCAGCGTCGACATCATCAACGGCGCCCCCGGACATGAACTCAAGTACGGCGGGCGCAAGCTCGTCGCCAATTACCTGCGGATCGGCCGCGAAGAGAGCGGCGCCTGGCGGACCTACAAGCTCCGGCAAGACTTCGTGGCCGCCGACAAGGTCCAGATGGAGGATGACATCACCGCGACGGTGGTGGTCGCCACGGATCGCCTTATCGGGCTGCCAAGCGAATATTATCTCGGGCACCCGAGCCTGAAGCTGGCGCAGAACTGCGAATTCAGGCTCTTCCAGCGACCGGACGATGCCATTCATCCGGGACTCGACCGACAGACCGAAGCCGACATGGCGAGCCCCGGCTTGTTCGCCTCCAACTTCCAGCCGCTCACCCGCGCCGACAATCAGCAGATCGTCGAGGACGTCGCCGTGCAGGACAGTTTCACGCGCCCGATGCGTGAACACGTCGCCCACAACGCCCTCCGCGCCGACGACGGCTATTCGATCTGCTCGGCCGAGCCGAGGATCGTCGGCGGCAAGCCGACCAAGAACCCGCGCTACCTGCAATTGCGGCCCGACATGGCACGCCCGCGCGACCGCTATATCGCCGATATGGGCGCCAGGCTCTATCGCCGCCTGCCGATCGACGCATCGGTGCTGTTTCCAGTGATCGCCGTGCTCTCGGGCCGGCGCAACAACCGGCCGGAGGAAGGCATTCGGGCGCTCTGCGTCTACGGGCCGATCCATTACCAGGAGCTGCCCGAACTGTTCATGGACTACGTCTGCTCGGTCACAGGCACATCGCCCAGCACCACGGGCGCGGGGTCCGAAGGCGCGATGACCAAGGGCCCGTTCAACGCCATCCAGACGACGGCCGATCTCAACAATGCGCTCGTCTCGATGCTGCTCACGGGTTACGGCGGCTTCAGTTCGGCAGCCGGCTTTATCGGCCCGCACTTCCGCGTGGACCACGACATCAGCCTGTTGATCCCGGAGATCTGGTGCCGGCTGTTCCCGCACGAGCGCGACCCCGAGCGGCTGATCGAGGCCGGACATCTGGAGAAGCTCGAAGATTACAGCTTCGACGGAAAGCAGGTGCTGGCGAGTAGGCTTGGCTATCGCATCACCGCCAAGTTCGTGCACACCTATTTCGGCCGCGTCTTCGACAATCCGACGGTGGTCTTCACGGATGAGATCCTGAAGCCCGAGCTTCAGGATGCCGCGGTGTTCGCCGACGGCGTCAACAACATCGTCGAAGCGCAGCAGCGTGTCGCCGAGGGCTATTTCACCGACGGCACGATCGAGGACGCCTGCCCGCCGCTCAAGGCTTTGCTCCACATCATGGCGCGCGGAAGCTATGAGGGAAAGACCGCGAGCGATCCCGAAATCCGGGCGCTCTTCACCCGCGAGTCGCTGCTCGCGAGCGACTGGTATCGTGACCGCCTGACGATGAAGCAGCAGCGGGATGTCGCGCTTTGGGCGCGCCATACCCGCAACCTGCGGGAGTTCCTGGCCCGTGTTGGTCACCAGGACGAAGCCAACCGGCTTGGCATCGCCGACCGATTGGAGCATGCCCGCGCCGAACTCGAGCGGGTGAGCGCGCCGGAATATCTGGCGACGCTTGTCGGCACGATTGGCGCTGACCCCATTCATCAGCCGCCGCGGACGGTCGCGGACCCGGGATTTGAAATCGAAGAGCGCGAGATGTCGTACGCGGGGTCCTAGGGCGGGCCAGGATTTCTATTCGGCCGCCACCTGCGGGCGGCCACTCCCACGCCGCCGGTTGCCGTTGCCGCGCGGCGCGGCGCTGCCGGGCTTCGTGCCAGGCTTCGCCTTGCCAGCAAAGCGCGGTTTCTGCCGCTGGTTACGCGGCGCGGGCTTGGGGCCGCGCGACGGCGCCGCCGCGGGCTGCTCATGCGGCTCACTGCGCCGGTCGATGATCGGCAGCGACTGGCGGGTCAGCCGTTCGATGGCGCGCAACAGTCCACGCTCGCCGGAATCGCACAGCGACACGGCCGCGCCCTCGCGCCCGGCACGCGCCGTGCGGCCGATCCGGTGGACATAGGTTTCGGCAACGTCGGGCAGTTCATAATTCACGACATGCGTCACGTCGTCGACGTCGATGCCGCGCGCGGCAATGTCCGTGGCCACGAGGGCGCGAATCTGGCCGCGCCTGAAGTCATCGAGCGCGCGTTGGCGCTGCCCCTGGCTCTTGTTGCCGTGGATGGCCGCGGCCGAAATCGCGGCCGCTTCCAGATGATCGGTCACGCGATTGGCACCCCTTTTGGTGCGGGTGAAAATGATCGTGCGACGAAAGTCCGGCCGGGCGAGCAGTTCAAGCAGGATGCTGGGTTTGGCCGCCGCATCGACAAGCAGGATCTCCTGGGCGACGCGCTCGGCGGTCGTCGCGACGGGCGTGATCGACACATTGACGGGCTCGCGCAGCATGTCCTTGGCCAGCCCGGCGATTTCCCGCGGCATCGTGGCCGAGAAGAAAAGGCTTTGGCGCGCCTTCGGGAGCTTGGCGACGATTTGGCGGATCGGCTCCAGAAAGCCGAGGTCGAGCATATGGTCGGCTTCATCGAGGACGACCACCTCGGTCGTGTCGAGCCGCACACGGCCGGCGCCCATATGATCGAGCAGGCGGCCGGGCGTCGCCACGAGAACATCGAGGCCGCGCGCGAGCTGCTTGATCTGCGGGCCATGGCTCTCGCCGCCGACGATGACGCCGACGCTGATCCGCATGAACTTGCCATAAGCCCGGAAGGACTGTGCGATCTGGGCGGCCAGTTCACGGGTGGGCGCAATCACCAGCGCGCGAACGCTGTTGGGCTGCGGCCGGCGCGGGGCGCGGACGATCCGGTCGAGAATCGGTAGGGCAAAGGCCGCCGTTTTGCCGGTGCCCGTTTGGGCTATTCCGAGCAGATCGCGGCCCTCGAGAAGGAAAGGGATGGACTGAGCCTGGATGGGCGTGGGGGTCGTATAGCCTTCGGCAGCAAGGGCGCGGAGGAGGACCTCGGACAGACCGAGATCGGTAAATTGAGTCACTTTGTCTCTTTCGGAAATGGGCATACCGACCGCCGCGGCTCGCGCCGCGCGGAAAGCGCCCGGTTTATGCGGAGCCGGCCCCGCGTATCGGGCCGCCATTGCGAAGTGAGAGAAAGAGCGCTCGACAGATCGCCGGTCCATGACCGACTTACGCGACTGGAGCGCCTCGTGCTGCGATGCAGCGGGCTTCAAATAGGCGAGAATGGCCGCGCGGTCAATGCTTGCCGCGCAAGACTTCGAAGATCGTGAATCAGGCGAAATGCCACAGCCGGATCGCCACGGAGACCGCGAGCGTGATGAGAAGCATGACTGCGGCGTGATCCCAAATGCAAAGACTTGTGTTGGACACGGGACGGCGCATGAAAACGGCGGCGCCAAACGCACCGAGCGCCGAGAAGCCGAACATGCCGCGCATCATGAGCAGGAAAAGCACTGGCCTATGCCGGTCGATGAGTAAGGCGGGCAGACTGCACAGCACGACAAAGGCGACCTGACGGACGAATAAATGCAGATGAAGACGCGAATGTCTGTCTGGCTCGCGGAGCATTTTGAGCCATCGAAACCGGATAATATCCCCGAGCATGGATGTTCGTCGCTTTCAGAGCCCGCGGGTGGCGCCAAATTCCGGCGTCCTTAACCAATGTGGACGAGGCCCAACACCAGTTGAATGGCGCCGCAGATCAGCGCGAAAACACCGACCGCCAAAGCGATCCGGCCGATCACCAAACCAGGTCGATTGTTGGCGATGATTTGCGCTTCGTCGTCGGCCCATTCGTTCCAATGGTCAGACCGAGAGTCCGCGGCGCGATAGGAGCGAAGCGGCTCCTGCTCTGCGGGGCGCGATTGAATTACGGAGCTACGCATGGCTCAGCTCCCGGCAACTTCGACATGCCGAAAGTCTACGTCCGCGGCCCATATAAATTCGATAGGCCCTGCGCCACGGAAAAATATACGCAGCGCCGAAGCCGATATATGGTCGCGCCCTCGTCCAACGATGGGAATGACCCTTGTCGCATTTTTCCGATCCAGAGAGCGTCGCCCGTTATGCCGAAGGCCCGGTGCGGCTCGTTCCGGGCTTTCACGATCTGCAACGGATGACGGGCCTGCTCCTCGCCGAGCGCGTTCGCGACGACGGCCAAGTGCTTGTCCTTGGCGCAGGCGGCGGGCTGGAACTGAAGGTCTTCGCCGACATGCAGCCGCACTGGCGCTTCTGCGGCGTCGATCCGTCAGCCGAGATGCTCGATTTGGCGACACGCACACTCGGTCCCTTGGCGTCACGCGTCGACTTGCACCAAGGTTACATCGACAGCGCGCCGGCCGGTCCTTTCGATGCGGCAACCTGCCTTTTGACTCTGCACTTCATTCCGGAAGAAGAACGCCGGCGCACGGTTGCGGAAGTCTATCGGCGGTTGAAGCCCGGCGCGCCGTTCGTCGTCGCGCATCATAGCTTTCCGCAGCATGACGGCGAAAAGGCGAAATGGCTCGCGCGCTACGCCGCCTTTGCGACCGCCTCGGGCATACCCGCGCCGAAGGCGGAGAGCGCGCTGACGGCAATCGGCGAACGCTTGCCACTGCTCTCGCCCGAGCAGGATGAAGCGATCTTGCGTGATGTGGGATTTACCGACGTCGCGCTTTTCTACGCGGCTTTCACGTTCAGGGGGTGGGTCGGCACCAAAGCATAATTGCAGATGTTCACGCGCGTTTTCGATTCACATTGCGTTCTTTGTTGTCATCGAATTGTCGCGTCGCGTTTGTGAAGGATTAACCGCGTTTCGCAGATCGATCGCGATGTGTGCCTTTTGCGTACTTCCGACAAGCCGATGCGAATTCAATACGCTCAGTGACATGACGTTGACGCGCGTCGATCACGAATTCGTTTGGCGCATTGACGAATCAATCGACCTTCCATGAAGCTTGATTCGCGAGCGGACCGGTTCGCCCGCCTTGGGGGGCGGCAATATGAAATCGGCAGCGGGACACGGTCGCGCATCGCAAGGATGCGTTCACGGCACTCCTTTTAGGAGGCGCCGGCTTTTTTTGTGGGCGCCTCGGCAGTGGTCCTTGCCGTCCTGTCGGCAAGCCCGGCCGCGGCCCAGACTTGGACCGGAGCGACGAGCAACGACTGGACTGTCGGATCGAATTGGTCTGGCGGAACGGCTCCGGCGGGCGGCACCGTTCTCATTAATACGGTTTCCAGCCCCGTCCTCGGCCTCAACGGTTCGGCCACCGGAACGACGGGCAGTTTTACGATCGGCTCCCCTGGGGCGAGCTCGCTCACCATCGAGAACGGCAGCACGCTGACGAGCACGGGCACCGCCAATATCGGCGCTCAGCCGACCGGCACCGCCATGGTGACCGTGACCGGCGCCGGATCGCAGTGGATTGCTAATGGGCCCCTATTCGTCGCCAACGCCGGCACGGGCATCCTCAATATCGAGGATGGCGCGACCGTCATCGCCACGAACTCGGTGAGACTCGGTGGCGCACCTGGGCACGGTCCGGCCTTCCTCAACATCAGCGATGGCACGCTGGAGACCGCGAGGCTTACGCTCGCCGCCGGAACTCAGGCCAATTTCGATAATGCCATCCTTCGCGCCACGGCCGCCAACGCCGCTTGGATCACAAACCTCGGTACGCTGAATATCGAGGCCGGCGGCGTAACGATCGATTCGAACGGTTTCGCCATCGGCACCACAGCGGAATTCCAGGGCGTCGGCGGCTTGACCAAGATCGGCGCCGGTACGCTGACTCTATCGGGCGACAACACCTACGCCGGCGAAACTGTGATTGATGCGGGCACGCTGGCGCTGACGGGCACGGGCTCGATCAGCGGCTCCAGCCGCGTCGTGGCGAATTCGACCTTCGACATTTCCGGTCTGACCAGCGGCGGGACAAGCATTCAAAGTCTCGCCGGCAGCGGCGCCGTCAATCTCGGCGCCGAGACGCTGACGCTCACCAATGCGAACGACCTCTTCTCCGGCATCATTTCCGGCACCGGCGGGTTGACCCTCAGCGGCGGCACGGAGACGCTCTCCGGCGCCAACAATTATAGCGGCGGGACAACACTCACCGCCGGCACGCTGCGCGCCGGTGCTGCGGGCGCCTTCAGCACCGGCTCCGCCTTTGTGACCGACGCCGGCGCAACGCTCGACTTGAACGGCTTCAGTCAAACCATCGTCTCGCTCAACAACGCCGGCGCGGTGCGATTGGGTGGCACGCCTGGAACCGTGCTGACGGTCAACGGCAATTATGTCGGCAACGGCGGCACGCTTTTGATCAACACCGCGCTCGCCGGCGACACATCGGCAACCGACGAGCTTGTGGTCAATGGCAGCACCTCGGGCACGACGTCGGTGAAGGTGACGGACATCGGCGGCACGGGCGCGCCGACGACCAACGGCATTAAAATCATCGAGGTGGCCGGCGCGTCGAATGGCGTCTTCACGCTGCAAGGCAATTATGTGTTTCAGGGGCAGCAGGCCGTCATCGGCGGCGCCTATGCCTACACACTGCAGCAGAATGGCGTCACAACGCCCACCGACGGCGATTGGTATTTGCGCTCAAGCCTGATCGATCCGCCTGCCGCAGTGCCGGCCGGTCCGATCTACCAACCTGGCGTGCCGCTTTATGAATCCTATGGGCAGGTGCTGCTCGGCTTCCTGGGCCTGCCGACGCTGCAGCAGCGTGTCGGCGACCGCTATTGGGACGGCGCCAATCTCTCGCTCGGCGCGGATGTGCCGGAATCCGGCGCCTATCAACGGCCGATCTGGATGCGCATCGACGGCACGCATACAAACATGGAGCCCAATGCGACAGCCGGCGCCAACTATGACGACAACCAATACAAGGTCGAGATGGGGCTCGATTTCGTCCCCATCGAGAACAACGCAGGCCGCTTGGTCGCGGGCGCCACGGCGCAATATGGCTTGGTCTCAGCCAATATCGCTTCGGTCTACGGCAACGGCAAAATCAGCAGCAATGGCTACAGCATCGGCGGCACATTGACATGGTATGGCG
>Ga0153954_1001371_pt1 | contig 13328 bp, 10 predicted proteins | sample TSFL038MetaG_FD_102277 | JGI IMG/M metagenome (GOLD analysis project Ga0153954, IMG submission 102277) | Attine ant fungus gardens microbial communities from Florida, USA - TSFL038 MetaG | ecosystem: Host-associated > Fungi > Mycelium > Unclassified | place: USA: Florida, Wekiwa Springs State... | reverse complement strand
GTGTCAGGAAGGTCCACGTGCGCTAACACACGGACCCCAAAGGAATCAGTTACAGATCCCTTCCTGACACCTCCGGAGGCATTTGAGAAGGACCAACCCGATCTATATCAGCAAGGCTCGACGCAGGAGAGGCGAAGCTGGGCCGCCCAAACAGGCTCGGCGGGTAGCCCGCGGCTAGCGGGCGCGGGGGTGGGCGCCGGCCCAGACCTCGCGCAGGGCGTTGACGGTCACCAGGGTGTAGATCTGGGTGGTGGTCACCGAGGCGTGGCCGAGCAGCTCCTGCACCACCCGCACGTCGGCGCCGCCGTCGAGCAGATGGGTCGCGAACGAGTGCCGCAGCGTGTGCGGTGACACCTTGGCGGTGATCCCGGCCCGCTCGGCAGCATCCTGCAACACCTGCCAGGCGCTTTGGCGCGACAGCCGCCCACCCCGGGCGTTGAGGAACACCGCGGGCGTTCCGCGACCCCGGCCGGCCAGATCCGGGCGGCCCCGCACCAGATAGGCGTCCAGCGCCGCGACCGCCGGCCGGCCGACCGGCACCAATCGCTGCTTGCCGCCCTTGCCGTGCAACAACACCGACCGGTCTTGAACATCAATATCGTCGATGTCCATTCCGACGGCTTCGGAGATGCGAGATCCGGTGGAGTACAACATTTCCAGCAGCGCACGGTTGCGCAGCGTCAACGGCCCGTCGGACTCGCTGGGGGTACCACCCGCTTGCGGGGGAGCGCCGCCGGCGCCGGCCAGCAGCGCCGCCACCTCGTCGATGGTTAGGCTCTTGGGCAGGCGCCGCCCCGGTGTCGGCGGCTTGACCGACCGCGCCACGTCGGCCGCCACCATTCCCTCGGCGGCGGCGAACCGGTGCAGGCCGCGTACCGCGATCAGCGCGCGCCCCGCCGAGACCGCTGACAGGGCGGGCACGCCGTTGTCGGGGTCGCCGCGACGCAGCGCCACCAGAAACTCGGTGACGTCACCCTCGCCGACGCCGGCCAGGTCTTCGATCCCGCGGGCCAGCAGGTGCTCGCGGTAGCGGCGCAGGTCGCGCCGATAGGAACTCAACGTGTTGGCCGCGACCCCGCGCTCGATGGTCAGGTGGTCCAGATAGCCCTGCAACTGCCCGCCCAGTGGGCCCACCGGCTGGGTCGCCGCGGTCATGGCCGGTTCTGCCTGGCAGCAAACGCCTTCGGTCGATCGACCCACTCGGCATCCAGGTCACGCAGCTCGGCGAAGCCCTGACTGTGCGCTTGACTGTTGACAAAAGCGGCCAGGATCCCCGCCACCGCAATGGCATTGACGATCTCGCCGGAAAACACCATCCGGGCCGCCTCGGCGAGCGAATACCACTCGAGCTTGAGATCGGCCTCTTCGTCGCGGGCCTCCGGGCGGCCCACCTCGGTCAGGCCGGTGGCCAGATACACCCGCACCGACTCGTCGGAAAAGCCCGGCGTGGAGTCCAGGTCCACCAGCACCTGCCAGGTGGCCGCGGTCAGACCGGCCTCCTCGACCAGCTCGCGACCGGCCGTGAGGTGCGGCGGCTCGCCACCGACGTCAAGCAGACCGGCGGGCAGCTCCCACAGCCGCCGGCCCAGCGCGTGGCGGTACTGGTAGATCAGCGGGACCCGGCCCTCGGCATCCAGCGCGACCACCGCCACCGCCCCGAAGTGCTCCACCACGTCCCGGGTGGCGCTCGCGCCACCGGGCATCAAGACCTCGTCACGGCGCAGCGCAAAGATCTTGCCGCTGTGCAGCAGCTGCGACGACGTGGTCTCGAAGACGTGGTCAGCCACGGGTGACGTGTTCCGGCAGCGCTTCTTGCAGTGGGTCGGTCAGCGGCTGGGCACTGCCGCCGTGCCCCTCGGCTCCGTTCTGAGCGTCATCGTGCTCAGCGGCGTGGGGCTCGTGGGCGTGCTCGGGGATCTCCACCGGCAGGCGCTCGGCGGCCTTGTAGTCCATCGCCGCACCGACGAACGCGGCGAACAGCGGATGCGCCCGAGTGGGCCTGCTCTTGAGCTCGGGGTGCGCCTGGGTGCCCACCAGGAACGGGTGCACCTCGCGGGGGTACTCGACGAACTCCACCAGCTTGCCGTCCGGGGAGGTGCCGGAGAACCGCAGCCCGCTCTCGGCGATCCGGTCGCGGTAGGCGTTGTTGACCTCGAAACGGTGCCGGTGCCGCTCGGAGACCTCGGTGGCCTGGTAGGCCTCGGCCACAATCGAATCCGCTTCCAGCACGGCGGGATAGGCACCGAGGCGCATGGTGCCGCCGAGGTCGGCCGTTCCGGCGACCGCGTCCTGCTGGTCGGCCATGCTCGCGATGACGGGGTCGGGGGTGTCCGGGTCGAACTCCGCCGAGCTGGCCTGCGCGATCCCGGCGATACGGGCCGCGTCGATCACGATGCACTGCAGACCCAGGCACAGTCCCAGCACCGGCAGCGCGTGGGTGCGGGCGTAGGCGATGGCGCCGATCTTGCCCTCGATGCCCCGGATCCCGAAGCCGCCCGGGATCAGCACGCCGTGCATCTCCCCCAGCGCGGCTGCGGCACCGGCCGGCGTCTCGCACGCATCGGAGGCCACCCAGTGGATCTCGACCTTCGCGAAATGGGTGAAGCCACCGGCCCGCAGCGCCTCGGTCACCGACAGATACGCATCCGAGAGGTCGATATACTTGCCCACCAAGGCGATTCGCACCGTCTCGTGCGGTTCGTGGACGCGGCGCAGCAGCTCGTCCCACTCGGTCCAGTCGACGTCCTTGAACGGCAGGTTGAGCCGGCGCACCACGTAAGCGTCCAGCTCCTCGCGGTGCAGCACCTTGGGGATGTCGTAGATCGAGGGCGCGTCCGGGGTGGAGATCACCCCGTCGACGTCGACGTCGCACATCAGCGCGATCTTGTTCTTCAGCGCCTCGGGCACGTCGCGGTCGCAACGCAGGATCAGCGCGTCGGGGGTGATGCCGATGCTACGCAGCGCGGCCACCGAGTGCTGGGTGGGCTTGGTCTTGAGCTCGCCGGACGGGGCCAGGTACGGCACCAGCGATACGTGCAGGAAGAACACGTTGTCGCGGCCCACGTCGTGGCGGACCTGCCGGGCGGCTTCCAGGAACGGCTGCGACTCGATGTCGCCGACGGTGCCGCCGATCTCGGTGATCACCACGTCGGGGCGCACACCGTCAGCGTCCGGCTCCGACATGGCCAGGATGCGCCGCTTGATCTCGTCGGTGATGTGCGGGATCACCTGCACGGTGTCACCGAGGTATTCGCCGCGGCGTTCCTTGGCGATGACCGTCGAATACACCTGACCGGTGGTCACATTCGCCGAACCGGACAGATCGCGGTCCAGGAATCGCTCGTAGTGACCGACGTCGAGGTCGGTCTCGGCACCGTCCTCGGTGACGAACACCTCGCCGTGCTGGAACGGATTCATCGTTCCAGGGTCGACGTTCAGATAGGGGTCCAGCTTCTGCATGGTGACCTGCAGTCCCCGGGCAATCAACAACTGGCCCAGGCTACTTGCGGTCAAACCCTTACCTAGCGAGGACGCAACTCCACCCGTGACGAAGAGATGCTTCGGCTCGGTTTGCGGATGCTTTCGCAGTGGTGGCAACACCAACCTCCGTGACGACGGCGCAGGAACTTCAGGGCCTGCCGACCCACGGAATCTCACCCTAACATCGACCCGGCGTCTCGGCTCCAGACACGCCCACTCACGCCCTGACCCGGCCTGTGATAGGTCTCGCTATTGCGCCAGCGTGACCGAGCCGGCGCCGTGGCCGATGCCGTACTGCCCCGGCTGGCCGCCGCCGATCAGGCTGCTCACCGCCATCACGGTGGTGATCCGGCCCGACTCGATGTCCACGTCGTCGACGGTGCTGATTGTGCCGGACACCGCCGAATCGGTGCGTGCCATGGCCACCGCCGAAGTGCCCGACGCCGACCCGTCCCGGCCGGCCAGCACCGTCGCCGAGCCGTGCGGGGCCAGTGCCGCGGCGAACCGGGCCACGCTCAACCCGGCGGTGCCGGCGTCTTCGGGCAGCGCCCCGCCGGTGATCACGATGGCAGCGTTGGCGGCCGGGAAGCGCTCTTGCTGGTAGGTGACGAAGCCGGTGTCGCGCAGCGCGGCCAGCACGGTGGCCCGGGCGGCGTCATCGACACCGGGGCCGGGCGGCGTCGGGGGCTCGGGATGGCGCGAGTTGATCAGCAGCGCGATTCCGAGCAGGTCGCCGGCCTGGGCGTCCTGGTCGACCAGGCTGGTGCTCAGTTGGGCGCCGGCCGGCACGATCCCGGACTCCAGCACGGCACGCAGCTTCTCCTCGGCATTGCCGTCGACGAACTGCGCCGTCAGCGTCACCGCTCCGGTGACGGTTCCGCCGGCCTGACCGATGATCCGCGACACCGCCTCGACGTCGCCGTCTGCGGCGTCAGGAGTCCGGAAGATCACCGTGGATTTCCCGAGCAGCGCGTCGTGCACCATCCGGGGCGCCATCTGGGCGTCGAAATCGTTGGCGTTGCGCAGCCGTTCGCTCAGCGCGTTGTGCTGTTTGTGCAGCGCGTCGATCTGCTCCCGCAGATCTTGCTTGTCGGACTGCATGCCGGCCATCAATGGGCCCGACAACAGGCCAGAACCCAACACGACGCCGAACACCAGTGCCAGCAGCACTGCCGTCAGCGACATCGCGTGGTAGCGAGGGGTGATCATGGCGGTGCTGACCCCGATCCTTTACGTCGATCCCGTTTAGGTCACCCAGTGCCGCAGCCACTGCGACAGGTGGTGCCAGTAGTTGCCGAGCCATTCGAGCACCACGGCGTCGGTCCGCGAGACCCACAGCGCGACGACGATCGCCACCAGCATGGTCAGCACTAACAGCGCGATCGCGCCGGCCGAAATCCGGTTGCGGTAGAGCGTGGCAACCGCGCGGGCGTCCACCAGCTTCTCGCCGACCTTGAGCCGGGTCATGAACATCGACGGATTGGTCAGCTGACGGGTCCGGTCGAAGAACGTCTCGATGTTAGCGGTGTGCCCAGCGGTCACCAGCAGCGCCGCACCGTGGTGGTCGGCCAGCAGCAGTGCCAGGTCCATCGCGGATCCGGCGGCCGGGAAGGTCATGGCACCGACGCCCAGGTCCTGGATGCGCTCCAGACCGGGGGCGTGGCCGTCAGCGTCGGCGGGCAGCACGACCTGCGAGCCGCATCGCAGCACCTCGGCGCTCATCTGGTCGGGGTCGCCGACGATCAGCTGCGGGCGGTAGCCGGCTTTGCGCAGCACGTCGGCTCCGACGCCGACGCCGATCAGCACCGGCTGGTACTCCTTGATGAACGGCTTGAGGCACTTCAGGTCGTCGGCGGCACTGGGTTCGCCACCGACCAGCACCACGTGGCGGCGGCGCAGGTCGACGTCGATCTCGGGGATCCCGATCCCGTCAATCAGCAGCGGGCTCTCGCTGCGGATGAACTCGATGGTGTTGCCGGCGAAGGACTCCAGGTGGGCCACCAGCCCGCTCTTGGCCTCGATCATCATGTCGGCGATCTCGACGTCGCTGCGTTCGACGCCACGGGCCAGCCGGCGGTCGCCGGAGTAGACGGCGCCGTTGTACAGGCGCACCTTGGCGCCATCGCGGATCTTCTTGAACACCGTGGGTCCGGCTTCGTCGATCAGCGCGATTCCGTTGGCGACCAGCACCTCCGGTCCCAGGTTGGGGTAGCGCCCGGAGATCGACGCCGAGGCGTTGACGACGCCGGCGATCTGGGCTTCCACCAACGCGTCGGCGGTGATCCGGTCCAAATCGAGAATGTCGAGGACCACGATGTCGCCGGGACCCACCCTGCGCAGCAGTCGGTCGATGTCGTGGTCAACCCGAGCCGTACCGACAAGGCCAGGCCGGGCGGTGTTACGAGAGAGCAGCGCAGACATCTTCATGGGCGCGATTCTGTCCGGGAAGTCGCCGAAATCGGGGAGGCGCGCCGTAACACCAGCCCCAGAAGTTCTATTTCGTCACACGAGTCACATGCCGGCTCGGTACGCGCGGGCCGCTTACGTGGACGCGCCCCGATCCTCTTGCGCGGCGTCCAGCAGCTCTCGCGCGTGCGCCCGGGCCGTGTCGGTCTCCCCCAGCCCGGCCAGCATCCGGGCCAGCTCGCCGACCCGGTCGTCGTCCGCCAACCGCCGCACCCCGCTGGCGCCCTGTCGCCCGGTGGGCTCGACCATCAGGTGCACATCGGCGTAGGCCGCGACCTGCGGCAGGTGCGTCACCACGATGACCTGGTGGGTGCGAGCCAAGCGGGCCAACCGCCGCCCGATCTGCACCGCGGCCCGTCCACCGACTCCGGCGTCGACTTCGTCGAACACCATCGTGGTCCCGGCCGAGTTCCGTGCCGCCCCGGACGAAGACGACGTGGCCAGCACCACCTCCAGCGCCAGCATCACCCGGGACAGTTCCCCGCCGGAGGCGCTCTTGGCCAGCGGCAGCACCGTCATGCCGCGGTGCGGGGCCAAGCCGAACTCGACGTCGTCGATACCGTCGGCGCCGGCGTGCACGGTCTGTCCCGACGGCAACCGCAACGCGGCCGGGTCCTCGGCGGCGGCCGGGCTGGTGCTGACCCCGATGCTGAATTCGGCGTTGGCCATTGCCAACCCGGACAGTTCGGCGCTGACCGCCTTGGCCAGTCCACCGGCAGCCTTGGTCCGCGCGGCGCTGAGGTCGGCGGCGGTCTTGGCCACTTGCTCGCCCAGCGCGTCGACACGGCGGGCCAACTCGGCGAGAGCTTCTTCGGAGACGTCGAGTTGAGCCAGCCGGTCCCGGGATTGCGCCGCCCAGGCCAGCACGCCGTCGATGTCGGCGGCGTACTTGCGGGTGAGGCTGCGCAGCTCGGCCTGGCGGGCCAGCTTGGCGTCGAGAGCGTCGGCTCCGGTGGGCAGATCATCGAGATAGCTGCCGAGTTCGCGGGCCACGTCGCCCACCACGGTGAGCGCCTCGCCGAGCTGATCGCCCAGCGCCTGCAGCACGGTGTCGTCGGTGGCGCTCAACGCCGCCTTCGCCTGCCCCAGCCGATCGGTGGCCGAATTCGGCCCGTCGGACATACCGAACGCCTCGGCCCCGTCCTCGAAGCCGGCCAGGGCCGCCCGCGCACCGGCGGCCGCGGCGCGCAGCGCGTCGAGCTCGGAGAGTCGACGGATGTCGGCGGTCAGTGCGTCGTCTTCCCCTGCCAGGGGCTCGACGGCGTCGATCTCCCGCAGCGCGAACGTGAGCCGGTCGGCCTCCTGAGCCAGTTCCCTGGCACGGTCGCGACGTTCGACCAGCTCACGCCGTGCCGACTGCCAGGCCTCGCGCGCGGTGCGGTAGCGCTCCAACCGGGCGCCCACCGCGGCGTAACGGTCCAGCGCCGCGCGCTGTTCGTCCGGGCGCATCAACCGCAGCTGATCGTTCTGGCCGTGCAACGTCAACAGGCTGCCGGTGAAACCCATCAGCGATTTGGCCGGTACCCCGCGACCGCCCAGATAGGCCCGCGAGGGGCCGTCGCGGCTGACCGAGCGGGCCGCGATCACCGTGCCGTCCTCGTCGCGCTCCGCGCCGGCAGCCTCGAGCAGTTCGTCGATCTGCCCGGCCGCGGCCGGCACCAGATCGGCGGTGCAGAACCTGCCCTCCACCACCGCACGGGCGGCACCAGAACGCACCCGGTTGGCGTCGGCGCGAGCACCACCGAGCAGGTGCAGCCCGGTGACCACCATCGTCTTGCCGGTGCCGGTCTCGCCGGTCAGGACGGTCAGTCCACGGTCGAATTCGGCGGTGGCTGCGCTGATGGCGCCCAGGGACTCGATACGGATTTCAGTAAGCAAGGGCCAGCACCGTCGTCATTGTCCGCGCCAGCCGGTGACCGGCAGCCGGAATTTACGCACCAGCCGGTCGGTGAACGGCGAGCGGCCCAACCGCGCCCACTTCACCGGGGATACACCGCGCTGCACTTCCAGACGCCCGCCGGCCGGCACCAACATTTTGCGGCGACCGTCGCAGAACACCAGCGCATTGTGGCCGTCACCTTCGACTTCGATCGCGATGATCGATTCGGGGCTGGTGACCATGGGCCGGGCGAACAGCGCGTGCGCGTTGTTAGGCACCACCAGGATGGCGTCCAGATCCGGCCAGAGCACGGGTCCCCCGGCGGAGAACGCGTAGGCGGTGGATCCGGTCGGGGTCGACACCAGCACCCCGTCGCAGCCGAACGTCGACACCGGCCGACCATCCACCTCGACGACGACGCCCAGCACGCCCAGCCGCGGGCCCTTCTCCATGCTGGCCTCGTTGAGCGCCCAACCACTGTCGACGATCTCGCCGTCGGCGCGCACCACGACATCGAGGGTCATCCGGTCTTCCACCCGGTAGTCGCGGGCGATGATCTTGTCCAGGACCTGGTCGATGGTGTCGGCTTCGGCCTCGGCCAGGAAACCGATTCGGCCCAGGTTGACGCCCAGCACCGGGATGTCGGCGCTGCGGGCCAGTTCCGCGGCGCGCAGGAAGGTTCCGTCCCCGCCGAGAACCAGGACCAGTTCGCAGCCCTCGGCCGCCCCGTTGTCCGGGTCCACCAGATCGATCGTGACACCGAATTCGCGGTCGTCGTCTGCGCCCGCGTGCAGCGCGCCCTTGTCGACGGCTTCGGCGGTCAGCACGCGCAGCGCGATGCCGTGTTCGTCGAGTACCTTCTCGACCCGGCGGGCGGTGTCGGTGGCTTCTTCACGACCGCTGTGCACCACCAGCAGCACGGTGCGTTGATGCTCTCCACTGGTCATTGCGGGCCCTTCGCGACGGCTTCCTGCACGGCGGCGCGCAACGAGTCACCGGTCAGCGGCGCGGCGGCGGCGCGCAGGTGCAGAAAGTATTCGACGTTGCCGGACGGTCCCGGCAATGGACTGGCGGTGACGGCGACGGTGCCCCACCCCAGTTCTTCGGCGCGGTGCGCCACCGATACGACCGCGTCGGCCCGCAGGGCCGGGTCGGACACCACGCCGCCGGAACCCACCTGTTGTCGTCCTACCTCGAACTGCGGCTTCACCATTGGCACGATATCGGCGTCCGGTGACGCGCAGCCAGTCAACGCGGGCAACACCGTGGCCAGCGAGATGAACGACAGGTCCGCGACGATCAGCTCTGCGCGCTCGCCGATGGTGTCGACCGTCAGACCGCGGACGTTGGTGCGTTCGATGACCACCACCCGCGGGTCGGTGCGCAGTGACCAGGCCAACTGCCCGTAGCCGACGTCGACGGCGACCACCCGGGCCGCACCCCGGTCCAGCAGTACTTCGGTGAATCCACCCGTCGAGGCGCCGGCGTCCAGGCACCGCCGGTCCGCCACGGCAATACCGAAGGTGTCGAGCGCACCGATCAGCTTGTGCGCCCCGCGAGACACCCAGTTGCGCTCACCGTCGTCCACCACGGCCAGCGCCGCGGTCAGCGCTACGGCGGTGGCGGCCTTGACCGCCGGGATGCCGTCGATGGTGACTTTGCCGGCATCGATCAATTCGGCGGCCTGCTGACGAGACCGCGCCAATCCGCGCCGGACCAGTTCGGCGTCGACGCGAGCACGCCGCGACATGCCTGACTCAGCCCTTCTCTACCGACTCCAGCGCCCGCACCAGCACCTGGTGGGCTTCTTCGAGCCGCTGCGCCAAGGCGTTCAGATCGCTGTGCGCCGGCAGATCGGCCAGCTCGGCTTCCCCGGGCAACTCGGCCAGCACTGCGGCGATGCGTGCTCGGACGTCCTCAATCTCACTGTTCATGGGTGCCACTCACGCTAGTCCATGTCAGTTGCGGGCACTCACTGCCACGCGCCGAGCAGCGACCACCGCCGCAGCGCATCATCCGCGGTGTCGTCGGCGGCCGCAACAGTGAACGAGCGCCCCGCGAGCTGTGCTTCCCACGCCGCGGATGCGAGCGCGCGGACGACCGACAGGCCATCACTGTCGTCTTCCTCGGGTTGCCCGGCGGCGACGGTCACGGTGGTGCCATCCACCTTGACGTCCCATTGCGGCTGTGAGCCGATCGCCAGCCGGCCGGCGCTGACGTTCAGCGCCCGCAGGTCATGGCCGAGGTAGGTCGGCCGATGTTCGGCTACCGCGCCGACGGCGTCGCGGGCGGAGTTCACGCCGGTGAGCACCATCAGGCTGGGCAGCGCGGCGGCGTTGGCCGCGGCGATGTCGGTGTCGAGCCGGTCGCCGACCACCAGCGGCGCGTAGAACTCGCCGCGGGTCAGCGCAGCGGTCAGCAGCGCCGGGCCCGGCTTGCCGGCCACCTGCGGTTCGGCGTCGGTCGCGGCCCGCAGAGCGGCCACCATCGAACCGTTGCCCGGCAGCAGACCCCGCTCCGACGGCAGCGTCTTGTCGACGTTGGTGGTCATCCACAGTGCCCCGGCGCGGATCGCCAGCGCCGCCTCGGCCAGATCAGTCCAGCCGAGTTCGGTGGAAAGCCCCTGGATCACGGCGGCTGGTTCGTCGTCGGCCAGCCGCACCGCTTCCAAGCCGACTGCGCCGATCTCGGCGGCCAAGGACTCGGCGCCCAGCACCAGGACCCGCGCTCCGGGGGGCAGCTGGTCGGCCAGCAGGCCTGCCGCGATCTGGCCGCTGGTGGCGACGTCCTCGGCTGTGGCGGTGAAGCCCAGTTGGTTCAGGTGTGTCGCAACTTCGCCCGCTCCACGTGACGAATTGTTCGTGATGAACAGTGTTCGGCTCTGCAGTTCGGCCAGCGTCTCGACAGCGCCATCGGTGGGTTCGCCACCGCGGAAGACCGTGCCGTCCAGATCCAGCAGCAGGCAGTCGTATTCCTCGGCCAACGTCGCACCGCCGCCGAGATCGGCGATGCGGTCCTCCACGTCGGTGACACCTTCGGTGTCGGCGGCGGCGGCGCGCAGGAACCACTCCAGCGCCTCACCTTCGCGGCCGAGTGCTACCAGCGTCTCGGCGTGTGCGTAGTGCAGCCGGGCGACGGTCGAACCGGTCCGGTCGGGGTCCGTCGGCGCCGAGGAGAGCACCGTCAGTGCCTGTTCCAACTGCCCCAGGTCGGCGCGGGCGCCGGCGGCGACGATCCGCATCTCGTCGGCTTCGTCACCCTCGAGCTGCTCGGCGTCCGGACCGGTGGCCAACTCGATCGCTCGCTGGGGACGGCCCAGGCCGCGTTCGCAGTCGGCGATCAGCGGCAACAGCGCAGACTTGCTGCCCATTCGCCGAGCCGCCCGCAACTCGCCTAGCGCCTGCGTCCAGTCACCGCACTGATAGGCGGCGATCCCGACGGCTTCGCGGACGGCGGTGATCCGCGTCGAGCGGGACCGGGCCGCCTTGGCGTGTAGCAGCGCGGCTTCCGGATTGTCGTCGAGCAGCATGCCGGCGGCGACCAGGTGGCAGGCCACCGCGTCGGCGGTGGCCCGGTTGAGCGTGCTCAGTTCCCGGCGTACCTCCGGGGCCAGCTGCTTGGGCTCGATCCCTTCGGGCAGCGGCGGGTCGTCGTAGCGCTGGGACGTCTCCTCGCCGGAAGGGCGCGGGGGTCGCGATGTGTTGTCGAAGTCCCGGCGCGGTCGCGAGGAACGGTCGTAGTCGCGCGGGGGCCGGGAGCCACCGTCGCGGTCCCGAGGCGGTCGCGCGCTGCTGTCGCGGTCACGCGGCGGGCGCGGGCTGCCGTCGCGATCCCACGAGGGACGCGGGCTGCCGTCGCGGTCGCGCGGCGGTTGGGAACGACGATCGCGATCCGGTCCCGCGCCGCGGGGCGTCCGACGCTGATCGCCGGATCCCCGGAACGAGCCGCCACCGGACTGCCCGGGGCGGCCTCCGGATTGCCCGGGCCGGCCACGGCGCCCGGCATCGCCGGCGCTCCTGCCGCCGCCCCGCGGCCCGTCGCCGCCATTGCCGTGTTCGGCCACCTCGCGCCCTCCGGTCGTAACAGTTGCTACCGAAAAGGATACGGCGAGGATCGCCGACCTCTCGACACGGTCGCATTTACGCGATCTGTTCGCGCAAAAAAAATGGGATATGTGGGGAATGCCTGTGCCCCCCAACTGTTGTTGGGGGGCACAGGTCTTAATGTTGTGTTCGGCGGTGTCCTACTTTTCCACCCGTGTGGGCAGTATCATCGGCGCTGACAGGCTTAGCTTCCGGGTTCGGGATGGGACCGGGCGTTTCCCTGTCGCTATTTCCGCCGTAACTCTATTTTCTTTTCTGTGTGGTGAACGGTCCCCTATAGGGGGTGGTTCACTTGTGTCACCAAAGCTTTGTAGTTTGGTGGTGGGGTGTGGTTATAAGCTTTGTGGTGTGGTTGCGGGCAACACGTTGTGTTTCTTGTGTGTTGTAAGTTTTCGGCCGGTTAGTGCCAGTTCCCTGCACACCTTGCGGTGCTTCCAGGTCTGGTCTATCGATCCCGTAGTCTGCGGGGGGCCTTATCCCTCTACAAGGGTGAGAATCCTGGTCTTGGAGTAGGTTTCCCGCTTAGATGCTTTCAGCGGTTATCCTGTCCGAACGTAGCCATCCAGCCGTGCTCCTGGTGGAACAACTGGTATACCAGAGGTTCGTCCGTCCCGGTCCTCTCGTACTAGGGACAGGTTTCCTCAAGATTCTGACGCGCGCGGCGGATAGAGACCGAACTGTCTCACGACGTTCTAAACCCAGCTCGCGTGCCGCTTTAATGGGCGAACAGCCCAACCCTTGGGACCTGCTCCAGCCCCAGGATGCGACGAGCCGACATCGAGGTGCCAAACCATCCCGTCGATATGGACTCTTGGGGAAGATCAGCCTGTTATCCCCGGGGTACCTTTTATCCGTTGAGCGACACCCCTTCCACTCGGGGGTGCCGGATCACTAGTCCCGACTTTCGTCCCTGTTTGACGTGTCAGTCTTACAGTCAAGCTCCCTTGTGCACTTACACTCAACACCTGATTGCCGTCCAGGTTGAGGGAACCTTTGGGCGCCTCCGTTACATTTTAGGAGGCAACCGCCCCAGTTAAACTACCCACCAGGCACTGTCCCTGAACCAGCTTCATGGTTCGAAGTTAGAGGTCCAATACGATCAGAGTGGTATTTCAACAACGACTCCACCCACACTGGCGTGCGGGTTTCACAGTCTCCCACCTATCCTACACAAACCGCATCGAACATCAATACCAAGCTATAGTGAAGGTCCCGGGGTCTTTTCGTCCTGCCGCGCGTAACGAGCATCTTTACTCGTAATGCAATTTCGCCGAGTCTATGGTTGAGACAGTTGAGAAGTCGTTACGCCATTCGTGCAGGTCGGAACTTACCCGACAAGGAATTTCGCTACCTTAGGATGGTTATAGTTACCACCGCCGTTTACTGGGGCTTAAATTCTC
>Ga0153954_1001370_pt1 | contig 13335 bp, 10 predicted proteins | sample TSFL038MetaG_FD_102277 | JGI IMG/M metagenome (GOLD analysis project Ga0153954, IMG submission 102277) | Attine ant fungus gardens microbial communities from Florida, USA - TSFL038 MetaG | ecosystem: Host-associated > Fungi > Mycelium > Unclassified | place: USA: Florida, Wekiwa Springs State... | reverse complement strand
TTAGAGCGGTTTGCGATGGGATCGCCTACGAAATCCCGGAAGATCGGAGTGAAATCCCTGGGATTTCTGTGTGGGACGCACCATCAACCGATGCCATGTAGATGGCCACATGGGGTGGCGCTGGTGGCTTGTCCACCCGTGGGCCCAGACTGGCGCCACGGGTGTGCCACCCCACCGGCCTCTTGACTTCCTTCCAGCCACAGGGGCACTCTCTGGCCTGAGGATGGGCTCTCCAAGCGATTACCGCTCTAGTGCTTTGTCAACCCTAAGAAAACGGGTGCAGACGGCCTGCCGTAGGGTGGGCATTGCCCACCGATCTTCGCTGAGGCCAACAGTTTGGTGGGCAATGCCCACCCTACCCAAAGGAATCGCTTACCCGTCAATCGAACGTTGACAAAGCACTAGGGAGACCCCTAGCGCGCTCTCAGCATCCGAGGAGGAGACCAGAGGGGCCGACCAGGTCGGAAGCTCACACAGTCCGCCTCCGCAGAACGTGTGATACCAGAGTTGGGTCGCCACGACGCTCGTCAGGTTCATATCGAGTCCAAGCTGCCTCGCAGTCACACGAGGCAAGTAGCGTCGTTGCCAACGGGCGTGGGCGATCAGGCTGGGATCGAAGAATCCGCTGGCACTTAACGATTCGGGGCTGAGGAGTTGGTCGACCCAGGCCGGCGCGGATGGGTCGAGAAACGTCTTCGACAGACTCGCACGGAACATCGTCTTGGGACGGTTCGCGATCCGCTCGGGGAGAGTGCGGGCCGCGACCTGTCGCAACAACCACTTATCGGTCATGCCGTGCAGTTTGTAATTCGGGTCGATCCCGGCACAGAACGAAATGACGTCGTCGTCGAGGAAGGGATACCGGGTCTCGACCGACGAATTCATTGCGATACGGTCCCCCTTGGAGAGCAGCAGCATCCCGGCAAGCATCACCTTGTAGCCGACGTAGAGAGACTGGTTGAGCGGATCCCACCGGCCAAAGTTCTCGTTGGTGATGTCCAGATCGTCGTAGGCGGAGTGATCGGCGATCTGGTCCCACATTCCTCCGGAGTAGAAGTGGAATCGACTCTGTCCCAGTACGTCGTACAGGTCCTGTTGAGCCGTTCGTGCGCCGCCGATGGGGGTGCGAGACGGCCAGCAGGATCGGTCCCCTCCCACCGACCTCAGCATCAGGCGCCGGAGTAACTTGGGAATGCCGAGTCCGAACCGTTCGCCGATAAAATTGCGGATTTTCTGGGCCTTGAACCAGACGTAACCGGCAAGAGCCTCGTCCGAACCTTCACCGGTCAAAACGACCTTATATCCTTGATCGTGCACGGCCGAGGCCAACCGCAGGAGACAGGCGCACGACGTGTCGAGCACCGGTCCTTCGGCCGCACGAACGAGTTCCGGATAAGCCGCGGCAATGTCGGATCGATCCATGGTCACCGTCGTGAGCGGCGAGCCGAGAGCCGCGGCAGACTCCGCAGACTGGGTTCGCTCGTCGGGACCCGCTCGATCCAGCCCGATCGTGAACGAGGGTACGGCAGCGCCTCGCACTTGCGAACTCAAACCGAGCACCATCGTCGAGTCGAGTCCGCCGCTGATATAGCTCACCACCGGCACATCACCCCGGAGTCGGCGCGAGACCGCCTGGCGAAGCAGCCCTTCGAGCTCATCCACCAGCGGGGTCGGATCCTTGGGGCGGTACTCTTCCCCCGCATCGGGAAAGTCGAGATCCCAGTACTGACGACGCTCGATGCGCCCATGACTGACGCGTAGATAGTGTCCGGGAGGAATCGACTTGATCCCCTGGAACATGGTCCGCGTGGTGCCCGCGGCGAAGAAATGAAAGAAGTGGTCGATCCCCTTCGGATCCGGCTGAGCATCGACCAAGCCCGATGCCAACAGCCCCTTCACCTCCGAACACCAGAGCAGCCAACCCTCGCGCTCGGTGTAATAGAGTGGGCAGATCCCGACCCGGTCGCGACCAAGATAGAGCGTCTCGCGTTCTCGATCCCACAGAGAAACTGCGAACTGGCCTCGGGTCTCGGCAAACATCCCTTCGCCAAGATCCTCGTAAAGGTGGCACCACGCCTCCGTGTCACAGCGTGTCGCCAACTGGTGCCCTCTGGCCAGGAGATCACGACGCAGCTCGGGATACTCAAACAACTCGCCGTTGAACGCGACCCAGATATTCCCTCGTTCGTTGGAAATCGGTTGCCGTCCCCCGACCAGGTTCACGATCGAGAGGCGTCTCGCCCCCATGGCGAGACTCGGTTCCGAGTGAAACGCCTCGTCGTCCGGACCTCGGTGGGCAATCGCTCGTGTCATTGCCAGGAGCCGCTCGGTAGGAAACTCACGACGACCCGACAGATCCAAAGCGCCGGCAATTCCACACATCGCAGCCCGACTCCTGGTGCAAAACTCGAATTCTTCCCTCGGCGCATTCAAACAACACGTCGTGGAAAGAGATTATGAAGCTACGTCGATTATACAACGATAGGCTTAGTCGAGACGGACCTCGGCAGGCGCATCCCAAGCCACCTGACACAGCTCTTCGGGTCACGCGGGTTGCATGACGCCGGTGTCGAGATCGAACCACGTTCGAACTTGACGACAGCCCGCCGGAGAGCCCGCAGGACGTTTCTCCAAAAATCCTGAGGTTGCGCCTATTTCCTGCGAGAGCGGTATCGCTTGGAGAGCCCACACTCAGGCCAGAGTAATGACCCTGTGTCTGGAAGGAAGTCCAGAGGCCGGCGGGGTGGCACACCCGTGGCGCCAGCCTGGGCCCACTGGTGGACAAGCCACCAGTGCCACCCCATACGCCCATCTACATGGCATCAGTTGATGGTTCGTCCCACACGGAAATCCCAGAGATTTCACTCCGATCTTCCGGGATTTTGTAGGCGATCCAAGCGATAACCGCTCTAATGCTCGCGCCCCGAGAAACTACGTCGCAAGCAGCGACTTCGTCGGCTGCGAAAGCAGCAACAAATCGTGGCGCCGGCGCATCTTCACGCGGCCAGATGACCAGCTCCGAGCAATGATTCGACGCGCTCGACCGAGAACTCCCGATTCGAGGCTGTGACCACGCTCACCGGCTGACACGGGAGTTTCTCGAATTTACCTTTCGTAAAACCAGCCGTCCTGCGCGTCGTGCTCCGCTTGAAGGGCTCGGGCGCGATCAGCGAACATGAACGCGACGCAAATCCCGGTAATCGCGCCTCCGACATGGGCCAGGTAGGCGACTCCTCCCGAGGTGCCGAGACGCCCCACAGAGCCCACGCCTTGCCAGATCTGCAAGAGGATCCAGCCCCCGATCACCATCACCGCGGGCATCTGCGTGAGGAAACGGAACACGAGAACCCGCACCCGATTCTGGGGAAACCACACCACATAGGCCCCCATGATGCCCGCGATCGCACCCGAAGCCCCCAGCGTGGGGATCTTCGAGTCCGGACTCGCCGCGATTTGCAGGAGCGTCCCCATCAGTCCACTCGCGAGGTAGACGACGATGTAGCGGAACCTCCCGAGAACTTCCTCGACGTTGTCCCCAAAAATCCAGAGGTAGAGCATATTCCCAGCCAGGTGGAGGGGACTTCCATGGAGAAACATCGCCGTGAAAATCGTCAACCAAACCGGGAAGGGAACCGGCCCTTGCTGGATCACCGTCCGCCGCAACACGGCCCGGTCAAGTCCCGTAGGGTCGGCCACCGCGGGATTGGGGATCAGGATAAACGGTGCGTCGATGTCGACGTTGTGACTGATTTCGTAGGGAGTGGCCGCGTAGGCCGTTTGAAACTCGGGGCCCTGATCAATCTCATATAAGTACATGACAACGTTGATCGCGATCAGCGCGTAAGTTGCGAAGGGAACAATCCGCGTTTTCTCGAGGTCACCGAGGGGAAGGACCATGTCGCGGTTCCTACAACACTCAAAAATATTTGCAATATCAGCTTAAAAATTAAAGAATTGACTCGATCCCCAAGCGAGAGGCCCAGTCAACTAACGATCCACGAGTCGCCGAGGACAGAGAGATTCCCTGCTCGCGAACCGCGCGCCGACGTGCTTCGCAGATGGCGGGTAAGAGTTGTCCCGGAGCCGCCTCTTCGAAGTTCATGACCACTCCGACACGTTCGAGGAAGGTCGAGAGGGACTCGATCGCATCGATCCGAAGAGCAAGGACGAGCCAGTCCCCTTCGGGTACCAGCGCCGTCAACCAGGGTTTCAGAACCGGCTGAACCGGCGGTCGGCTGGAGCGCGTTCCTCGCTTGAGTCGGCCTGGCTCGGCGCCTGCGAGGAGCGCAGAGTCATAAACCGCGGGCGGCCCCTCCTCGTTGGGAAGGGCCAAGGCATGCTGAGCATCGGGGCCACTGGCGAAGCCAGCCATGGGGCCGCTCGCCATGCCGGCGACAACCGCCGAGGCGGCCCCCATCGCTCCGAGCCGGCAAACGCGCACGATGCCGATGCCGGCATCTCTCGCCTTCTCCTGCGCCAGCTCCCCTGCTCGAGAAAGGATGAGCGGTGGTACTCCCGACTCGCTCTCGAGCACCACGGTTCCGAGCGTCTCTGAAATCACGACTCCCAAAGTCGTCAGATCAAATTCACCTTCCTGAAACCGTTCGAGCCAGTCCGGCAAAGTTTCGATGCCAAACGCGGATGCACCGACCGCATCAAACCAAAGCAGATTTCCCACGAATAAGGAGGCACGGGTCGTGGAAAGGCCAGCCGCGGAGGTTAAGGCGCCGGCGAAACGTCGAAGGTCGTCGACTCGATAACGTCGTACTTCGCTCACGCGCGTAATGGCCTCTCGTATGGACGGACGCCGCAGAGACGGAACGTACCCCCATCTGCCCAAACGCCCCTCCTCACTGTAAACGAGGAGATCAAGGTCTGAAAAGCGGGGAGCGTTCGTACGCCTTCACTCCTTTAACAAAGCGTGCGCAGAAGCTCGAGACGAGATCGGGCGGAGACGAGGGAACGACCGCTCTCAATGTCCCGAGCGTCATCAATCGCCGATCTTTTGAATGCATGAGCGAGTAACTGGACCGCCTGGACAAGCAAGTTGCTTCGCTTACCCCATCGAATTTCCCACCGAACCCGCGACTCAGACCACGAGAAAAGACCTGAGAGCCGCGGCGGTGTCGACTCTGGCGCGCGACCATTCGACGAATCGACGAAATGGGAAAACGGCTGGGTTAGACTGAAGGGACCAATGGCTCGAGCCGATGCTTCGAGGCCTCGGACCTTGGCTGAGACGAAGTCTCGGGGTGCCGTAGACTCACTTCCGCCCCCCCATTCCCTCCTGCTCTCACACATTCAGAGAGGCGATCCGACTCGGCTTTAAGCAACGAGACCACGCTGCGGCGGAGACGGGGGTGGATCTTGTCGCTCCCACTCGCGACGCACACATGAGAGTCCGAAAGCGCAGAGTTCGAACTCGTCACTGAGGCGACGCAATACCGCCCCTTCGTTCTTTTCCAGCGTGCTGGCCAGAAAGTACGACCGTTTCCCCTGGGCCTGGAAATCGACCAGGTGATCGGGGGAATTCGAGGCTTGGAGTCGAGCCAGAGCGTCCGGATAGACCCCGGTCCAAAAAAGAGTGAAATCCCCCACATGCCGATGACATTCGTAGCGTCGACCTGCGTCGGTAGCTGCCTCAGCCTCGGCCACCATCGCGGTCACCTCGGTAAGGCGTTCGCCCCGCGCGTTACGCAGCCGCCAGATCATTGGGGCGGGCACGAACCGGACCAGCAGATTGGTAACATACCCCACAAGTTCGGGGTCGCCGATACCGAGCTCACTCATGAACGTGTATTCGGTGATGCCTCGGAAAAGGCGGTAAAGTGGATGGGATTCGGGAATCTCGCGCGTCATCACAGGGCGCTCCTCACCCAGCTCGGACACGTGGTAGAGACTACCAAAAACGACTCAGAATCATCCTGAAAGTGCCTCAGAGAAACGGGCTGATTCCAAGTTCGCAAGGTGCCAGTCCTGGTCTGCGAGGCACTCCATAAGCAAATTCTACGCCGAATCCAAGAAATTTACAACTCGACTTGGTCCACCGGCCGAGGGGCCTTGAACCCTTTGTAGGTTCTTGGCATCATAAGTCGAAGAGAAATAATAGAGACGCAACTTGCGCCCGCTCGATCTTTTAGAATCCAACGCCGCGGATTTGTCGGGAGGATGGTCGTTTGCGCATCACGTTTCATGGCGCGGCCCGGCAAGTGACCGGAACGGCCCATCTCCTGGAGATCGGCCCTCATAAGATCTTACTCGATTGCGGGCTTTTCGACTCGAACCGGATCGATCCCGATAGCCCCAATCGTCATTTCACGTTCGAGCCCCGAGAACTCGACGCGGTCATTGTCTCGCACGCGCATAACGATCATATCGGACGCTTACCCCGCCTGGTGCGTTCCGGCTATCGAGGTCCGATCTATTCCACCAGGGCCTCTGCGGACATCCTGAACGTTATGCTCCGCGATAGTGCCCGGATCCAGAGGGACGACCTACGCAACGCATCGTCCCACACGCTCCATAACGAGCCTATGGAGCCGCTCTTCGATCTCGCCGACGTCGAGTGGGTCGTAGAACGGCTCAGGCGTCTTCACTACAACGAGCCCACAGAGATTCTGCCCGGACTTAAGCTCACTTACTTCGACGCCGGTCATATTCTTGGCTCGGCCATCATTCAGCTCGACTTCGAAGAAAAGTCGCGTCGCCGTCGCTTCGTTTTCACTGGCGACCTCGGGCGCAGGAACATGGAACTCCTACCCGATCCCACTATCATTAAAAACATTGACATACTTGTTTCTGAATCCACCTACGGCAATCGCGAACTCGACTCTTACGACAAACTCATCAAGCAATTGCACGCGATCGTGGCTCGAGCGACTCGCCTTCAAAGCAAGGTCGTGATCCCCGCTTTCAGCCTCGGGCGCACCCAGCGCATGGTTTATTGCCTTCAAGAACTCTTCGCCTTGCATAAGGTGCGGCCGATCCCCATCTACGTCGACAGCCCACTGGCGCTTCGGCTCACAGAGATCCACCGCGACCATCCGGAGGCTTATACCAAGACGGCGAGGCGGTTGATGGATCAAGACCCTATGTACTTCGGGTCTAAATATGTTGAATTTTGCGCGTCTTGGGACGACTCCCGTCGCCTCAACTATCTCTCGGGACCGATGATCATCATCGCCTCGTCGGGCATGTGCGAAGCCGGCCGGATCCGACACCACCTCAGGCATGTCGTGGACGACCCGGATAATGCGATCGTGATCGTTAGCTACCAGGCTGAAGGGACGTTGGGCCGTCAGTTGGCGGAAGGGGTTGAACGAGTCCAGATCATGGATCAGTGGCACGACCTCAACGCCGCGGTCTACGTCCTCGACGGGTTTTCCGGGCACGCCGACCGCAACGACCTGGCGTGGTGGTACGAGCAAACGGGGGGTGGCATCGAACACGCATTCCTCGTCCATGGCGAGCCCGAAAGCCTCGAGGCGCTCGTTCCAGTGCTCCAACAGCACGTCCTCAATCCGGTTCAGATTCCGGACCGGCTCACCAGCTACGAGGTCTAGAAACGCTTTCTGCCAAGAGATCGAGGATCGAGACTCGACCCTTCCGCCAGCATCGGCGAGGCCGAGTCTCGAGTGTCCACACCTCGCACGCTACGACGAGGATTTGAGGCCCGTCGTGAGTTCGGCGACAAAATCGCCGATCTCCTTCACAAGCTCGGGGCGGGGGCGATTCTCGGCGTCGGCAAGCCGTCTCACAATCGCGCTTCCCACGATCAGGCCGTCCGCGACGGGAGCCAACTGGCGCACGTGGTCAGCCGTGCTGATTCCGAAGCCGATGCAGACCGGAAGATCCGTCTGCGTCCGCAGCCAGGCGACATTGTCGGCAAGCTCAGCCGGCAAGCTCTTACGCTCACCGGTAATTCCCGCGACGGATACATAGTAGATAAAGCCAGTCGTCGACCGCGCGATCTGAATGGCGCGCTCACGAGGGGTCGTGGGAGTGACGAGTTGAATCAGGCGAAGGTCGAAGGCCGTCGCTTTGCGACAGAGCCCTTCCGACTCCTCCACGGGCAAGTCGGGGACGATCAGGCCGTCGATCCCCGCGGTCACGGCATCGCGAAGGTAGTTGTCGACTCCTTGTTTATGGATAATGGCATAAGAAGCCATCGTCACGAGCGGAGCGACCGTCAAAGGGCCGGTCGCGGTCTCGGCTCTCAGCGTTCGTATCGTTTGAAAAATACGTGAGAGCTTGATCCCTCGTTGCAGCGCACGATGGTAGCTTTCGGCGATGACAGGGCCATCCGCGATCGGATCCGAGTAGGGAATTCCGACTTCGACCATGTGGGCCCCGCGCGCCACGAGCTCGGTGATCAGGGCCGCGGTGGTGGGCAGGTCAGGATCGCCCGCTGTAATGAACGGCATCAGCGCGCGTCGGCCTTCACTTCGTAGTCGGTTGAAGAGAACATCAATGCGGTTCATGGAAGACTCGATCATTGGGTCTTGAGGCAAGGCGGTAGCAACCCCCTCGCACGTGGGGTCATGAAGCCATGTCCGTCGTTTCTTTTCGAACTGTCGACCTCACTCCTCGGTCGACAGTCGAATCTGGGGGGCCGCTACGCGTGAGCGGCCCGAATCTCGCGAGGGAGGGGACCTCGAATTTCGGGAGGCGGGGTGAGTGGACTCAGAGCGGCTCGCCTTGGAGACGGGCGACTTCGTACGCGTCCTTATCCCCCCTGCCCGACAGGCAAATGACGAGCACTTTGCCTTGCCCGAGTCGAGGCGCTTCTTTCAAGGCTTGAGCCACGGCATGGCTCGACTCAAGCGCCGGGAGAATGCCCTCATACTTCGCGAGGGTTTGATAGGCAGCGAGGGCCTCATCATCCCGGATGCTCTCATAACGGACGCGGCCGGTGTCTTTCCAATAGCTGTGCTCAGGACCGACTCCAGGATAGTCGAGCCCCGCGGAGATCGAGTGGACATCGCAGGTCTGTCCGTCTTCGTCTTGCAGCACGTAACTCATGCTACCGTGCAAGACGCCGGGCTTCCCTTGACTGAGGCTCGAGGCGTGATCGCCCAACGCCGCCCCCCGTCCCCCTGCCTCGGCGCCGATCAGTTCAATGGAGGCGTCATCGATGAGGGGGTAGAACATTCCAGCGGCATTGGAGCCCCCGCCCACGCAGGCCACCACGGCGTCCGGCAGCCGTCCCAGCCGCGCGAGGCACTGTTCACGAGTCTCTCGGCCGATCACCGATTGGAAATCACGAACGATCATCGGGAAGGGATGCGGGCCCACGACGCTACCGATCGTGTAATGCGTCTGCCGCGACGACGCCATCCAATCCCGCAACGCCTCGTTGCACGCATCCCGTAGGGTTCGCGACCCCGCGCCGACGGGGACGACCGTTGCTCCGAGCGTCCGCATGTTGAAAACATTGAGCTTCTGACGCCGAATGTCCTCTTCGCCCATGTAGACCGTGCATTCCAAGCCGGTGAGGGCACAGGCGGTCGCCGTCGCGACGCCGTGTTGCCCCGCGCCCGTCTCAGCAATCACCCGGGTCTTGCCCATGCGCTTCGCGATCAGAACTTGACCGAGCGCGTTGTTGATCTTATGGGCTCCGGTATGGTTCAAGTCCTCTCGCTTGAGGTAGATCGCGGCTCCGCCCAACGTTTCGCTGAGGCGCTCGGCATGGAAAAGCGGGGAGGGTCGCCCCACATAATTCGTGAAGTAATCTTGCAACTGGGCCTGGAACTGAGGATCCGCCTTGGCCTTCTCGTACTCCTGGGTGAGTTGGCTCAGCGCTTCCATTAACGTTTCGGGAACATAACGTCCTCCGAACTGTCCGAACCGCCCGTAGGCATCGGGCAATGCGGTGGTCGTCGGTCCCGATTCAGTCGTTGCGGGCATGGGCTCGGCTTCCCTGAACGTCGACACGAGGAATTCTCGGAGAGCAAAAGCCCTATTGTCCCGATTGAGCGGACATGCGGCAAGCCCCGGCGCAACGTCCCGACGTTTCGTCAGGAGACCCCATTTTTACCGAGGCGTCCCTTCGTTATCGCGAATGCGACGAAGTCCGCGAGCGCGACGAAGTCCCCGAAAGTTCTGGTTCCGGTTCCTCGTCAGCCATGTAGAAGTCGAAGAACTGCTGCCCCGCAAAGTAGTCGGCCATCGCCCTGCGGACGGAACGAAGCTGCTCCAAGAAATGAGCGTATTGCCGCACGAGTCCACGACGGCGATCGTCGGGCATTTGCAGGATGTCGGCGTAGTACCTTCTGCCAAGTTCGCGATCGTAGAAGCTCCAGAGCCGCTTGATTCTGAGCCCCGAGTCTTCGTCCTCGTAGTCGAGCATCCGCGCGTATTGGCGCGCTTTCATCTTTTTGGCGAAGGCAATCAGCTCAGCGTCGGACTCATACCCTCCATTCTGGTCGATCCAGGCCACGATCTCTTCGGTGGTCAGTTTCGGTCCATGGGTGACGCAGAGTTCCTTCAGGCTCGCCACGATCTCGGCTGGTCCCATTCATGCCTCCACCCGAATCGGTCCGATCTCACGTTGCTCGTATCACTTCCGGCTTGAACTTTTCCAGCACCCGGTCTGATCTTACCGCCACGATTTCGACGTGTCGATGGACTACCGTTCAAGGAGCGCAAATCTACAGACTGTTCAGGCTTCCGGTGCCCTCGGACTCCGCCGTCATCGACGGAATGATGGCTCACGGCTTGGCAATTCATCATCGATGATCGATGTCGATGCTGGACTGAGCCCTGGCAGATCACCACAACCGGCGATCCGCCCGAGATCCAATGCGTATCCGGCTGCATTCTCGTCGCTGGACAATCCTCTTGCAGGGTCCTGGCCGCTGAGTTGACGAGGCCTCGCAAGCGAGTTAGCTTAATCACTTCGGCCACGATCGCTCATGTTCGGTTGAACAAACTTCGATTCGCTTTCACGAAACCGCGGAGATTGCTCGATGCTCGCACGGGTCTTCTGTGTCTTGTCTCTTTGCCTGGCGGCTTCCGCAAAAGCGGAGGACGAGGCAGGTTTTCAGCCCCTTTTCGATGGCAAGGACCTCGCGGAGTGGATCATCCCTGACGGTGACAACGGTCACTGGAAGGTGCTCAACGGCGTGATCGACTACGATGCGCGAAGCGAAGCGAAGGGGAACAAGAATCTCGTCAGCAAGCGGGAATTCGAGGATTTCATCCTGAAGATTGAGTGGCGGCTCAAGGAAACCCCCTTCATCAACCCCCGAATTCCGTACGTCCTTCAGGACGGAACGCACGCGCGCGGCGTGGACGGAAAACCTTTGGTGCTGTCGTTGCCGGATAGCGACTCGGGCGTCTACCTTCGCGACCTTAAGGGCAAGAGCCAGGTCAACATGTGGTGCTGGCCGATCGGTTCCGGAGAAGTCTACGGCTATCGCATGGACAAGAATCAGCCCGCCTCGGTGCGCGCGGGGGTGACTCCGAAGACCCAGGCAGACAAGCCGGTCGGCGAGTGGAACGAATTTGAGATCAAGCTCGTGGGTGATCGGCTCACGGTCATTCTTAACGGCATCACCGTGATCGAGAACGCCCAACTCCCCGGGATCCCCGAGCGAGGTCCTCTCTCCTTGCAGCATCACGGCGGCTACCGCGACGGCAAGTACCTTGGCCCGCCCAGCCTCGTTCAGTTCCGCAACATCCGGATCAAGCCCCTCCCCCGCGCCTCGACTGCCAAGGCCAGCTAAAACCGGGGCGTCGACCTGATCTCAGAAGGTCGGCGACTAAGGTTCACCAGAAATCGACATTTCCGAACCCCTCCCCAGGGCCTACGATGATTAATAGGGCCGGTACACGAGGGACCACGGGGAGAGGTTCGGAGGTCGACCCATGAGGAACCCGAAAGCTACCGAAATCATCGCGCTCGTGTGGTCACTCGTCACGATCGCTCTCCCCGCGAGGGGCGGTGAGACCGACGATGCCGCCGAACGCGGTCGCATTGCTCTCACACTTCATGGCTATCTGAAACCGGCATGGAAAGAATCAACGTACCGAGACGTAAGCCGACTCTGGGGCGATCAGGTACCCGACGCCGGGCTCTCTGACGCGGAGTATGCCCAGGCGTTTAATCGACGCTATGGCCTCCATCCCGCCCCTTATCTCAACGACGGTTTCCCGATGGGCCTCAGGCGCGCGAACGGTCCCAACGGGACCAAGAAGGGGCTCCAGATCGACTGCATGGTCTGCCATGGCGGATCGATCGGAGGAACGAGCTACGTCGGCCTCGGGAATGCCACTCTCGATCTCACCGCTCTGTTGAATGAGTTGACCCAGGCGGAAGGACGACGACTACCGCCCAGTCTGTTCATTCTGAACAGCGTGCGCGGATCGGTAAATGCCGGAATGATCTCCGTTGTCCTGCTCAGCTTGCGCAACTCCGATCTCTCGTTCCGCAAAATACCACTGTTCCTCGGTGCTCGCCTTCCCGAGATGGACACGCCCCCCTGGTGGCGGCTCGGGCGCAAAGCCACCATGTACTACGATGGTCGAACCGACGCACGTGCGGTGCGAACCAACATGCAGTTCCTTTTGGGAGAGAAATCGCTCAAGGAATTCCAAGAACTCGAGCCAACTTTCCGCGACATCCAGGCCTATCTCAAAAGCTTAAAACCACCGAAGTACCCCTTCCCGATCGACGATGTGAAGGCTGAGCACGGCAAACGGGTCTTTCTGCGGAAGTGCGCTCAATGCCACGGTACGTATGGACCTGATGGCGAATACCCGAATCGGATCGTCGAGCTCAAGGTGATCGGAACCGACCCCGCTCGAGCACTCGGGCTTTCCGACCGCTTCGTGGCACACTACAACACGACCTGGTTCGGCGAAGAGTACGCCTCGGAACCCCAGATGATCGGCTACCAGGCCCCTCCCCTCGACGGCATCTGGGCGACGGCCCCTTTCCTTCACAACGGCTCAGTGCCGACGTTGGCGACCCTGCTCCAATCCAGCCGCAGGCCCAAGAAGTTCAAACGCCCGGCGTCCACGGATTTCGAGCACTACGACACCGTTGAGGTGGGTTGGAAATTCGAGGCCATGGATGCCTCGTCCCCTCCGCCCCAATCGGCCTCGTTCGTCGAGTCGCGTCTGATTTACGACACGTCCCGTTTTGGACTCGGAAATGGGGGACACACCTTTGGCGACAAGCTGAACGATGCCGACCGAAGCGACCTGATCGAGTACTTGAAAACACTCTGAGCCCGGGCCGCTCCGTGTGACAACTTAGAGGCTATCCGGATCAGGGTTAGCCATGTGAAAACAGGAAAGGCGGGTGGCCGGGGAGGAGCGCAGCGACGCCCC
>Ga0153954_1001369_pt1 | contig 13336 bp, 12 predicted proteins | sample TSFL038MetaG_FD_102277 | JGI IMG/M metagenome (GOLD analysis project Ga0153954, IMG submission 102277) | Attine ant fungus gardens microbial communities from Florida, USA - TSFL038 MetaG | ecosystem: Host-associated > Fungi > Mycelium > Unclassified | place: USA: Florida, Wekiwa Springs State... | reverse complement strand
TGTCGATCGGCTTCGCCAGGACCCCGTGGACGTCGCGCCAGTAGTCGTGGAACTCCCGCTCCGACAGCCCCGGGCGCCGGGGGAGGTAGCAGTAGACCTTCATCGCCCCGTCCGCGGCCGGCGAGCTCAACCGTCCGCCTTCCCGTAGTCCCAGGTGAGCCACTTCTCGGGGGTGATCCGGACCACACAGCGATCGTCGTGTTCCAGTTCCCTCATGTACTGCTCGGCCCCCTCGGCGCCGATCGCGCCGGTGAGGATGCGCCGCAGCACGCCGGGAATCACGTCCCAGTCCTGGATCAGCTCGGCGCGACCGCGGACCGAGATCGCCCAGGCGCCGCTGTCGAGTCCCTTTTCGACCCGCGGGTCCTCGTCGACGACGATCGAGATGCGGGGATCGCCGAGCACGTTGCGGGCGTGGCGGCGGCGGGTGTTCTCGAGCGTGATCCAGAAGACCCGCTCCTCGGGGTCCCAGCTGAACCAGAGGGGCGTCACGTAGATGCTGCCGTCTTCGTGCATCGTCGCCACCCGACAGAGGGCGGCGGGGCCGAGCCGTGCTTCGACCTCGGCGTCGGTCATCTTGTTGGCCGCCGTGGCGGTCGTCTTCGAGCTCATCGGTTCTCCTTGGTCGGGGACGTTGTCGTGGTGTCGGTGACGACCAGCTCGCGGGCGGCGAAGGCGGTCGACCGCCCCGCGTCGCTCGCGCCACCGTCGAGCAGCTGTCGCCAGGCTCCGGGGGCCGCCGCGATGGCGGCGGCGAGCCGCTCCGCGTCGGGCCACCAAACCTCGCGGACGAGGTCGAACGGGTCGTCGCTGAGCCAGGCGAAGTAGCTCCCGTCGTACGGGACGTACTCGCCGTAGGACTCGGGACGGGAGCGGTTGAGCACGTGGCGCGTCGCACCGAGCGCGTCGGTGAGCCTCCGTTCCGCCGCGTCGCCGAAGCCAGCCTGGAAGCATTCGAGCGACAGGTCGGCCGGTCGCCGCAGGCCCTGCACCAACTTGACGGCGGCAGGCGAGCGGCCCCACCCCTCCGCCTCGAAGATGACCTCCTCGTCGACGATCAGGCGGAAGGTCAGCCGCCCGAAGCCGATGAACCGGGCCTCGTCGGGGACGACGACCTCACGGTAGTAGGGGTCCTCGCCGACCGCGGCAGCCGCGGCCTCGTCGGCGAACCAAAGCTCGGCCGAGCCATCGTGGGGGGAGCTCAACCCGTCCAGGCCGTCGAGCCGGAGGCGGTGGGACTGGACGTAACGCCGGTATCCGGCGACCTGCCTCGCGACGTCGCCGTGCGTTCCCTCCCAGTAGTCGTGGAAGCTCCGCTCGTCCATGCCGTTTCGCCTCGCGACGAAGGCAAAGACCTTGACTTGACGGTCGACAGGGGCTGCATGCTCTACCTCCATCCCTGCCATGCATTAAAGCTCGTCCCCAGCCGATATGTCAACTGTCGGACAGATGCCCTACACTGATCGGAAGAACCACACTTCTATAGCTTCCATGCGACAACTATGCTTTCGAGCGGACCAGAGCTGTATTCGGTCCGACTTTCGAAGTCTTGGTGATGTAGACGGGAGGCATTTGATCCGATGTTCGATCCAAAACCTGTCAAGCGACCGCGCGAACAGGTCGAGTCGCAGTTGCGCGAAGCGATCCTCGAGGGCCATTTCCAGCAGGGGGAGAAGCTGCCCAGCGAGCTCGACCTCTCGGCCCGCTTCGGCGTCAGCCGCACGACCATCCGCGAGGCGCTTCGAGCGCTTGCCTCCGACGGCCTGATCCGCAAGGTGCCGGGGGCCGCCGGCGGCAATTTCGTGATGGCGATCGACCATCACGCGCTCGGTGGGCAGATCCGCGAGTCGGTCGAGACGATCCTGCGGCTGGGGACGGTGACGATGGAGGAGCTGCTCCAGGTCCGCCAGTTCCTCGAGGTCCCCTCGGCAAGCCTCGCGGCCCGCAACCGCAGCGAGGAGCAGCTCGCCGAGCTGCGCCGCTTCGTCGAGGACGTCAAGGGCCTGCCGCTGGCCGACCCGCGGATCGAGGACCTGGACGTCAGCTTCCACTCGGTGATCGCCGAGGCCTCCGGGAACCGGATGCTCCTCTCCTTCGTGTCTGCCCTGCATCAGGTCACCCGCCCGGTCCGCTATCTCGACTTCTCCGAGAGCGCCGGCCGCGAAACCGTGCGCCAGCACATCGAGATCGTCAAGGCGATCGAAGAAGGCAACGAGGACGCGGCGGCGGAAGCAATGCGCACCCACCTCGAGTACCTGGGGACCCTCCCCAAGCACGACGTCACCGAGCCGGTGACGGCAGGACGCTCCTGAGCCCGCCGACCCCGCTCAGGGCCCGGGCACCGCGGCCGGGTCGAATGCGCACCGGGGGTCCGTCCCCCTCGCCCCCGACCGCGGTCGTCCTAAGGCCCGCCTACCGGGCCTTAGGACGACCGCGGTCGGCGTGGGCCCGTGCCTCTCCCGGCGCGTTCGCACTTATCCGCGCTATGCGCGGATAAGTGCGAACGCGCCGGCGGGCGGGCGAGCTCCATCGTGAGCTCGGCGCGGGCCGCCGCTGATCGAGCGCAGTGCGGGGGCGAAGTCGAGTACCTTGGCCGCCCTACTTGCCGACGGAGACGTCGAATTCGCTCTCGTCGTTGTTGTCGTAGACGAACTTGATCTTCTTGTAGGCGAACGAGACCTGCTCGGTCGAGCCGCCTTTGACCTTGTCGTCGTAGGGGGTATAGGAGGCGACCGTCGCGCCGGTGAGGACGATCACTTGGGGCCCGCCGTCCGCGGCCACCTTCCGCACGGTGATCACCGCTTTCGGAATGTGCTTGCCGGTCACGCACCGCTTCAGCAGCGTCGGCGAGGCCTTGTCGAGCGGCTTGACGATCTGGATGCCGCGCGCCGCGGCGCCGGGGCCGCCGACGAGCTGCCAGGCGAGGACGCCGGAGGAGGTCCCACCGGCGCCGAGGGTCATCGTCGCGACCTTGGGCCCGCCGGGCGCGACCTGGAGCTGCGGGACCGGGCTCGGCGGCGCCGTGAGCGTCTTCCCGTCGCCGAGCGTGAACGTCTGGCCATCGATCGACGCGGTCGCCCCCGGCGGTCCGCTCGCGCCCTGAGGCCCGGTCGCGCCCTGCGCCCCGGGCGCCCCGGCGGCGCCTTCGGGACCGGGCGGACCGCTGACGTTCCAGCTCAGCGCGTGTTCGAGCTGGGCAGAGTTACAGGCCTGTCCCGCCGACGGGTCGATGATCCGGACGTTCCCGGCGACGTCCGCGGGCGTCGTCCCATCCTTCTGCGTCGCATAACAGGCGTGGATCAGCCCGTCACTGCCGGGCACAGCGGCGATCGCCGCAGCCGCGGCGCCGGCGAGGGCGCCGACGACCAGCAGCAGCGCAGCCCTTCCGAACCGACCGGTCAACGCCCCGAGCCTCATAAGGTGGGCCAACGTACCCCGTCGCTCCGTGGAGATCTATAGGCAAACCTTGCTATCCCGGGCGCCAGGACAAGCGGACGACGGGTCTCGAACCCGCGACCTCAAGCTTGGGAAGCTTGCGCTCTACCAACTGAGCTACGTCCGCGTGCGCCCATCCTAGAGCCATCCAGGACGCGTCGTCTCGCGCTCCGGGGACCGTGCGGGTCCTGTGGCGGCTAGTCGCCGAAGGGATCGAAGACGTCGACGTCGACGCGCTTCAGGTCGGGGACGTTCATCCTCCCCCACCCCTCACCGTTTGAATTTGTGGCCGTCGAGGGTCAGGCGGCTCTCGAGGCCGGCGACACCGCCGACCGGGGCTTTGAACTTGACCTCGACGGTGGCTTTGAGCTTGCCGTTCTTTTTCAGCGCCGTCAGTCCCCTGGCGTCGAGGTGCACCGGAACCGTCACGGCGCCCCCGGCGGGAACGGATTTGTGCGATTTCCAGGCCGCCAGGGTGAGCGGCGCTTTGTGAGCACCTTTCTGGGCGACGGTTTTGAAGGAGACCGAGAGCAGGGTGACGGCGCCGGTGCCAGGATTGCGGAACCTGACCGGTGCCAGCCCCCGCGGCGAGACCGCGACCGTCGCGCCCTTCAGCACCAGCTTCGGCTTGCCCGCCTTGCCCTTCGGCGCGTCCCGGCCGGGCTCGCCCCCGTTGCCACCCGGCGCGCCCTGGTCGGCGCCCTGGCCGGGTTGGCCCGACTGGCCGTTCGCGGCGAGATTGAGGTCGACGGCGCCGCCGCGGTAGGCGGGCTCCCAGCCCGTGCCTTCCGCCGCGCCGATCGAGGAGGTGGCGGCGAAGCTGCCGCTGACCTCGCCCGCGGTCAGCACTTCCGGGATCGCGGTCGGGATCGCCGGCGCGTAACCGGGGGCGTCGGTGACCGCGAGGCCCCCCGCCAGCGAAGCGCTGCCGTCGACCGCGAGCACGTCGTGCCGGTCGGCGACCGGGCCCGCGACGAGCAGGGCGAGCAGGCCGCCGCCGCCCTGGACGTAGTCGCCGTGGATGGTCAGCCGGCCGGGCGCCTCAGGGCTGCTCCCCGGCGACACCGTCGCCCCGGCGGCGGTCAGCGTCCCCACCGTGATCTCGCCGTCGCCGAGCAGTTGGCCGTCGTCGAGCCGCACGTCGGCGCGGCTCCCGGATTCGTCTTCGGTCGAGATCGCGCCGCCGTCGAGGACGGTCCGCGCCGCCGGGCCGGTCTGGCCGTAACCGCCGGGAATCCGCAGGGTGCCGCCGCGGACGAGCAGCCCGCCGGTGTTGAGAAGCGGCACGTCGATCAGCGCGTCGCCTTCAGCGGCGATCGAGCCTTCGGGCTCGACGAAGACCCCGTCGGAGTCGCTGGTCCCGTGGGCGAAGCCGGCGCCGGGGCCGGCGAGGGTCAGCGGCCCGTCGACCTGGATCCCCAGGCCGCGCTGCCCGGCGTGCTCGTTCTGGCTGCTGAGGACGTCGACTTCGACCCCTTCGATCCGGGTCGGCGAGGCGAGCGTGAGGTTCGTCGGGTTGCGGGTCGGGTCGTGGCTGTCGAGGTTCTCGCCGTCGACGTCGTGGCGACCGGCGCCGCTCACGGTGGTCTGCAGGGCCCGGTCGGTCAGCAGCGAGCCTTCGATGCCGCCGTCGACCCATTCGAACCTGCCGTCGCCCGCCGTGGCCGCGTCGAGGACGCCGCCGAACAGCTGGCCGTCGCCGTTGACCAGGCCGCCGTGCAGCTCCGCTCCCGGGCCGTCGAGGCGCAGCGCCGTGCCGCCGCGCAGCACGGTGGTGCCGACGACCTCCGCCCGGCTGCCGTCGCCGATCTGCAGGGTGCCGCCGCCGCTGAGCGCGCCACCTTCGGCAAGCGTGGCCAGGGCGCCGTTTTCGGCGAGGAGCCTGCGGCCCGCGCCGATTTCGACTTCGCCGTTGTTATGCAGTTCGAGCCGGTCCAGCTTGACCGTGGTGCTCGGCGGCGGCGGCGGGAACACCACCTGCTGGGGAAGGACCTTCAGCCGGCCGCCGGGGACGTTGTCGAGCCCGTTCGGGCAGTCGCCGTTGCAGGCGAGGACGGCGCCGGCGTGGACCCCGAACGTGCCCCAGTTCTCGATCCGCCCCCGATCGCCCTCGACCTCCAGCCGCCCGGCCTGGTCGTCGATCGAGCCTTCGTTGCGCAGCAGGGTGCCGGCTTCGTCGGCCACGTAGTGCGTGGCGGAGCTGTCGATCACGGTGTGGAACCCGGGCGCCAGCTGCAGCTGTCCTTCGAATTCGCCGCCCTGCCACTCCAGCGTCCCTTCGCCGCGCAGCAGCCCGGTGCCGCCGGCGGGCTCGCCGGGGAAGGCATGGCGGCCGTCGGTCAGGGTCGAGTTCCCCTGCATGCTGACCAGCGTCCGCGGGCCGATCGTGACGCCGCCGTCGACCAGCAGCCGGGCCTCGTTCGTGAAGGCGACGATGCCGCCGTCGCCGCCCGACTTCACTTCCGCGCCCCCCTTCCAGCGCGAGAAGGAGAGGCCGGGGAGCGTCCAGGTGTTGCCGCCCAGGTCGAGCACCGCGTGCGGCCCCAGCCCGAGGTCGAGCTGGGAGCTTTCGACGTCCCCCGCCAGCGCGACCGCGCCGTTGGCCTGGAGCTGCGAGTTGTCGTCGGCGCTGCTGGCGTCGTTGCTCTGGATGACGGTCTTGGCACCGAGCAGGCCGCCGACGCCGCCGGCGATTTCCACCGTCCCTTCGGCGAGGAGCTGCGAACCGCCGACGCCGCCGACGTCCTCCCCGCTCAGCGTCAGTTCGGTGCCGCCTTCGACGTCGAGCTTGCCGTCGACGGTGAGCCTGCCGCCCGGGAACCAGAGCCCGTGGGCCAGGTGCGCGTCGCCGCGGACCGTGAAGGTCCCTTCGATTTCACTCAACGCCCCGCCGGCCTGGCCGCCTTCCCAGGTGAGGTCGCCTTCGACGGTCAGCCGGGAGCCGGTGAGGAAGCTGTCGGGGCCCTCGACGGTGAGCTTGCAGACGCTGCCGACCGCCCCGGAGACCTCGGCCTCGCGGCCCTCGCTGCCCTGGATCACGACCGCGTCGCCTTCTTTCGGCGGCGCTTCCTCTTCCGGGCTCCAGTTTTCGGAGTCGTTCCAGTTGTGGCCGTCGCCTTCGCCGGTCCAGATGAAGGTGTTCTGCGGCGTGCAGCCGCCGATCTCGATCGCGGCGGCGCCGCTGCGCCCCAGCGCCGCCGTCGCCAGGCCCAACGCCAGCGCCCCGAGCAGGGCCGCGGCGACGATCCTCACGACGCTCGCGCGCATGCCCGGGCGGCGCGGCCGGCGATCTCTGGGGACGAGCTCCAACATGATCCGCCTAGGTTTCCCGCTCGGCGCACCGGCGTGGCGACCGAGAGCGCACACTTTTGGCCCCCAGGGCGCCAGGCGCCCTACCGGGCTCCCGCGGAAGGCTCACGCCCGTCCGGCGCTCCGAATCGCGGTCGTCCCTTCGCCGAACCCGGCGGCCCCACTCGTGAAACCGCTCGTCCAGGACCTATCCTGGGCGGGTGGAATTCGCCCGCAGCACCGAGGCGGTCGCAGCCGCGGAGCGGTTCGCGTACTGGCGCGAGGTTATCTGGGAACAGTTCCTGCCGATCGACGCGCGGCGGCCGGGAGACGGCGCCTTCGCCGGGGCGGTCGCGGGTCGCTCGCTGGGGCCGCTGACGATCTCGCGGATCAGCTCCCAGGCCCAGCGGGTCTGCCGCACCCCGGCGCTGGTCGAGCGCGGCGGCGCCGACGCCATCTACCTCAACGTCCAGCTACGGGGCGAAGGCAGCGCCAGCCAGGACGGGCGCACCGCCCACCAGCGTCCCGGCGACCTGGCCGCGGTCGACGGTACGCGCCCCTTCGAACTTGCCTTCGAGGCGGACTTCGAACAGCTCTGCGTCAGCTTCCCGCTTGCCCTGCTGGCGCCGCGGCTGGCCCTGCCCCGCGCCGCGACCGCGGTGCGGGTCGGCGGCGACAGCGGCCTCGGCGCCCTGCTCGTCAACCAGCTGACGCTGCTCGCGCGGCTCGGGGCGCGGCTCGACCGCGAGGCCGGCGCCCTCGTCGCCGACCAGCTGATCGAGCTGCTGGCCCTGGCGCTGGGCCGCGCCTGCGAGGTGCCCGGCACCGCCAACCGGGCGTTGCTGCTGCAGGCCGCGATCGACCGGATCGAGCGCGACCTCGGCGACCCGGCGCTCTCGACCGAGGGCGTTGCGCACGGGGTCAACATCTCGACCCGCTACCTGCAACGCCTCTTCGCCGAGCAGGGCACCAGCTTCGGCCGCTGGGTCCTCGCCCGCCGCCTGGAGCGCTGCCACCGCGACCTCGCCGACCCGGCCCTCTCCCACCTGTCGATCGGCCGCATCGCCGAGCGCTGGGGCTTCGTCGACCGCAGCCACTTCGCCCGGACCTTCCGCGACCGCTACGGCCTCGCACCCCGCGAGCACCGCGCCTCCGCATAACGCTCGCCGCCCCGCTCCCGATCGTCGCGACGACGCGGCCACCCAGATCCAGCCTCGTGCCGGCGCCCTGAGCGCGCCCGCGGAACCGCCTCGGGCCTCAGGCCCAGCGCGAGGTGACGACCTTCTTGCGGGTGTAGAACTCGATCGCGTCGGTGCCGTTGGCGTGGAGGTCGCCGTCGATCGAGTCCTTCCAGCCGGAGAAGGGGAACCAGGCGACCGGCGCGGCGACGCCGACGTTGACGCCGACCATGCCGGCCTCGATCGAGAAGCGGAACTCCCGCGCGGCGCCGCCGGACTCGGTGAAGATGATCGCCGAGTTGCCGTAACGGACTTCGTTCGACCAGGCGATCGCCGCCTCGAGGTCGGGCACCCGCTTGATCGCGAGCACCGGGCCGAAGAGCTCCTCGCGCAGCGCCCGCGCGCCCTCCGGCAGCCGGTCGACGATCGTCGGGCCGAGCTCGGCGCCGGCGTCGCCGCCGTTCCGCCGCCCGTCCAGCGCCAGCTCGGCCCCCTCGCCGAGCGAGGCCTCGATCTCCGCCTCGACCCGCTCGCGCGCGGCGACCGAGACCAGCGGGCAGACGTCGGTGTCGGCGTCGATGCCCGCGCCGACCTTCAGCTGCCGGGCGGCGTCGACCAGCAGGTCGAGGCTGCGCCGCTGCTCCTCCTCGGTGCCGACCAGGACCGCCACCGAGCCGGCGAGACAGCGCTGGCCCGCGGCGCCGAAGGCCGAGCCCATGACGCCGGAGCTGGTCAGAGCGGGGTCGGCGTCGGGCATGATCACCATCGAGTTCTTGGCCCCGCCGAGCGCCTGCACGCGCTTGCCGTTCGCGGCCGAGCGGGAGGCGATGATGCGCGCCGTCGCCGCCGAGCCGACGAAGGAGACCGCGTCGATCTCCTCGTGGTCGAGCAGCGCCTCGACGGCGCCGCGCGAGCCGTGGACGAGGTTGACGACGCCGGCCGGGATCTCCTCGATGCCAGCGATCAGCTCGACGATCCGTTGCGAGGGCCGCGGGTCCTGCTCGGAGGGCTTGAGGACGAAGGTGTTGCCGGTCGCGATCGCGAAAGGCAGGAACCAGAGCGGGATCATCGCCGGGAAGTTGAACGGCGTGATCGCGGCGACGACGCCGACCGGCTGGCGCACCATCTCGACGTCGAGGCCGGTGGCGACGCCCTCGAGGTTCTCGCCCTTCAGCAGGTGCGGGACCGCGATCGCGGCCTCGACCGACTCGATCCCCCGGCCGACCTCCGCGTAGGCGTCGGCGAGCGTCTTGCCCATGTCGAGGGTGACCAGCTCGGCGATCTCGTCGCGGTGCTCGGTGAGCACGTCGCGGAGCCGCATCAGGGCGCGGGCGCGGACGATCGGCGAGGTCCGGCGCCAGCCGGGGAAGGCGGCGCGCGCGGCACGGGCGGCGGCGTCGACGTCGGCGCCGTTGGACAGCGGCAGGCGCGCGACGACCTCGCCGGTCGCGGGATTGACGTCATCGAGGAGCTCGTCGGAGCGCGAGCGGACCCACTCCCCGCCGATCAGGTTCCTCAACTCGGCAACTTCGACGGGGGAACTGGTGGTCATGGGCGGCTCATCTCCTTTGGGTCGAGCCGATGTTACGCCCACGACGCGGCGGGCTGTCAAGCAAGACGCCAGGAGTGAGGTGAGCCCTGACTACTGCGGCCAGACGAAGTGGCCGAGGAAGAAGGCGATGGCGAAGACGACCAGCAGGATCTGGGAGAGCATGAAGATGGCGACGAAGACCCAGAAGCCGAGGCCGATTTTCTGTTCGAGATTCATTGGAAGCTGAAGTTATCGAAAAGTGGAGTTGGAAAACCACAAGTTCCCACGAAGACTGGATCGGTACCTAAGATCACGGGATGGCCGCGACTTCCAGAAGGGGGATCGACCTTCGTAGCCGGGCGCGCGAGAACCTGCGCGCCGAGATCGCCGAGGTCGCGTTCAAGGTCTTCGCCGAGCGCGGCTTCGACACGGTGACGGCCACCGAAGTGGCGGAGGCGGCCGGGATCTCGCGGGCGAGCTTCTTCCGTTACTTCGAGTCGAAGGAAGACGCGGTGTTCGTCGCCCAGGAGGAGATGGGCGTGAACGTGGCCGCGGCGCTGCGCGAGCGCCCCGCGGGCGAGGATGCCTGGACGGCGCTGCGGCGCGCGCTCGACGTCGCCGTCGCCACCTACCAGCGCAGTCCCGACGAGGCGCTGGCGCGGCTACGCCTGATCCGCTGCACGCCCGCCCTGCGCTCCCACCAGCTCGACCGGCTGGCGGAGTGGAAAGGGGCGATCGGCACGGCGCTGGCCGAGCGGCTGCGGCGCGGCGCGGACGACATCAAGGTCGAGGCGCTGGTCGGTGCCGCGCTCGGCGCGTTCGACGCGGCGCTGACGCGCTGGGGGGAGAGCGACGGCACCGCGGACCTGATCGGGCTGATCGACGAGGCCTTCGCGGCGCTCGCCGACCCGTTCCCGCAATTGGGCGGCTGACGGGCCGCCTGGGCCGCCCGGCGCTCCCCGCCGCCACCTTGAACCGGCGCTTAGGCGCTTTTCGTAGTCTCTGGAGTCCCCGTGCGCACCCGCTCGATCATCGCCATCCTCGTTGCCGTGGCAGTTGTCGCCCTGCTCGTCTACGGGCTCGTCAGCAAAGGCAACTCGCGCCTTGCGGTGGGCGAAGAGGCGCCCTCCCCCTCGCTGCCGAAACTCGACCAACCGGGCAACGGCTCGCTGAAGGAATACCGCGGCAAGTGGGTGCTGGTGAACTTCTGGGCCTCCTGGTGCATCCCGTGCCGGGAAGAGGCACCGGCCCTCGAGCAGTTCCAGAAGGAACACGGGGGCAAGAACTTCACCGTGGTCGGGATCGACACCCAGGACATCAGCGACGACGGCGTCAAGTTCGCCAAGGAATACGACATCGCCTACCCGCTGCTGCACGACGGCAACGGCGACAACGGCCACGAATTCGGCACCACCGGGGTGCCCGAGAACTACCTGCTCGAACCGAACGGGAAACTGGCCTGGTCCGAACCGAGGCCGGTCGATGCGAAGATCCTCGAAGAACACGTGGCGCCTCTCCTGCCCCCCAAGACGAAGGAATCGTGAGCCCGCGGCCGCGGCGCGGCAGCCTGACGACGGTCCTCGCCGTCGTCGTGGCCCTGGCCGCATTGGCGCTCCCGAGCGCCGCCGGCGCGGCAGGCGCGCTGCGCACCGAGCTGAACGAAATCGAGTCGGAAGTGATGTGCCCGGTCTGCGGCACCCTGCTCGAGCTGGCCGAATCGCCGCAGGCGACGCGCGAGAAGGCGTTCATCGAAAAGCTCGTCAAGCAGGGCCGGAGCAAGGATGAAATCAAGGAAGCGCTGGTCGCCCAGTACGGCGACGCGGTGCTGGCCGAGCCGAAGGGAAGCGGCTTCAGCCTCTCCGCCTACGTGGTGCCGATCGTCGCCTTCGTCGTCGCCGCCGTCCTCCTCGCATTGGCGGTCTGGCGCTGGCGCCGGGCGACGGCGTCCAAGGACGCGCAGGAACCCGAGGTCGACGGCCCAAGCGACGAGGACCGCGAACGCCTCGACGCCGACCTGGCCCGCTACGACCTCTAGCCGGCATCCGCGGCGGGGGAGGGGCCCCGGCGAGCCCGAGCGAGCCCCCCGTCGCTCGTGCACTTGAGGGCGCCCTGGCGCCCTCAAGTGCACGAGCGTGCGATCGAGCCGGTCATGGGCGGCTCAACTGCACGAACGCCGATCGGCGATCGCGGCGGCGTCGCCGGTCGCCGGGGGCAGCGCGCTGACGACGACGGCGCCCAGCGGGGTGGCGTTCAACCGGGCGAGGGCGTTGCGGGTCGCCTTTGCGGTCCGGCGCCCAGGACGCTCGGGGAGGGCGGCGAGGGTACAGTCGGCCGTCGTGGCGGCGCTGCCGAGGGCGCCGCCCGCGCCCTCCGGCGGCGGCCCGAGGAGGATGACCAGGCCGTAGGCCGAGCGCAGTTTCGCGGTCATGTGACGGAAGCTGCCGAGGCCGAGCAGGGTGCGCGCGTCGCGGCTCGGCCGCCCGGCGCAGACGCAGGCCAGCGGCTCCGCCGCGGCGGGGCTCGCCGAGCCCGCCAGGATCAGCGGCTGGACGATCTCGCCGGGCGTCGCCTCCCAGCGGAGGTACTCGTGCAGGCCCGGCGTCGCCGCCAGTCCCAGGTCGGCGGCGATCCGCGGCCGTTCGACGTCGCACTCGACCAGCGCGGTCGGGGTGCCCGCCGCGGCGCCGACCCCGGCCAGCGCCACCGCGAGCGTCGCCGCCGGCGCCTCCTCCCCGGTCACCAGCACGACCCGCCGCTCGCCGACCTCCGCGAGCACGCCCTGCAGCGCCTCGAGGTCGCTCCGCCGCAGCCCCCAGGCGCGCCCGTTGGAGGAGGCCGGCGCGCCGATCTCGGCGAGCACGGCCAGCTTGGAGCGGCGACTCACATCCGCTCGGGCGCCGAGATCCCCAGCAACCCGAGAGCCCCGGCGATCGTCCGCTTCGCCACCAGGCAGAGGGCGAGCCGCGAGGCCTCGACCCCCTCCCCCTCCGCGCCGACCACCTGGCAGTCGCGGTAGAAGGCGTGGAAGTCGGCGGCGACCGCGGTCGAGTAGGCGCAGATCCGGTGTGGCGCCCGCCGCGCCGCCGCCTCGCGCACCTCGTGCGGGAATTCCAGCAGCCGCTTGACCAGGGCCTTCTCGCTCGCCGCGAGCGGCTCGGCGCGCCCGTCGGCGTCGAACGCCGTCGCGGCCCCGCCGCCCTCCGCGGCGCCCGGCCCGGCCCCGTCCTCCCCCGCCGCCTTGCGCAGGATCGAGGCGATCCGCGCGTGCGCGTACTGCACGTAGTAGACCGGGTTCTCGCTCGCCTGCTTGCGGGCCAGCGAGAGGTCGATGTCGACGGTGGTCTCGTGGCTGCGCCAGAGCATGAACCAGCGCGCCGCGTCGGTGCCGATGTCGTCGATCAGGTCGTCGAGCGAGACGAAGTCGCCGCTGCGCTTCGACATCTGCGCCCGCTGACCGTCCTCGACGATGTGGACGAGCGACATGATCAGGGCCTCGAAGCCCTCGGGGTCGGCGCCGAGCGCCTCGATCGAGGCGCGCAGCCGCGCCACGTAACCGTGGTGGTCGGCGCCGAGCACGTCGATCAGCCGCCCGAAGCCGCGGTCCAGCTTGTCCCAGTGGTAGGCGATGTCGGGCATCAGGTAGGTCGGCTCGCCGTCGGAGCGGATCAGCACCCGGTCCTTGTCGTCGCCGAAGGTCGTCGTGCGCAGCCAGAGCGCGCCGTCGGACCGGTAGGTGTGACCGCCCGCGTCGAGTTTCGCCAGGGCCGCCTCGGCATCGCCGCGGTCGACCAGGCTGCGCTCCGAGAACCAGGTGTCCATGACGACGCCGAAGCGCCGCAGGGTCTCCCGCACCTGGTCGATCATCAGCGCGATGCCGCGGTCGCCGACCGCCGCGAGGTCGTCG
>Ga0153954_1001368_pt1 | contig 13344 bp, 9 predicted proteins | sample TSFL038MetaG_FD_102277 | JGI IMG/M metagenome (GOLD analysis project Ga0153954, IMG submission 102277) | Attine ant fungus gardens microbial communities from Florida, USA - TSFL038 MetaG | ecosystem: Host-associated > Fungi > Mycelium > Unclassified | place: USA: Florida, Wekiwa Springs State... | reverse complement strand
TCAGGGGCGACGGTGGCTATCAAGCCCGGCACACCGGGGAGAGTACGAAGTAAGCCGTAACACCATCGCGCAGGGAGTGCCGGATTGTTTCGGCGGACCTGTGGTGACTAACTCGTGTGTTTTTTATTTACACACGAGGCTGCGGGTGCGCAAAACACCCGGCATTCCCTGCGCCCTCCTGTTTTCGAGGGTGAGCTTTCATAAAACTCGGGTGAATTCCGCCGCGAGAACGGGAAAGTATGGCATTTCGGCTGTTTGAAAACTGAATCGAATGTAGCCACAAACTCGTCATGGCCGGGCTTGTCCCGGCCATCCACGTCTTATGTCGCGATGGTCTCGAAGAGATCGTCCCAGTCCGGGTTCGCCGCGACGATCAGTCGAACCTTCCAGGCGCGCGGCCAATGCTTGATGTTGTGCTCTCGCTGTATAGCGTCTTGGATCGTTGCAAGCTCTTCGAAGTAAACCAGCCTCTTCAATCCATATCGCTTGGTAAAGCCCGGAACGAATCCGGATCGGTACTCGAACACTCGACGCAAGGTCGCTCGTCACGCCGACATAAAGGATGCCGTTTGGACGATTGGTCATGAAGTAAATGTAGCCACCTGCCATGTTGAGATACTGCAAGACGTGGATGGCCGGGACAAGCCCGGCCATGACGAAAAGGAGAAGCAGATGAAATCGTCGCGAACTCCTCGCAATGACGACAAAGCCGCCCCTGCCGCCTAACCTCCAGTCACCGCGTAGACCGCCTCCTTGATCTTCGCGATCGCATAGCCTTCAACCTGTTCGAGCTCGATATGCGGCATGTTCGGCATCTCATTCGGCACGACCGCGCAGTCCACTATCGCTGGTCCATCGCAAGCCAAGGCTTCGCGCAGCGCGCCCAACAACTCGCCCGGCTGCCTGACCGTGAAACCGTGCGCCCCGCAGGCCCGCGCAAAGGCAGCGAAGTCCGGATTGGGAAACTCGATAGCGCTGCGGAACGGCATGATGCCGACGCTCTCGGCCTCCAGCGTAATCAGCCCGAGCGCCTGATTGTTGAAGATCACGACCTTGATCGGCAGCTTGTGCTGCACCGAGGTCATGAACTCGCCCATCAGCATATTGAATCCGCCATCGCCCGCCAGCACGATCACCTGCCTGTTGCGATCGAGCGCCTGTACGCCGTTGGCCTGCCCGACCGCGGTACCGACCGCGGCGTTGTTGAACGAGCCGACGATGCGCTGCGTCCCGTTCTGGCGAATCCAGTTGCCGGACCACAGCGTGTTGAGCCCGGTGTCGAACACGAAGACCGCATCCCTCGCCGCGGCATCGCCGACCGCGCGCGCGACGGCCTGCGGGTGGAGCTTGTCACGGCTGCGTGCGAGATCAGCCTGCTTGTCGAGCATCTCGTCCCAACGGCGGCGCTCATGACTGACCTGCGCGAAGAATTTCGCATCGGTCTTGGCCTTGACCTTGGCGAGCAGCTTTTCGAGCGCCGGCTGCGCCGATCCCGTAATGCCAAGCAGCGTCGGTGCCCGACGGCCAAGCGCCACCGTACGCTCGTCGATCTGGATCACCTTCTCCTTGGCGGGCAGGAAATTCGAATACGGATAATCGGTGCCGACCATCAGCAGGAGATCGCAATGCTGGACTGCGCGGTACACCGCCTTGGTGCCGATCATGCCGAGCCCGCCCATCCAACGCGGATCGTGATAATCCATGATCTCCTTGCCGCGAACGGTGTGAACGAGCGGCGCCTTGAGCCGGTCCGACAACGCCCGCAACGGCTCCTCGCTGCCGCGCGCACCCGCGCCGCACATGATCACGACACTGGAGGCGGCGTCGATGCGCTTCACGGCATCGTCGATGTCGGTATCATCGGGCGCGATTTCGCCGCGCGGCCGCAGCGTCGCAACACTGGAGATGCTGCCCTCGGCCTTCGACGACAGGATGTCCTGCGGCAGCGTGAGATGAGCGACGCCGCGCCCGGCATAGGCGGCGGCGATCGCCTGATGGATCACGCCGGCCGCCTGTGCCGGCGTTGTGATGGTTTGTGTGTACAGCGAAACGTCACGAAACAGCAGGTCGGGTTCGGTGGTCTGAAAAAAATCGATGCCTTTCAATTTCCGCGGCATCTCGCCCGACAGCGCCAGCACCGGCGCGTGGTCACGGCTGGCCTCATAGAGCCCCGCCACCAGATGCGTGCTCCCCGGCCCCGTCGTGCCGGCGCAAACACCAAGCCGGCCAGTCAGCTTCGCCTGACCAGAGGCCGCGAGTGCCGCGCCCTCTTCATGCCTGACACCGATCCATTCAATCTTGCTCCGGCGCACGGCATCGCCGAGCGGATTGAGGGAGTCTCCAATGAGACCAAAAATCTGCCTGACACCGATACGTTCGAGCACATCGACGAGAACCTCCGCGACCGTTTGCGACATCGGATACTCCCAGGGTGTTTGACAAAAATCTTATGTAGTCGGGCGCGGTCAAATTGATTGCCGGTGCGCGCGCCCCGCAACTGACGACTACGTGATCGTGGGTGCACCCGTGCGATATCGCAAGGAACAATCCCCACCACGTCCGGCGTCGCCGCGGTGTTGCCGATATCGTTCCGAGAGGTTGATCGAAAGCTCGCGCATATTGATGCGTCTTGATGCTTCACGATGCGGTTGCGCCAGCGACAAGCTGTTCGCGGTCTCGGGAAGCTTCCGGTCGCGGCCGACACGTCGGCGATCTTCAGCATCAACATGAATTTCAACACGCTGGCGAAGGCGAGCCTGATGAACCAGTTCAAGCGTTGATGCGTACCGGCCGAGCGCCATGACATTTGCGAAGACATGGAAATTGAGAAGACATGGAATTGAGAAGACATGGGATTGAGAGGACATGGGATTTGAGAACCAGGCTCGTCGCAATTTGCTGCCTGCATTTTCATCAGGCCCCGCCTTCGAAGACATGCGCCGGGCTGCCATCCCGAAACAGGGGTTGTGCAGCGCAACATAATCGGTAGAACTCGCAAAAATCCAAATAGATTCAAGGAATTTGCGTGTCTGACGTTAATGCCGACACTTGGGTGTCGTCCGGGCACCGCCCGATGGGATTTGCCGAATTTGTCGTGGTGATCGCTTCCATCATGGCGCTGAATCCGCTGGCGATGGACATGATGCTGCCGGCGCTGCCGAATATCGGCGCGGCGTTTCACATCGAAGTTCCCAACCACCTGCAGATGGTGTTGTCGGCGTTCCTGATCGGCTTCGGCGCCGGCCAGTTCATCATGGGACCGCTGTCGGACAGCTATGGTCGCCGCCGGGTCCTGCTCGTCGGCATGATCGTCTATTGCATCGCCAGCGTGCTTGCGGTCGCGGCACCGTCATTCGAGACGCTGCTGCTGGCGCGCGCGCTGCAGGGGCTCGGCACATCGGCGACGCGGGTGATCGCGACCTCGATCGTTCGCGACTGTTATGTCGGCCGACGCATGGCCAGCGTGATGTCGCTGGCGATGATGGTGTTCATCGCAGTGCCGGTGATCGCGCCGTCGTTCGGCCAGGCGGTGATGCTAATGACGCAATGGCGCGGGATCTTCGTCGTGCTGGTGCTGTATGGCGTGCTGGCGCTGATCTGGAGCGCGCTCCGCGTCCCCGAGACGCTGCCGAAGTCGGAGCGCAAGGCGTTGTCGGTCTACGAGGTGCTGCATGCCTATCGGCAGACCGTGACCAACCGACAGACGCTCGGCTATGCGCTGGCGGCCGGCGGCGTCCAGGGCTCGCTGTTCGCCTTCGTGTTCTCGGCACAGCAGGTGTTCACCGGGATCTACAGGCTCGGGCATTACTTCCCGCTGGCCTTTGCGGCCATTGCGACGGGCGTCGCCATCGCCGGCTTCCTCAACTCGAAACTCGTCGGCCGCGTCGGCATGCGCGTGATCTCGCATGGCGCACTGACCGGCTTCTGCGTCGTTGCCGGAATCATGCTGGTCTTGGTGAAAGCCCAGATGCTGCCGCTAACGCTGTTCATGCTGCTGGCCGGGCTGATGATGTTCGCGTTCGGACTGATGTTCGCGAATTTCACTGCGCTTGCGATGGAGCCGCACGGTCATATCGCCGGCACCGCATCTTCGTTGTATGGCTCGATCACCACAATGCTCGGTATCGGGATCGGCACGATCATCGGCCAGGGCTATGACGGCACGCTGCTGCCTTTCTCGACCGGGTTTTTCCTCTGCACGCTCACCGCACTCACGGTGGTGCTGATCACGGAAAAGGGCCGCATGTTCAAGCCGCATCATCATCCGATCGCCTAGCAGCGACGGTTTTCGGCGCGGCAGGCAAGGCGGCGCCGAGGCCCGCCTTGCCGCGCGGCGAAGGCTAGTTCAGCCGCAGTTCGGTGATATGCCGGGGGTCGGCGGTCAGTTCGTTCCGCTCCACGCGCAACACGAGATCCGTCAGCACCGCGTTGGCGCGGCACGCGAGGCCGGCCTTCTCGCCCTCGCGCACGACAAGGCCGTTCATGAAACCGATCTCGGTCCGCCGCCCTTTCTGCATGTCCTGCCCCATCGAGGGACGTTGCCCGGAAGCGACTTTCTTTCCATCTGCAAACCGCCGCTCGTCGCAGGCCCGCATCGCCGCCTCATCGCCCTCGCCGGCGCGCGCGATCGTCTCCGGCGGCAGGTGCAGGATTTCCTCCAGTCGGTAGCCAAGCGCCTGTCCGACACGGATCGCCTCGCTGCCGAGCCGGGTGGAGAAACGGCGGATCGGCTCGTTTTCCAGCATCTGACCGCCTGACAGGCCGGTGCAGGCCGAAAGCCCGTTGCCCATGACGTTGGCAACCAGCTTCGACCAGCGTTCGCCCCAGAGATTGCTCGTCACCTTTGCGCTGTCGGCGTATCCGACCAACCGGCAGATTTCCTCAGCACGCTCTGTCACTCGGCCGTGCACCTCACCGACACGAAATACCGTGTGGGCCGCGCCGCCCTTCCCGGCGCCGCGATGGATGTGGCCGGGCGCGGGCAGGTTCACCGTGATACTGCTCGCAATGCATCCGAGCGTCTTGCCCCAGCCGACAATCCCGGCGATGGTTTCCTCGTTCATGCAATTCTGCAGCGATACGACATAACCGCCTGGCGCCAGATATTGCTGAATCATCGTGGTCGCCCATGCCGTGTCGTAGGATTTCATGCACACGAAGGCGATGTCGACCGGCGTCTCCTTGGCCAATTGCTGCACATCGGTCAGATGCAGTGCCCGCACGGGGACCGAGAACTCCGCGACATCCCTGTCGTGCGTCACCCGCAGGCCGTGCTTTCTCATGTGCTCGACATTTTCGGGCCACGGATCAATGAATGTCACGTCCTGGCCCGCCTGCACCATATGCGCGCCGGCATAGCCGCCGACAGCACCCGCTCCGACGATAGCGATCTTCCGACTCATGCTTTCTCCCTGACTTTCTTCTGACCAAGCCTGCCTGTGCGCCCGCAACGTGCTGGCGCTCGCGCAGCAGGCTTTGGTCACAGTTTTCCAGAAACCGAAATATTCGCAAGTCGCGTTGCCTCGGCGATTTAGCTGGGCAGGGTTACGACGGGTGATGGAGCGGCCGGCTGGTGCGGGAGAGATCGCCTCTCCGGACGCCTGACCTTTAACTTATTGACAAGACCCGCCGTTCACGTGCCACTGCTGAGGATGTGATACATCGACGTGCTACACCGCGCAATTCCGCGGCCGCATCGCAGAGGTGCCGGACTGGATCGGCGGCACCTGCCCTGAATGTCCGCCCGCGGATTGAGGCTGGCTTCGCCGCGACTTGGCTTGTGGATCGCTGTACAATCCGCGCATGATCCGTCCCGATCCGGAACACGGCGTCTCAACGGCGCCTCATCGCAAAATCATTCACATCGACATGGATGCTTTCTACGCGTCGGTCGAGCAGCGAGATGATCCGAATTTGCGCGGCAAGCCGGTCGCGGTGGGCGGTTCGGCAGAGCGCGGCGTCGTGGCTGCCGCGAGCTATGAAGCACGCAAATTCGGCGTTCGCTCCGCCATGGCTTCGGTCACCGCCAAGCGACAGTGTCCCGACCTGATCTTCGTCAAGCCGCGCTTCGAAATCTACAAGGCGATCAGCCGGCAGATCCGCGAAATCTTCGCCGAACACACGCTGATCATCGAGCCTCTATCACTGGACGAAGCCTACCTCGACGTTACCGAGAACCTGCAAGGCATCCCGCTGGCCAGAGACGTCGCGCTGCGGATCCGTGAGAAGATCAAGGCCGAGACCGGCCTGAACGCCTCAGCGGGCATCTCCTACAACAAATTCCTGGCAAAGCTCGCCTCCGATCACCGCAAACCCAACGGTCAGTACGTCATCTCACCCGAGATGGGACCGGCCTTCGTCGAGACCCTGCCGGTCGGGAAGTTTCATGGGATCGGGCCGGCGACCGCAGCCAAATTCAATGCCTTCGGGATCTGGACCGGGCGCGACATCCGCAACCAATCCCTCGCCTTCCTGCAAGAGAACTTTGGCAAGGCGGGTACCTACTACTACTGGATTTCGCGCGGCATCGACGAGCGCCCGGTACGGGCCAACCGTATCCGCAAATCCATCGGCGCCGAAAATACGTTCTCCACCGACCTCACAGACTTCGAGGCGATGGTCGCGGAACTCGAGCCGCTGATCGACAAGGTCTGGCGGTACTGCGAGTCGGCGCGCACTCGGGGACGAACGGTGACGCTCAAGGTGAAATTCACCGACTTTGAGATCATCACGCGCAGCCGATCCGTTCCTTCCGCTGTCGCCAACCGCGACGATCTTGCGCGTCTGGCGATCGCCCTGCTGGAAGATAACATGCCCCTACCAAAGGCGGTGCGACTGCTGGGGGTCTCGCTGTCTTCCCTGCAAGGTGACGATGGCGCGGAGCCACAAATGGATTTCGGGATTTGAATCAACCAGAGCGCTCGGCGAGATCCGGCGCACGCGCGACTTGGCTGCAATCCGCAGTAGCCTCTGAGCAGCACGCGGCCTGGATGGCGTCATCGGCTCTGCATCCTTCAGCGGCCAGAAAGACCTGGGAAGCCGAGTAACTTCGTCGGATGCCAAATTACGGGGATGTTTCCACTTTTTCCCGGAGATGTTTCGAGATGTGCTGGTTGCCCTCAATCGATTGATGGGCAAAGGGATCCGCACATTCACAAGCCCTGAGCGTGTGATCATTTCAGCGCTCAATTTGCGGATTTTCCGCCTGCTCTCCCGTCACGGACACTCCGACCTCATCCGGCCCCGGGTTCTCCAGCCTTAGGTGCCGCACGTTTTGCCGCAGCTTCCTCAACAATTTTCATAATAATGCGGCGCGCCTGGGGATCGCTGATTTTCTCGAAGGCTTTCATCAGCCTCCGAGCCTCAAAATCCACAACACCGTTACGCATGACACTTCCTCCCGCGTACAATTTTACCGACAGGAAGCCCGCATATTTAAGCGACAACCCATTTGCCCGGTCCACTCAGACCTACAGCATCGACGTTAAGCGACCTATGGAATTTTACCGCTTTTTCCTGAAACGCCCATCAAAAGACTTGGTCCGCCGGATCACGGAAAACGAGCCTGTTTCGCAATCTCGAGAATTCCTACATTTGTTAAGGGATGGTCTCGCGAATGGCGGCAACGATGTCTCCAATCCGGCCTACGGTCCGGCGAAGCAGATGCTCGGAGACATGTCGCGTTCGCGTGCGCTTCAAGGATTTTCGCCGAGCGAGACGGCAACCTTCGTGTTCTCGCTGAAGCAACCGCTCTTCAGTGTGCTCAACCGCAACACCGCGCTTTCGCCGGCCCAGACTGCGGAGCTTACCTGGCGTGTCACCCTTCTTCTTGACGAGTTGGGTCTATTCACCCTCGAGGTTTTTCAGAAAAGCCGCGAGGAGATCATTGTCCGTCAGCAGCGCGAGATCGCCGAGTTGTCGACGCCGGTCGTCAAGCTTTGGGATGGGATCCTCGCGCTACCGTTGATTGGCACGCTGGACAGCCAGCGAACCCAGATTGTGATGGAGAACCTGCGACAGACCATCGTCGAAATCGAAGCATCGCATTTTGTCGATATCGCCTCTTGGCCGGGAAGCGGCACGGCGATCCTCGCACGTATCAAGCAGGGGCAACGTCCTGAAGGCGCCAACGACACAAGCCGTTTCGGTGCCGTGTCCGTCCCCAAGCTTGGCGAGGATATCTGCGGGGACTCTTGGAGTGTCTCGGTGGGACCGAAGGAAACGACCCTGCTGGTCGCGGACGGGCTCGGCCACGGACCGGAAGCCGCCGAAGCGGCAGTCGAGGCCGTGCGCTTGTTTCATCGTTTCAAGGGCCATCGGCCACCGGTGCTGCTCGAATACATCCACGGCGGGTTGCGAGCGACGCGTGGAGCTGCCGTCTCGGTCGCGCGTTTTGAGCCAGGATCAGGCAAGGTGACCTACTCGGGCGTTGGCAATATTGCCGGCATCATTGCCGTGAATGGGGAGTTGCGGCGCATGGTCTCGATGCCGGGGACCGCGGGACACAACGCTCGCAAGATACAGGCTTTTGAATACCACCTTCGCGACCGGCCTTATCATCCTCCACTCGGACGGCATCGCCACGAGTTGGAACATCGACCGGTATCCCAATCTCGCAGCGCGGCACCCTACCCTGATTGCCGCCATCCTCTACCGAGACCTGACACGGCATCGCGACGATGCTACCGTCCTCGTAGCGAAATGGTAACGAGCATGGCCGCGAGTACAAAGAAATGGCCAATCGTGACGGTCCCAATCGACAGCGAGGCCGACGTCGTGACGGTACGTCAGCGGGCGCATCGGCTGGCCGACCTCTTGGGCTTTGAACGCCAGGATCAGACGCGGATCGCGACCGCAGTTTCGGAGCTCGAGAGGAACGCCTTTAGTTATGCAGGCAGCGGACGCGCCGAATTCATTCTCGATCCGACGCCTACGCCTCAGGCGTTCCACGTCAGGATCTCGGACAAGGGCGCGGGTATCGCCGATATCCAGACCATTCTCGACGGGCAATACCGCTCCAGGAGCGGCATGGGTCTCGGCATTCTGGGTGCCCGCCGGCTGATGGATCACTTCAAGATCGACTCCCAGCCTGGAAAGGGCACCACAGTGGAGATCGGTCATCAGCTGCCGAGGCGCGCGCCCCCGATCACGCGGGCAAAGCTTTCAGAGGTAGCAGCCACGCTGCAGAAGGACAGCTCGTCCGAGCCACTGGAGGTCTTGCGCCAGCAAAACCGTGAGCTGATGCAGGGCCTGGAAGAACTCCGCCGCAAGGACGAAGAGAGCAAGCAACTCGACCAGGAGCTGAGCGACACAAACCGGGGCGTAGTTGCACTCTACGCCGAGCTGGATGAGCGTGCTGAACAGCTTCGACGCGCCAGCGAGCTCAAGACGAAATTTCTGTCAAACATGAGCCACGAGTTTCGTACACCACTCAACTCGGTGCTCGCGCTGTCCCGGCTTCTGCTCGATCGCATCGACGGCGATTTAACGCCGGAGCAGGAGCGGCAGGTGGGCTATATCAGGCGCTCGGCTGAGAGCTTGCTCGAACTTGTCAACGATTTGCTTGATCTCGCCAAGGTCGAGGCAGGAAAAGTCGATATCCGCCCGTCGGCTTTCGCGGTCAGTGAACTCTTCCGCGGGCTCCGCGGTGCCCTCAACCCTTTGCTGAGCGGTCAAGCCGTCGAACTGATCTTTGACATTCCCGACGACGTTCCCAGTCTCTTCACCGATGAGGCCAGGGTTACGCAAATTCTACGCAACCTTATTTCCAATGCGCTGAAATTCACGGAACAGGGCGAAGTCAGGGTCACCGCATCCTTTGACGCCGAAAGGGGACGCGTGAATTTGTCGGTTCGCGACACCGGCATTGGCATCGCCGCGCATGATCACGCTCGAATTTTCGAGGAATTTTCCCAGGTCGACACCAAGATCCCGAAACGCGTCAAAGGCACCGGCCTCGGCCTGCCACTTTCCAGGTCGCTCGCCGAACTCCTCGGCGGCGAATTGACTCTCGAAAGCGTGCCTGGGCAAGGTTCGGTTTTTACGCTCTCCATCCCGCGGGAACGCGGCGATCCCTTGCGGGTTCAACGTACCTCGAACGACGCCCGCAAGCGCGTTCTCCTTATCGACGATGACGAGACATTCCGTTACGTGATGCGCCAGATCATCAACAACGAGCCTCGCTATGAATTCATGGAGGCGGTCGATGGAGACGACGGTCTAAAGGTTGCGCGCGAAACGCGACCCGATGTCATCATCCGCGATCTGCAGATGCCGACGATGGATGGATTCACGGTCCTGCGGGAACTGGGCGCGGACAGCCGGACCAGTGTGACGCCGGTTATTGTCTCTACGTCCCTGAACGTGAATGCCGAGTTGAAGGCGCGTCTTCCTGCCGGAACTCGCGTGATTTCGAAGAACATCATCTCGCGCGAGAACGTTTCGCTGTTCCTTCGTGATGCAACACTGGGGGCATCGTGACCGAGCGCGACAACGTCGTCATCCTGAACGTCGATGACCAGGATGCTCCGCGTTACATCAAGACGCGCGACCTTCAGGAGTCGGGCTTCACTGTTATTGAAGCACGAACGGGAGCGGAAGCACTCCGGCTCGTGGACACGGAAAGACCGCCGATCGTTCTGCTCGATGTAGAGTTGCCGGATATCACAGGCTACGACGTCTGCGCCTTCATCAAGAAGAAGTGGCCCGGCGTCATGGTCCTGATGACTTCGTCCACGTTCACCACATCGATACATAGAACGCGCGGTCTTGATTCTGGTGCGGATTCCTATCTCGTTCAGCCGGCCGAGCCGCTTGAGCTTGCGGCCGCCGTCAATGCTCTCCTGCGGATACGTGGAGCCGAGGATACCCTGCGCGCGCTGAATGCGACGCTGGAGGAGCGCATCAAAGACCGGATCGCGGATATTGAGGGTGCCAATCTCCAACTAACGCATGAAATAGAGCAGCGGCAAAGGGCTGAAGCCGCACTTGTCCAATCGCAGAAGATGGAGGCTATCGGCCAGCTGACCGGAGGTCTGGCGCACGACTTTAACAACTTGCTGACCGCGGTTGTCGGCAACCTTGACCTTATACGAAAGCGCGCAACGGATCCTCGCATCGTTCGCCAAGCCGAACATGCCTTCAAGGCGGCGGAGCGGGGCTCGAAACTGACAGCGCAACTGCTGGCATTTTCACGCACGCAGAAGCTTGCCACAGTGCCCGTCAACTTGAATGCCTTGATCGCAGGCATGGGAGAGCTTCTCAATCAAACACTGGGTGTGGAAGTCGCGGTGGAAACAGATCTGTTGCCGGATTTGCCGCACGCGCTCGCCGATGCGAACCAGCTCGAGCTCGCCATCCTGAACCTGTCGATCAATGCGCGCGATGCGATGCCCGGTGGTGGCAGGCTCACGATCTCAACGCGACTTGACCCCGTCGTCAAAGAGCGCGTCATCGTTTGCGTGGCTGATACCGGCGTAGGAATGCCGCCAGACGTCGTGGCTCGTGCCTTCGATCCCTTCTTCACGACAAAGCCACCTGGCAAAGGAACCGGTCTCGGACTTTCCCAGGTTTATGGCATCGTTCGACAGATTGGAGGCGACGTCACAATCGATACGGCAGTTGGCGAGGGCACCCGGGTCAACATCGCGTTGCCTGTGGCTCGTAACACCGCCGAAATTGAAGGCGTAGAGTCGGATGTCGTATCCCACGGGTCCGAGACGGTGCTGATTGTCGACGACGATCCGGACGTTCGCGAAATCATGTCCAGCGTGCTTTCTGACCTTGGCTATCAAGTTAAGGAAGCCGGCAACGGAGAGGCTGCACTCGATATCCTGAAGGACTCCCGACCGGATCTGATGGTTCTTGATTTCGGCATGCCCGGTTCGAATGGCGCAGAAGTTGCGACCACTGCCAGACAGACGAACAACAGCCTGCGAATTCTTTTCGTTAGCGGCTATTCCGATACATCGGCGATCGAGAAGGCGGTTGGCGAGGCCCCCCTGCTGCATAAGCCATTTCGACCGGCCGAGTTTGCTAAAGCCGTGCGATCTACGCTGGATACGCCATCATAGATGTTTGCAGTTCTCGGTCTCCGCTTTGGCAAGGATCGACTTTTTCCTGCTCTCGTTGGACGATCGTGTTTCAAGAAGAGGACGGGTTTGGTTGTTGTCCGTCTCGCTGCGGGACGGCAGACCATGACGCGGTCACGCTGTCCTGGCTGACAGCACAGGGCTCCCACTCGGCAGCAGGAGCGCTTCGTCGCAACGCCGTTTGCAAGTTTAGGAACGGAACCAACCCAGGCGAGTTTCGACCTTCTAAATTCGTGACGGAGGAGGAGCAAATGAGCCGCGGAATGCCTTCCCTGACCGCCCTTCTGGGACTGCTGGCTATTGCCGGCTACCAAAACCGAGACAAGTTGGCCGAAATGCTCAAAGGTGCCGGTGCCGGATCTCCGAATGCGGCCGGCACTCAGCAGCCGCCCGGCGGGTTACTTGGCAACCTCACAGGTATGCTGGGAGGGGCCGGCGTTGGTGGATTGCTCAATGGAGGGATCGGTGAGCTGTTGGAGAAGTTCAACCAAAACGGCCAGGGCGAAGTGGCTCAGTCCTGGGTAAACTCAGGGCCCAACAAAGAGATCTCGCCGCCGCAGCTGAAGCAAGCCATTGGTATCGACGTGTTGAAGAAGCTCGAGCAGCAGACCGGACTTTCTCAAGAGGAGATCCTTGCCAGGCTATCTCGCGAGCTGCCCCCAGCCGTCGACAAGTACACGCCGGACGGACGCGTACCTGACGCATAGTCCCCCACTGCCTTGCCGCTAGCATAGGGCGCAGATTGCTCGCCAGTTTAAGGCGAAACCAGCACCAGCCCTATCGTCACGCTCACCTCCGCAGTTGTCGCGGACGCGACCGCGCTAATGAATGGCCTTGCCCGCGGGAAAAAGCGACTTACTTCATCGTTGAAGCTCTCGGAGGGCGTAATGTACCGCACCAATGCACTTGTCCTCGCCGTGCTCGGCGGCTTGTACTTGCCGGAACAAGCCTTCGCGCAGCTGACCCCGCCCGCTGGATCAGCAGGAGCCGGCAATTCGGCAATCAGCGGCATACCGTTTGGTCCCGCCAATCCGAGGGTTCTCTCAGACCCCAGCGGCATCGGAAATGCCTCGAGCCTGCCGCCGCTCCGGAGCAACACTCCCGCGCCCGTGATCTCGTCGACACCAACCGCACCGACGCGGGTCGTCGCGCCGCCTTCGTATCCAAGCGCGTCGCAGCAGATTATCAGCCCGCACGCTATCGAGGCCAAACGCAAGGCACCGCCTCGCCGAAGAGGTCGCCCTCAGGTCAGCTC
>Ga0153954_1001367_pt1 | contig 13346 bp, 17 predicted proteins | sample TSFL038MetaG_FD_102277 | JGI IMG/M metagenome (GOLD analysis project Ga0153954, IMG submission 102277) | Attine ant fungus gardens microbial communities from Florida, USA - TSFL038 MetaG | ecosystem: Host-associated > Fungi > Mycelium > Unclassified | place: USA: Florida, Wekiwa Springs State... | reverse complement strand
TCGCCTGCCAGGTGCCGAGCGTCATGTCGCCGTTCACCACCGGGATCTGCAGCGACGTCGAGGTGAGCATGGTCTTGACATGCGCCGGCATGTCATCCGGGCCTTCGGCATCATGCGTCCAGCCCGCGTGTTCGGGCGCAAGCCGCGCCAGCGCGGTCTGCAAATCGTCGAGGACGGAAGGATCGGCATTCTCCTGGATCGTCAGCGACGCCGACGTGTGGCGGATGAATAGCGTCACCGCACCTTCCTTCGCACCCGCCTCATGCACGAATTTTGCGACTTCGGAGGTGAGATCGACAAAGCCCTTGCCGCGCGTCGGCACGGAGAGCTCAGATGTCACGACGCTGGCGGCCGTGACGCGCGAAGGTTTTGCACGCGATATCGGACCGAATACGCTCACGTCACCTCAAATCCCGGCTTCTCAAATCCTGGCTTCAAATCTTGCCGTCGCCCGAGACGTCGCGCTGCACCTGGTTCGCCATGTCGACCAGCCGCTGCCAGGCGCGTTGCAGGAACGACATGACGCGGTCCATGTCCTGGTCGCTCGGCAGCGGAATTTCGATCTTGCGCTGACTGTCCGCCTGCTTGTCGTCGCCTCTGCCGGCGGCGGCCGGATCGCGTGAGGCGAGCTGTGCCTTGAGCTTCTCGTTCTCTGCCTGCAGCCGGCCAATCTCGTCGTCGAGGGCCTTGCGTTCGTCGGGCACAGCATAGCAGGCCCAACCGGCCGGAGAATCCTTGCAGTTGGAAACGACACCGGTCCTGGTGTCGAGCCGAATCATGCCATCAGCCGCCGGCGAAAACGTATAGCGGCCGTTCTCGTTGTCGGGTGAGGATTCGGCGGCCGCCGCGCCGATCCCGGCAAAGGACAGAGCGCCGAGCGCAAGGATGAGAGAGACTCTCGGGGTCGACATCGCAGCCTTCATGGCGTGGCTCCGCCTCGCAAAACCATCAAGCGCCCCTTGTTGCTCATGACCTTGTCGGAACGCCACCATCTCCCCGGCTTTCGCGCCGGTCGGATCATGCGCCGCCTCCTGAGCTATAGGCCTTGCGGCTGATTTCAATGCATGAGCGAACAATTCGATCCGGCCGTGCGCACAAATACGAGCACATGGGCAGGCGAGCCGAACAGGTGACCGCCCGACCGCAGCGCGAACGCTCGGCTCGCCGCAGTTCGCGACGCATGCGAGGACGCGGCCACTGCATCGGATCGAGCGGCGTCTTGAAGACTGGATGCTTTGTGGATAAATTCCCATAACTCAACAGCTATATATCTGCTCGAAACCCGCCCGCCGCGAGCTTCTGATTTTATCTGTGGCCTGAAAGGCTTTTGCAGTGCGGTGACTGGGCCCTCGCTGATCTGGAATACCTGCAATAAATTCAGCTAAATCAAAGAGCTAACCGATCCACACGCAATCTTGACTTGGTGAAATGCGGTCAGTATGGTCCGCGCGGCTTTAGAGGGTGAAGGGGCGCAATTTTCTTTTCCACGCGCATCGTATCGGGTCTCCACGACATGGCGGAAGGCACGGACGGCAACGGAAATGGAAGTCGCGATAAATCGCCTGACGAAGCTGCGCTTTCCGCAAGGCTCGGAAGTCTGGATCAGCGGTTGTCCGAAATTCGCGGCAACCGGAAAATCGGGACTGACCAACCCGGAGGTCAAAGTGAAGACAGTGCGGCCAGGGCATCGGCCATGGCGCGCGGTTTCCGCCTTTCCTCGGAGTTGATCGCGGGCGTTGTCGTCGGGGCGGCGATTGGCTGGGGCATCGATCATTTGCTATCGACCTCGCCGTTCGGTCTCATCGTGTTCTTCCTGCTCGGTTTCATCGCCGGGCTGGTCAACCTGGTGAGGTCAGCCGGGGTCGCTCCCCGCAATCGCTAGAGCCGGCGGAAGTCACGACATTTAGAATTTCGAGAGCCGGCCAGGGGCCGGCGGACCAAGAGCCGCGCGGATGACCATCGACCCGATCGAACAATTCAAACTCGAAAACCTCTTCAAGATCGGGCAGATCGGCGACCACGCCATCTACTTCACCAGCTCGTCGGCCTACATGCTGCTGGCGGTCGTGCTGACGGCGGTCCTGATGATCGGCGGCGTCGCCGGCGGCAGGCTGGTGCCGGGCCGCTTCCAGTCGATGGCCGAAATCACCTACGAGTTCGTCGCATCGACGGTCCGCGGCAACGCCGGCGCCGAAGGCATGAAGTTCTTCCCGCTGGTCTTCTCGATCTTCATGTTCGTCTGCGTCTCGAACCTCGTCGGCGTCGTTCCTTACGCGTTCACGATTTCGAGCCACATCATTGTCACCCTGGCGCTGGCGCTGCTGGTGTTCTTCACGGTGCTGATCTACGGCCTCTACAAGAACGGCCTGAAATTCTTCAAGATCTTCGTGCCATCGGGCATTCCGATCTTCATCCTGCCCCTCGTCGTCTTCATCGAAATCTTCTCGTTCTTCCTGCGGCCGATCTCGCACAGCGTGCGTCTGTTCGCCAACATGCTGGCCGGCCACATCGCGTTGAAAGTGTTCGCGGGCTTCGTTGCCATGCTCGGCGTCTCGCTCGGCGCCGTCGGCTGGATCGGCGGCATTGCGCCGCTCGCATTGACGGTCGCCATCTACGCGCTCGAAATCCTGGTCGCGTTTCTGCAAGCCTATGTGTTTGCGATCCTGACCGTCATCTACCTCAACGACGCGCTTCATCCGGGACACTGAGCGGTCACGGGAATCTTCCACCTCACACCTGTCTTTCTTCTCAAGGAGCAAAAAATGGAACCGGCAGCAGCTAAACTTATCGGCGCGGGCATCGCGTGCATCGGCATGGGCGGTGCGGGCGTCGGCGTGGGCGTCATCTTCGGCAACTATCTCGCCGCCGCGGTGCGCAATCCCTCCGCTGCCCAGGGACAGTTCGGCAACCTGATCTTCGGCTTCGCCGTGACCGAAGCGCTCGGCATCTTCTCGCTGCTGATCGCGTTGCTTCTGCTGTTCGTTCCGCTCTGAGCGGCACCGTTTCGTGCCGCCTTCGGGCGGCGCGCATGACAGCAACAGGAGAACTCCATGGCTGAAGGTCATGGCGAAACAAAAGGAACCGGCGCTCACACCGAGGCAGATGGCGGTCACGGGGCATTTCCCCCGTTCGACGCGTCCACCTTCCCCTCGCAGCTGGTGTCGCTGGTCGTCCTCTTTGTTGCGCTCTACATCATCGTCTCCCGCATCGCCCTGCCGCGCGTCGGCGCGGTGATCGATGCGCGGCAGAACAAGATCGAGGGCGATCTGACCGAGGCGCAGAAGCTGAAGGACGAGTCCGAAGCCGCGCTGAAGGCCTACGAGAGCGATCTGGCGAATGCCCGTTCCAAAGCGCAGGCGATCGGCGCCGAGACCCGCGACAAGCAGAATGCGGCCTCGGAAGCCGAGCGCAAATCGCTCGAAGACAGGCTCGCCGTTCGCCTTGCGGACGCCGAGAAAACCATCGCCGCCACTCGCGCGACTGCGATGAGCAATGTCCGCGGCATCGCCGCGGATGCGGCCAGCGCCATCGTGCAACGGCTCACCGGCACCGCCCCCGACGGCAAGGCGGTGGCGAGCGCCGTCGATGCGTCCTTGAAGGGATAGTTCGATGTTTGAAGATCCGGAGACCTGGGTCGCGATCGCGTTCATCATCCTGATAGGCGTGTTCGTGTGGCTCGGCGTCCATCGCACGGTGCTGACGGCGCTCGACCATCGCGCCGAGCGCATCAAGGGTGAGCTCGACGACGCCCGCCGTCTCAAGGAAGAGGCGGCCAAGGTGCTCGGCGAGTACAAGGCCCGGCGCGCCAGCGCCGAGCGGGAGGCGCAGGAGATCGTCACCAACGCCAAGGCCGAGGCCGAGCGCATCGCGGCCGAAGCCAAGGCGAAGATGGAAGATTTCGTCACCCGGCGCACCAAGACCGCCGAGAGCAAGATCGCGCTCGCCGAAGCCCAGGCACTGGCCGATGTTCGCGCCGCAGCCGCCGACGCGGCGGTGCAGGCGGCTTCGTCCATCCTGTCGCAATCGGTGAAGGGTTCGGTTGCCGACGACCTGCTCGCCAAGGGCATCGCGGAAGTCCGGCAGAAACTGAACTGAAGCAAATCAATCCGTCATCCAACAAAGGCCGTCGCGAGAAATTGCGACGGCCTTTTGCTTTGAGTATCCGCTCAAGATGGTGATGGCTTCGCCGTGATCAAGCCGATCCACCGCACTCGCGGGCAATGACAGCCGTGCTTGTCGCTACTTCCTCCTTCTCACCGGCTTCGGCTTGTCGGGAGAGGCGAGCTGCGGATCGAAGCCGACATAGAAGATGTATTTGTCGGCGGTGGCGCCTGACGGCGCCGGATAGACGACGTCGTCGGCCACCAGCGTGAACGGCACGCTTTCGTCCTCGCCGATGTTGACCGTGGTCCGGTAGGCCTTGGTCATGATCACCTTTTCGCCGACGCCGCCCTGCACGACGGCGACGCGCAGCGGCACCTCGATCGAGGGCGGCGCGCCGGCCGGCCCCACGATCACGCGCCCCTGGATGCCGATGCGCGCGGTGACTTCGCCATTGGCCAGGGTACAGTCGCGCGCCATCTTGGTGATCGTCGCCTGGAAGCGCACGTCGTTGCCGACCGCCTCCTTGCCGGGGGCCGCCACCGCATAGGTCGACGCGCCGGCGCGGATCGTGACCTGCGGACAATCCATGTCCGGCGTGGGCTCATTCGAAATGAGCGGCGGCTGCTGGTCGTCCGATTTGCTGCCGCCGAATAAATTCTTCAGCTTGTCGGTGAAGGACTGCGCCGAGGCGCTCGGCGCGACCGCGCCGGATCCGAACAGAAGGACAAGCGCGGCGATGCGCGCAATATTGATGACAGATTTCTGACCCATGCGAAGACCCTGGATGCCGTCCTGCGGCTTTCCCTGAAAGCGCGTTATAATCGCCGGATCGGGGCAAACCCGAGGCACCGGCCTTTATCCAAAAGTAGCTGTTTCAACCGCGAAAATCCTCGTGCAGCAGGCCGAACAGCAGATGGTCCTGCCAGATGCCGTTGATGCAGAGATAGCGCCGCGCGAGGCCCTCGCGCGAAAAGCCGCATTTCTCCAGAACCCGGATCGACGGCGCATTCGAGGGGATGCAGGCGGCCTCGACGCGGTGCAGATTGAGCTCGCCGAACAGGGTCGGCAGCAACACGCGCAGCGCCGCCGTCATGTAGCCGCGATGCCCAAAGGGCTGGCCGACCCAGTAGCCGATGGTGCCGGCCTGCACGATACCGCGCCGCACATTGGCGAGGGTGATGCCGCCGATCATGGCGCCGTCGAGCTCGCGGAAAATGATGAAGGGATAGGAGCGGTCGGCGGCGATGTCCTCGGCATAGCGGCGCAGCCTGCGGCGGAAGCCGGATCGCGTCAGGTCGTCGGAGGGCCAGATCGGTTCCCAAGGCGTCAGATATTCGCGGCTATATTCGCGCAAATGCGCCCATTGCAGGAAATCCGACATCTGCGGCGCCCGCAGCAACAGGCCGTTGCCGCGCGGTGCTAGCGCGGGCGAGCCGGCGGATGGCAAACGAAACAGGGCCATGGGTAATATTCCCCCGAGCGCTACTCTAGCAAATCTGCCGCGCTAGAGCGCAATGAGAATAGGATGAATCGTCATCACGCTCTAGCTTCTTGTTTGCGCATGATCTTTGCGCAAACGCGGCCCTTCGGGTCCGGATCATGCGTTAGTGCAGCCTCGCCTTTGACTGAGTCAAACCTTCGGCAAAAGTGACCGCCGAGTCCAGACCTCGGCCGCTGCCGAGCGCCACCACCGCGGGCCGGCTCCGCAACAACAGCGCGCGCGCGGCATTTTTCGTCGATTCCACGCTGACGCCGTCGATGCGGGCCACCAGCTCTTCGACCGTCTGCGGCCGCCCATAGGCGAGCACGTGGCGCGCCAGTTGCTCGGCGCGCGACGAGCAGCTTTCCAGCGCCATCAGCAGCCCCGCTTTCATCTGCGCTTTGGCGCGGGCAACCTCGGCTTCAGTCAGGGTTTCGACCGCGTCATTGATGACATCGACCACCACTTCCATCATCTCCGGCGCATCTGCGGGATCGGTGCCAGTATAGAGGCCGAAGAAGCCGGTGTCGGTATAGGGCGCGTGGAAGGTGTAGATGGAATAGCAGAGCCCGCGCTTCTCCCGCACCTCCTGGAACAGACGCGACGACATCCCGCCGCCGAGCGTGTTGGTGAAGACCTGCAGCGAGAACAGCGACAGATCGGTCTGCGGCACGCCTTCCAGCGCCAGGGTCAGATGCGCCTGCTCGAGCTCGCGATGCACCACGCGCGAGCCGCCCTTGCCGAACATGGCGGCCTGTGGCTTCGGCGCCGGCACGCCGTTGAAGCCCTTGAAGCGCTCGGCGACTTCGGCAACGACCTGCGCGTGATTGATGGCGCCGGCCGCGGCCACCACCATGTCGGGCCCGCGATAATGGGTATCGAGATAACCGCGCAGCATGTCGCGATCGAAACGCTTCAGCGTCTTCGCGGTGCCAAGCAGCGAGCGGCCCATCGGCTGATCGGGATAGCAGAGTTCGTTCAGATGCTCGAACACGACGTCGTCGGGCGTGTCCTGCGCGGCTCCGATCTCCTGCACGATCACGTTCTTCTCGCGCTCGAGCTCCTCCGGTTCGAAGGAGGGATTGGCGAGGATGTCGGAGAGCACGTCGAGCGCAAGCGGCACGTCGGCCTTCATCACCCGCGCGTAATAGGCCGTCGTCTCGGTCGAGGTACCGGCATTGAGATCGCCGCCGACGGCCTCGATCTCCTCCACGATCTCGCGCGAGGAGCGCCGCGTCGTGCCCTTGAACGCCATGTGTTCGAGGAGGTGCGAGATGCCGTGCTCGTTCGCCTTCTCGTCGCGGCCGCCGACGCCGGCCCAGACGCCGAGCGCCGCCGTCTCCAGATGCGGCATGGCATCGGTGACAACGGTCAGCCCGGTATCGAGCTTGGTGATTTCGACGCTCATCCGGCCACTCCTTGCCTGGCTGCGCGGCTCACCGACAGCACGAATTTTTCGACCTCGACCTGGTCGTTTCTGATGATCTTGACCTGCTCGGGCCTGGTCATGAGCCCGTCGAGCCAGGCCGGCAGATGCGGCCGCACGCCGCAAGCCGCTTCCACCGCATCGGGGAATTTCGCGGCATGAGCTGTCGACAGCACGATGTTGGGGATCTTCGAGTCGGCGTTGTCGCGGTCGGCGACCGCGAGCGCCACCGCCGTGTGCGGATCGACGAGGTCGCCGGCTTCCCGCCAGGCGGCGCGGATTGCGGCCGACGTCTCGGTCTCGTCGGCGCGGCCGGCGTCGAACTCTTCGCGGATCGCCGCCAGCGTCGACGCGGGCAATGAAAAACGTCCGGACTGCTTGAGCTGCTCCATCAGCCGACGAACGGTTCCAGCGTCGCGACCACTTGCTTCGAACAGCAGCCGTTCGAAATTCGAGGAGATCTGGATGTCCATCGAGGGCGAGGTGGTCGCGTGCACCTCGCGCACTTCATAGATACCGTTTTTCAGCGTGCGCGGCAGGATGTCGTTGACATTGGCGGCGATGCGCAGCGTGCGGATCGGCAGCCCCATGCGCTTGGCAACATAACCCGCAAAGATGTCGCCGAAATTGCCCGTCGGCACGGTGAAGTCCACCATGCGCGCGGGCGCGCCGAGTGCGACGGCCGAAGTGAAGTAATAGACCACCTGGGCAACGATACGCGCCCAGTTGATCGAGTTGACCCCCGACAGCGCGACCTGGTCGCGAAACCTGTGATGGTTGAACAGCCCCTTCACGATCGCCTGGCAATCATCGAAGGTGCCCTCGACCGCGAGCGCATGAATATTGGCCGCGCCGGACGTCGTCATCATTCGGCGCTGCACGGGCGAAATGCGCCCCTGCGGAAACAGCACGACCAGATCGACGTTTTCGAGATTGGCGAAGGCCTCGACCGCGGCGCCACCAGTGTCGCCCGAGGTCGCAACCACGATGGTGGTGCGCTGGCCGCGCTGCGCCAGCACATGGTCCATCAGACGCGAGATGAGCTGCATCGCCACGTCCTTGAAGGCGAGCGTGGGCCCATGAAACAGTTCGAGCAGGAATTGATGCCCCCCGATCTGATCGAGCGGCACCACCGCGGGATGGCGGAAGGTGGCATAGGCCTCGTTCGCCATGCGGCCGAGATCGGCGTCCGAAATCTCGCCACCCGCAAACGGGCGCACCACGTCGACCGCGACTTCCCAATAGGGCCGGCCAAAGAAACCAGCGATGGTTTCGGGCGCCAATTGCGGCCAGGTTTCGGGCACGTAGAGGCCGCCGTCCCGGGCAAGCCCGGTCAGCATCACGTCACAAAAGCCCAAAGCGGGAGCTTCACCTCTAGTCGAAATATACCGCGTCAAACCGCCCTCCAAAGGCTTCGGTTTTCACCCAAACCCTTGATTTTAATGAAAAATCGGCATTGGCCTCGCGCCAAGCCGGCCCGGCACCATAATGGGTTTTGTGACAGGGGGAAACAGTTCTACCTCGGAAAAGGGCGCGTTCCTCGTCGCCGAAAAGAGCTGGCTGGGACGGGAACTCCGTCATTGCGAGGCAGCGGGTCGCGTGAATGCGCGCCCGATGACAGGCTCCGCGAAGCAATCCCGTCGCTGGTCATGCGCTCTCATTCTCGCGACACGATTTGTCCGAGGTTTGCCAAGCGTTACCCTCCGAAAACAGAGGGCGCAGGGAAAGCCGGATGCTCAACCGCACCCGCAGCCTCGTGTGTGAAAGAAAAACACACGAGTTAGTCACCACAGGTACGCCGAAACATTCCGGCCTTCCCTGCGCGATGGTGTTTCAGCTTATACGCGCTCTCCTCGGTGTCCGGGCTCTTTAGCCACCGTCCCCCCGGGCTCTTGACCCGGGGGTTGATCCCAGCGTCGGGAGATCAGGACCACACGATTTCGCCGTCCGCACTGGCCGCGTTCGTCAACTGCGCCAATGCGTCCATCGCATCCCGCCCCAACGTCCGTGACGATCGCGAAGCGTCCCTCATGTGGGAGCAGGACGCACACATCATGCACAATTTCTGATTTTCGTAAGCAGAAATTTTTCGCGCCAGGGGCCGGGCGAACCAAATCGGTTGAAATGGCTCACGAAATTCGCCGTTGCCTGCAACGATTCCGACGACCTCGAGGCGCTGCCGGCGAGGTGACACGCCGAAATCGTTCAAAACCGATTCGCCCGTCGGGCAAAATCAACCGCGGTCGCATGTTACAATTCCTCGCTGCAGCGAAAACCAATCGACAGGAGGCGGCATTGATCGTCGTGACAACGGAGAACGTGACCGGCCATCGAACGGTCCGCATGCTCGGGCAATGTTTCGGAATCGTCGTCCGCAGCAGGGGGCTCGGCGGCAACCTCGTGGCAGCGCTTCGCTCGATCGCGGGAGGCGAGATCCACGAATATACGCAGATGCTGGAGGAAGCGCGCCGCCATGCGCTGGACCGGCTGGTGCAAAACGCCAACGCGATGGGCGCGAATGCAGTCCTGATGATGCGCTTCGACAGCGCCGAGATCGGCAACACTATGAGCGAGATCGTTGCCTATGGAACGGCGGCGGTCATCGAGCCCGCGCCATGATCGGCTTCGCGCTGTGGTGCTCCGCCATCGCGCTGCTCTTCCTGATCTGGTTCCTGTTCCGGAAAGGCGGCTACAAGCGCAGGCCGCTCGACGCGCCTCCGGGACCGGATTGGCGGCCTACCGGCGAGCGTTTTGTCGATCCCGCTTCCGGCGAGACGCTCGACGTGTGGTTTCACGCACCGAGCGGCGAGCGCGCTTATGTCCGATCGCGAAATCAAGGCACTTGAGACCCGATCGCACCAAAGGCAAGAGGGAGCGCGTCGAACGCTTTTCTCAGGAGTTGAGATGTCTGCCCCCATTTTCGAAAACAAGAACCCGGATGCGGCGTCGGTATTCGAACCGGCGGCGCTGCTGCGCGAAGCGCGACGGCAGAAGGGGCTGCCGGTCGCGGAGATTCCCGCCGTCTGCATTCTTGATCCTGACGGCGACATTGTTCGCAGCTTGAGGAAGTCCGGGCAGGCACGGCTCTGCGAAAGCTGGCCCTGCTATCACACCGAGCTCTATCAATTTGCACTGGCCGGCCGGCCCGCCGGGATCATCGGCTGCGCCGTGGGCGCGCCGTTCGCGGTTCTGGTCGCCGAAGAGCTGTTTGCGCTGGGCTGCCGGCTGTTGATCAGCCTGACCTCGGCCGGGCAGATCAACGCGACGGGCAATCCACCCTATTTCGTGGTGATCGATCGCGCCCTGCGCGACGAGGGAACCAGCTATCACTACGCGACGCCGGAGGCGTTTGCGAAAGCCGATCCGGCGCTCGTCGAGGCTGCGATCGGCGCGCTGACGGACAAGGGGCTGCCCGCCCATGTCGGCGCCAGCTGGACCACCGACGCGCCGTTTCGGGAAACGAAGCAAGCCATCGACGCAGCCCGCGCCAAAGACATCCTGGCCGTGGAAATGGAGGCTGCCGCGCTCTACGCCTTTGCCCGCGCCAGCAAGCGTGACGTTCTGTGCCTTGCGCATGTGACCAACACGATGGCGGTGGCCGAGCAGGATTTTGAAAAAGGCGAAGCCGACGGCACGGTCGATGCCTTGCGCGTGCTGGAAGCGATCGTCGGCAGGCTGTTCGGCAGGTAGTGGAACCTCCGGGTGCACGCATACAGGAACTGCGGCCAGCATGAGCCGTTACCCTCCAAATCCGTCATGGAGGTTTCCAATGGACAACGATCGAATTGCAGGCGCAGCGAAAGATTTTGCGGGCAAGGCCGAGAGCGCGGTCGGTGACATCACCGGCGACGGCAAGACGCAGACTTCCGGCCTCATACACGAGGCGAGCGGAAAGGTTCAGAACCTATATGGCCAGGCCAAAGATGCTGCGCGTGATGCGACCGACGCCGCCGTGAGCTACGCCAGGGGCGAAGGTTCGGACGCGGTCGTCAAATTGGTCCAGCAGAACCCGATCGGCTCCCTGCTCGCCGCAGGTGCCGTTGGCTTCGCGCTGGCCTTGTTGCTCAGCCGCCCGGCTCCCCGTCCACAGCGGCGTTGGCGCTATTACGGTTAAGCAAGGCGATGCGACGTCGGGGCACCTATCGCATACCTCGTTAAACAGAACGCTGTCACGCAAAGGTCCGCCAGCGCGGCTTCCGCGTCGGCGCAGCTTTCCTCGCCGATCGGTGAAATCGGCCGGCAGGTCACGCGAGCCAGCCGGAGCCTCAGCCCTGCATCCCGTCGAGCCGGCCATCCATGACCAGCGCCGTCTGCAGCGATATCGTCGCGACCTTCAAATAGCAGCGCTCGCGAAGCGCGACGTCGAGCATGCGGATCGCGAGCCGCCAATGATTTTGCTGCCGGCGTTCCTCGGCCATGGCGGAGAATAAATCGGCGGCATCGCCGATGGTCGAGATCGTCTCTCCATCCAGAAGCGTGAGCGGGAAGGACAGAGGCGAAGATCGGGTCAGGCCGGGGCTGAGCGAACTCATGATGTCAAATGACGCGCGAAGGCGCGCGAAGCTTCTAGCATGATCCGACGCCGGAGGACTGCGCTACCGCAAGGTGAGCACAGGTTTTTCCAGAGCATCCTTCGGATGGAGGATCGTGCTTCGGCGCTCGTGCCAAAGCCATCGCACGTGGCCGAGCAAAAACGCGGCCAAAAGCGCGCCTATGTCGCGGCCGGTCCGCCGATGTTGAGCAGCTGGGACACGGCGGTCACCAGCTGCGCCGGCGCAAACGGCTTCTCGAGCATGATGCTGTTGGGAACGCCTTGCGACGCCCACTGCTCCGCGGCAGCACCGCTCATGTACACGACAGGAAAGGACGCATTGAGCTCACGGGCTTGCCGCGCGACTTCCCAACCATCCATGCCGCCCCTGAGATGGATGTCCGTGACCAGCCCACGGTAGTTGGCGCCGTCGCTCCTGAGCAATGTGACGGCTTCTTCTCCGGTAGCGGCGACCGCCGGCTCGAACCCACCTTCGGCAAGTGCGTCCTCGACAATGGCCTGAACGGAATCGTCGTCATCGACGATCAGGATAACGGGTAGTTCCGACAACGCCTTCCCCTTGCGAGCTCGAACGGCGCGAGTCAGGGAAGATAAGTTGCGAAGTACACGGTTGTTCCGCCCACGCGGATCGGGTTCGCGCCAAATCGCTGGAACCAGTCCGAGAACTGCCCAAAGCGCCTCAAGACGCGGCCTGCGCCCTGAGCTTGCGGTCAATCGCCTGGCGCGCCCGGCGCACAGCCATGCCAGGCAATCTCGTTTCCACTTTTCCCTGGATATCCCGGCCCGCTATCCGGAATTGATACAGATAGAAGCCGGATTGATCGCTCGGCCTGACAGTAAAGGCGATGCCCTTGTGGTCCAGTCGAAACGCGGAGTTGGTCAACGTCATTGCAGAACCGGACGACCAGATGGCAATGCGGGACGGCGCTTCAAGCACCGTCACGGCGACAACGTATCTCGATTGCCATTTTTTCCCGATTCTTGCGGATAATGCAATATCGCTCGCGCCCGGCCCTACGACGGTCGGTTCACGCCGTTTTCAGCGCCGCGATCGCCTCGCCCGCGGTGACAATGCGCGCGAACTCGCCGTTGAGATTGGAAAGCGTCATCGCATGGATGTCCTCGGCGGCGTGCTTGTCGCCGTCGGGGCCGACGCGGTCAAAGGTCCAGGTCGCGTCGCGCACGAGATGCGTGTCGAAGCCGAGATTGCCGGCCATCCGTGTCGTGGTCTCGACGCAATGATTGGTGGTGGCGCCGCAGATCACGACCGTCCTGATCCCGGTAGCGCGCAGCCGGCCTTCCGGGTCCGTGCCGATGAAGGCGCTGTTGACGCGCTTGACGATCACGGGCTCGCCGTCGCGTTCGCGCGCCTCGTCCTTGACGGCATAGCCGGTGCCGCCGGGCAGGAACGACGAGGTTGGCTTCGTGCCTTCATGACGGATGTGGAAGATTGGCGCGCCGCGCTCGCGAAAGGCGGCGAGGAGATCGGCGATCCGCGCCACGGCAAGCGGATTGTTGCGGCGCTTGCCCGAGGCCTCCCATTCGTCAAAGGCGCGCTGCACGTCGACGACGATGAGGGCGGTCTGCGATAGCTGATCGGTCATGGCCAAATTCCCGGATTGCAGCCGAGACTATGCCGGGATGACGCGCATTTCAAAACGCCGATTTTACCTCGTTTTCAGCCCTGGAGCGCGATGAGATCGTCATCGCGCTCCAGCTTCTTGCTTGCGTATAATCTCCGCGCAAACGCGTTCCGCGTTTGTCGCGAGGGAAAACCGCTACAC
>Ga0153954_1001366_pt1 | contig 13352 bp, 11 predicted proteins | sample TSFL038MetaG_FD_102277 | JGI IMG/M metagenome (GOLD analysis project Ga0153954, IMG submission 102277) | Attine ant fungus gardens microbial communities from Florida, USA - TSFL038 MetaG | ecosystem: Host-associated > Fungi > Mycelium > Unclassified | place: USA: Florida, Wekiwa Springs State... | reverse complement strand
TTGCCATTTCAGCCATCGGCTGCTCATGCACTCATCCCCCTCTTCGGACTTGCGTCTCTCAGGGGGCCCCTTTCGTGTCATTCGCAGACATATCTTGGGAGGGCCCTTTCACTTCGCTTCGCTCCGTTTCACCCCCCTCCCAAACCCTCTCCCACCCATGCTTGAACCTGATATTTTGTTTTCCACAGGCTCCAAAATGGGCGGGAGAGGGGTATGGGGGAGATGGGTGAGCGAAGCGAAGGGATCTCCCCCAAAAATGACTGAGAGCGACACGAAGGGGTCCCCACCGAGAGACGTCAGTCCGAGGCAGGGGAAGAGTTGCGCGATCAGCCGATGGCTGAAATGGCAATGCAGAATTGGTCCGAACGACTGAGGCTTGTGTTCCACACAGCCGAGGGAGGGAGGGCCGGTTATGCGCAGCCAGTTCAGACCTAGGGGACAACATACCTTAAAAAAGCTCCGGGGGAGCTTTTTTAATGGGTTGTCCGAGAGTTGACGAAGTCAACCAAGGGCGGGGACAAGGGTTGACCTTGTCCCGACAAATAAATGAGCTACCTTTTCCAAAATACACATTACTTGGGTCAGGCAAAGGCACGGGCACGTAAGGGGGTATTAGTTGAGGATGCCGATGACGTGTTGGGCAAAGGGGCCTTTCATAATTAGGCCCATGTAGCAGTCGACTGGCTTAGCTTGTTGCGAGCGGCTTAAAAGCAAAAGTTTCAGTGAGCATTCCTTCATAGCTTTGATCTTCCCCAGCGCTTCTTGCCACTCAGGATAACCCTTAATCACTAACTTAGGGAATTCCTTCATAAATTTTTCCTCACTCCAACCAGTCATATCCTTAACAGGGGGACTCACAAATAAAAACTTCATCTCGGACAATGAAAAAATAAAGATTACCCCAGTTGTTTCATCTTTGAAACTTTCAAACAATCTGCGTCGATCCAGAGCATACCCTTCTAAAGAAAGGTCTAAAAAACGGGGTGATTTTCCCCCCATGTACCCTAAATGCTCCACCCCGGTCAAATGTTCAGCTTTTTCAATGTAGCGGTGAAGTTGAATGGAAAAATCATAGGGAGTTTGAGGTTTATATTGAAAGCTTGGAAACGATTCCGTTTCAGTAAAGTCCAAAGCCTCATAAGGGCCAGGTTTTAACGGCCCCTCTTGCTGCAATAAGCTACGGATCTCAAACATTTGATCCTTCACTTTTGCTTCCAAACTGGCGATGTAACGCTGTTTTTTTTCAATGATCAGCCTCTGTTCTGCAACGGTTTTTCCATATTCACTGATCAAGGCTTCTTTGTTTTCTATGGCTTGATGCCCTTCGATTTGAATCCGTTTTATTTCCTCTTCTAAGCGACGATATTCCATGCGGAAATCCTCAAATTCCAAATAAGCAAGCCTCATTTGCTCCCTTTTTTGTTCCATATCTGTTTGGAGTTTTTCCATTTCTTCTTTGCTTTTCGTTAAGCAAGCTTGCATCAAGCTCATGTTGTGTTCATAGTTTTGCGCGATACGAACGTCTTCTTCAATGACTTGAAGTTTTTCAAGGCGTGTTTGGACGAGCGAGGCCACTGAACGCTGCATTTTTTTTTCCCAAAGCTGCAAAAAGTATAATCCCCCACCAGCGCCTAAAAAAAGAGAAAGAAAAGCCATGGCCCAAATTTCACGCCTTTCCATGATGCAACCAAAATAGGAGACAAATAAAACGGGAGCCATCAAACAGATGAGCAAGGCGAAATAAATCGTTTGACGCGTGTTCATAAACCTAGAATCGAAATCAAAATTTTCAGACGGCTAACAGTCAATTTAGGTTTGCGCGGATCTTTTGCTGATAAAGGTTCGATACAAACAAATGAAGCTCCTTGAGGATGCCAGAGTTGAAAAGAATTTTCACTGTTATCACAACCATATTCCACTTTCACACGATGAGTGGCTGCATTCAGCTCGATCACACCTTGAGTGGGATTAGGGAAGGGATGAAAACCAAAATCGGTATCGCTTTCCAGCGGATATCTCAAAACATGATCTTGCCCATAGTTCCACGTGGAAGGAATCGGTTTTAATTCAGATTTTTCAACATATTGATTCTGGACTCGCGTGGTGACACTACCCTTCCCACCCAATGCATAATAGGTGTGCAGGCCAACCACCGATTCTGTTTCACTTTGCACAGATAAATTGATTTCTAAACCCCCTGCATCCATTTTTGCATGGTATCCCATGACAAAATCTTGTCCCTCAAGTTCTTTTAAAGTGATACCGCACCAAAGGTCGGACCCCTTCAAGATTGCATGGATGCTGCTCTCAGTCACAGATTGGACTGTCCACGGGGCATACCTTCCGATACCATGGGAAAAAGGCTCCTTAATTCCTTTTGCTTTAAGTTTCGCAATATGGGGAAATAATTCCTCCTTGGCAACTAGGGGGATCACAGAAGGGTTGCGATGGTGAAAATGGGGACCGATCAGCGCGCCAAGTCCCGCATATCTCTCCTCAAACAAAGGTTTTGTAGTCTGGTCAATTGCCTCTATCGTTCCTTTTTGATAGTGGATCATGTTCATTCCTTTTTGGGGACAAAAACAAGCCGCTAAACCAAAACCTTTAATCCAAACCTCATCCATTTTTTGTTCTCAAATAGATGCTTAATATCACAAAATAGAGCGCAATTCCTAAAAGGATAAGTGCAGAAAGGGTGCGCTTTAAAGGGAAAACTTTTTCGAAAACACTTCTTTCAGGATGCTTAGGATCCAACCATATGGACCAATTTTGTTTTGAAAAACGTTCTTTGGCTTCGCTTGCAGCCCAAGGGTTTGGATAAACCCCTCCCACGCTTCCCCGATTTTTATAATTTTTTCCTTGATAGGCATATTGGTAGTCTGCTCTCACGACAAACTGATCCGCTTTTAGCTCCTCAACAGACCAATGATCAACGATTGCATCACTTTTTACTTTCCATTGTGTATAATGGTATACCTCGCTAATGGCTCCCAGGAGATACCAAAATGCCAAACCAGCCAGCAAACAGACAAGTACAATTCCAATACCCTTTTTATTCACACTTTTAGATATACCACACAAACTCTTTTCGTATCTATTCACCTCCACTCTGTGTTCTCTGTGACCTCTGTGGTAAAAGTAAAAATAAATATCACCACAGAGCACACAGAGAGCACAGAGTTGTCCTGAATGCTTATCCTGCGCCGATCATGAAATTTAATATGCTTAAAATGGCTATTTGGGTATTATCTTTAGTTTAAACTCTTAATTGGATAATCAAAAATGGCAGACGCAAAAGAAGGCAAGAAAGTCAAACGTCCTACAGCTCTTAAAAGAGACATCCGCGCTGAGAAAATGCGCCTTATAAATAAATCTTTTAAATCAAACGTCCGCACGACAATGAGATCTTTTGAAGAAGCTTTGAAATCTCAAGATAAAACACGTATCCAAGAGGCTTTGAATAGTGTTTATAGCGTGATGGACAAGGGAGTCAAAAGAGGCGTTTATAAAATCAATAAAGCATCCCGTCTCAAAGAACGCGCAAACCAAAAAGTCTCTTCCTAACCTATTTCTTTCTCTGCGCGCTTTGCTATAAATGCTCAGAACGCAGAGAAGACCCTTCTCTTAATAAATTATAGTTAATTAATTTTCTGTTCTGTATAATTTATTCCCATTAAGAGGTTTTATTTATGTGCAGAACTGTTTTTAGATCATATTTTGACTGTTGTACCCGAGGCAGCGCAAACTCCTATATGGCTCACGCTCGTGATTGGATGAATAGGGCGAGCGAAACCTTTAGAGGGGGGTATCACCTCACTAGTCTCGTGCGGGAAATTGTCAAATTAGTGGGTGGAAGCTCCCAAACGCTAGATAAATTATCTGCTGTCGCCGAGGCGTGTGATACAGCGAGATCTGTTAATGATTGTGTCCGTTTGATTTTTCCTGTGTATAACCTTGCAACCGGTCAGATGTTTGTTAAGAAAGGCAAAGAAAATGGCGAGCTATTTGTCAAAGATTGGGCAGACATCGCTATGGGTGTCATGGAGTTAGGAGCAAGACTGCTCGGCCCAGTTCGTTTAGGACATCAGTTGAAAATTTATGATCTTGGTGTGCATGCCCCTCGACTCGCTGGAGCCTCGATGGGTTTGTGGGGAGCCCTTTTAGGGATCGATTGGTTAAAATCTATCTATAATTTAACAGATATTAAAACAGAAACACTTCGAAAAAGAGTTTTGGATTCTGTTCAGAGCACTATCGATACGGTCGCTTTGCCTTTCGATTTTGGGGCTGGTGCTAATCATTCTGCCTTAGCCATCACGGGTGGGGTTTTAAATGTCACTTCAGTCCTTTTTAAGGTTGTCAGGGATGTGGTTGAATATCACATTGAAGCCTGATTGCCTATAGGCGTGTGATGCCACCACTTTTTCAAGGATTCCGGGATGTGCCATCAGACTAATTTTCTTTTTAGCTCTTGTGATGGCTGTATAGAGCATTTCTCTTCCAAAAACTTCAGACCCTTTGGGGAGAATCACAGTGACTTGATCATACTCACTCCCTTGGCTTTTGTGTACAGAAAGAGCATACGCATACTCATAAGCTGGAAGCAGATATTCCGGAAACTTTCGCCCATTTGAAAAAAGGGCATAACCTTCTTTTCTCATTAACAAACCCGTGTCCCCATTGTATAGACCGATCAATGGATCGTTGACCTTAATGAGAATGGGAATTGTTTCCGCGCCTCTTCTCTGATGCTCCAAGTAGAGGAGGTGGTTTAAATGATCTGCACCATAAGGTCCATTGCGCAAAGGGGTCAGCACTTGGCTTGGATTCTCCATCACCATTTTGATAAAAGATTTCATCTCAGGAAGATCCTCGGCGGGGATCATTTTCCCATTTTTTACAGCTTCTCCTAGATCTACAATCTCTTGCAGCTCAGCCCTTAGACATGTTTTCAACTCGATTGTATTGTGTGAATTTGTTGCAAGATCCGCAAATAAATGACCTGATTCAACAGGGGGAAGCTGATTTTTATCCCCCAAAAGGACCAGCCTAGCTCCCGTCCTTACAGCGCTCATTAATTTTGCCATAAGGGGGGCATCAATCATAGAGCCTTCATCGACTACAATAAGCTCAGCATAAAGGGGAGTATTTTTCAAAAGCGCATGCAATGTTTTCACCTCGCAGCTCTGTTGCAAACGGGATAAAGCATCGCGCAAATTGGAACTGGCTTTGCCTGTAGGTGCCGCGACAGCCACTTTTTGTATTCCAGCTGCCAAAAACAAACGGATCAAAATAGCCGCCGTATATGTTTTACCAGTACCGGGACCACCTGAAATCAGAGTTAAGCAACTCTCTGCAGCCTGCTGGATGGCAAGCTGTTGTTCTCTATTCAGACCTTCTTGAGACATGTCCAAGGAGCCGATTTTCAAAGAGGGACAACTTTGATATAATCTTTGAAAGTGTGTCAAAAATACGTTTTCACATTCCCAATTGCGTCTCAAATAGATCCGGTTTTCCTTTTGCACAAGAATCTCTTCAAAAAGGGAGGGGGGTAAAAGTTTTGCCCCTTCCAAAAGCATGGGTTCTAGGTCATCGGTAACAGAAACACATAAATGCCCTTCACGGGCTGAGCGCAAAAGATAAGCTAAAAACTGTAGTGCTGTTTCAGGTGCATCGGGAAACACTTGACGTGCAAAAAGCAAATCGATGGGCAGCGTCATAAAAAATAAACCCCCTTATGTGTGCCTTTTTGTGTCCCCCGCAAAAAAAGGTAAAAACTTCCCACAAATTGCTCTTGACGTTGAAAGAGTTGTAAATATTTTTGCACCGCTTTTTGATAAAGGCTGGCTTGCAAAGGGTATTGATGCAACTGCATCGCTTCATGTAAGGATTCTTGTTCATAATCCTTCAACAAGTTTGATTTCCAGTCGACACAATAGTAAAACCCATGATGTTCAAAAAAAAGATCGATAAATCCTTTGATATAACCCTCAGGGTTATCTGAAGGGTAAAAAAATTCCATTTCGCGGATCATGTTTTCAGGATCTACTTCTGCCAGACAAAAAGCCCCTTTTGGGGAAGGAAGTTGTGCATAAAGTGTGTGATCGACCAATCGTTCGATCTCTTCAAGCCACGTCTCTAAAACTGTTCCAGACAATTTGCTTTCTAAATAGGATTTGAGTTGGGTGTCTTTCTTTAAAAAATCGAGATCTTCAAATACCTTGTGTAAAAGCGATCCTACTTCAGAACCGGCTGGCATCCGCCCCTCAAGGGGTATGGGACTTATCGTATGCTCAAACTGTCGTGTTAATGAAGAATAGGAGTGGATAGCACAAGAAGGGAATAAAAAAATCTCTCTCTGAACCACTTTCTTCGATACATCCGCAACTGAGGTTTTTGGGAAAAAAGGGGTAGACTGATCACATTTTACCAATGAAAATACAGAATGGCGCTTGACAAAGGCTTCTAATGTTTCACCCTTTAAGATTTTTGTCAGGAAAACTTGGAGGGGAGTGTTCTCTTGATCTGTGACAGGCAAATATAAATGTCTTTTAGCGCGTGTGAGAGCGACATAAAGTTGACGCATTTTCTCACTTGCCTCTTCAGGTTCTTGCATGTCACTTTCACACATCAATCCGACAGGAAATACAGCTTCAAATTCCAATCCCTTGCTGACATGCAATGTCATCAAACGCACAGCTTCTTCTGTTGTCTTGAGGCGGGCCTTTAAAAGGTCGACCGAAGGATCTAAAAGTTTCAATTTTTGAAAGAAAGGAAGATACTCTTCTACCGAGGAAGTATTTTCAGCTATGATTTCCACGAGGTGCCACATATCGAGAAAAAGGGCATAGCTTGAAAAGATTAATTCGTTTGAAATCGTTTGAAAAAAGGAGACAATTCCTTTTGAAACGAGCAGTGTATGGTAGCGATAGATGGGTTCCACAAAAGACTCAAGGGATTGAGCGAGCGCTTGTAATGAATGCCCAAATAGTGGACCGCTTAAAGCCTTAATGACAGGAGATCTTTCTCTGGGGTTAAGCGCTGCGTTCAATAAGTCTTCCAAGATGGGAAATGCATCGGTTTCAGCGAGACTTTCCTGTTTTGCACTCACCACAGGAAGTTGGCAAAAGGAACTGAAACGGTTGGCTTGATAACGGTCTTTAACCAAGACAGCGCATGCAGAGTACGGAATACCCTCTTCCATTTTTAAACGTTCGATTTCGTTGCAAATGAATGCAAACAAGGCTTCCTCATTCTCAGCCTTACAGAAGGTTAGGTTGCTACCCCCCTTTTGTTCAAGAGCGGCTATGATGGGCGTACACGCAATTGTCTGTCCAGTTTTGGGAAGTTGGATGATATCTTTTGCATTCTGGAAAAGGATGTTGAGGGCATCGACTAAAGTAGGCTGTGATCTAAAATTACGGTTCAGTGTTGCAAATGCTTTTTCACCCAATTCCTCCCTTGCCTTCATGTAAACATATAAATCTGCACCACGAAAGCGGTAAATGGATTGTTTAGGGTCCCCTATCAGATACAAAGGGCAACGATTGAGAAAAAGGGTCGAAAAAATGTCCCATTGGACAGGGTCGGTATCTTGAAATTCATCAATTAAAACAGCGTCGTAACAGTTCCGAACAGCTTCTGCAAAAGGGGGAAGGGAAATATTTTTTTGCATTTGTTTGATGAAATCATCATAAAAAAAGAGATCGTCACGTGCACAAACCTCCTGCATATAAAAAGAGGCTCTTCTGTTCAACCTTTTGAGAATGCAATCAACATCAGAAACCTCGGTTAATAGAGGAATAATTTTTTGAAAACAAGACTCTAAAATTGAAGGATATACATGTTTTTGTTTCAGGTTTTGAGGAACCATTTTAATCAGAGGCAAATCGACGATGTTTTCCACATCATGATGATTTAAAAGACGTGCTGTGCGGTGAAAACCTTCTAAAAACTCTGTGTGGACCTTCCCTTGCCTGTTGCAAAAACCTTTAAAATAAGTGGCAAGTTCTAATAAGTCATCAACTTGTATGTTTTTTGGAAACAACGAGAGCTCAGATAAGATTTCCTCTTGGATTTCCTGATAACTTCTACCACCAGGCGAAGGGGTTTGGCTTATTGCATGCAATAATCCATCGAGACCTTGCTGTCGCCCCTTTTTGATCACTTTTTCTAATTGCCTGTGATGTATTTCATAGGGGGGTAGCCCTAAACGCAAAAAATCTTTTAAAATCTTCTTTTGATCCTCACCAGAAGCGCTTTCTGCGGTTTGATTCAAAGAGAATCCGGTTAAAAATGCATGCTCTTTTAAGGTGTGAAAACAAAACCCATGGATGGTAAAAATTTTTGCTTCTTCCCAAAGAGCCAGCGTCGAGAACATCTTTTTTTCTTCTAATCTCTTCCTGATCCTCATTTTAAGTTCTAAAGTCGCAGCACGTGTAAATGTTACGATGAGAATTCTACTGACAGCCGTCCCTTCCTGCAAAAGCCTCACGACAATGTTTTCAATTGTGAATGTTTTGCCTGTCCCTGCCGAAGCTTCCAAGAAATAATTCTTTTTCAGATCAAGAGATGGGTCTAAAACATCAAAACCACGCATTTGCCATCTCTCCATACACTTGTTTAAGCAGTGGATAATAAGCTGCAATCCAACTTTGAGGATCCATCTTAGCTTTTCCACGCATATACCATTGTAAAATGGGATCGTAATGAACAGCTTGCTTCAGCTTTTTGACATCTTGGTTCAGAATCGGCTCAATCCATTCTACAGCAATCAGTAAGGGATGTGCCGCTGCACATAAAAAAAGCTCTACAATGTTTTTTAAATGATGAGTCGGATCAGCGAAAAAACAGGTTTTTACTTCATCTGAAGCTGCAAAAAGAAGCTCGCGCTTTGTAGAGTCGTATGCATTCAGAAGCACGAACAAAGGCCAAGCTTTGGCTGCTGTGCGGAAATCTTTTTTTCCACTAATGCATAAACCACTGGCAAAAACCCCTCGCATGGCGCCCTTAAAATGGATTGTCAAAGAAGAGTGCATACTTAAAGAAAAAGGCTCTAAAACGACTTCTGATAAAGATTCCTTGGGAAGGGAATCGATCTCTTCCTGAATTTGCATTTCAGCTAATTTCCCAAAAGATCCAATCGGGAAATCCCCTTCTCTTTTAATACGCTTAAAAATTGACTCTTTTGTTGCGAGAGCTGCCCCACTCAAAATAGCTTTACGGCTAGGTGTCAAAAGAAACGTTTCTTCATCGCGCAAGGTTCCCTCTTCATAAAGCTGCAAACCATGTGTACGGATATAGTGACTCAAAAAAGATCGAGAAAAGTGGGCAAGATCCTGTGTCGTAATCTCTACATTTTCTGATTGGGGAATGGTGGATGTTTTTAAGTCCCAATCAAGCCGTTTAATTGTGCAATTTAACGATTCCTGGATCGTGTGGTGATAGATTTGAGAAGGAGAGATAACTGGAAGCAGATGTGAGATGACACTAGAGGGGGGCTTTTCAGAAAAGTCGAGTGGATCTTTCCCGTGGTAACTGATGATGAGCTTTTCTCGGGCCGATAATAGGGCCTCTAAAAAAAGAGACCGGTCAAAATCAATCCGGTTGGGGGAATATCCACAACGGGGATGATCCTTCAGTAAATCGAGGGAAAGAAGCTGTTCTTTCCGAGGAAAAGTATCATGATTCATACCAAGCAAATAGATGATTTTAGAAGGGATTGCCCGCATTGGCAGCATGGAACAAAAGCGAACAGCTTGTAATTGATTGCGGTTGATTGTCACACTTTCCCCTCTCACACATTCTTGAAGGAGAGTTTCAACAAAAAAGAAGGAGTACGTTTTTTGCGAAAACAATTTTCCCGCTTTCCCCATCTTTTCCAACAATAAAAACAACTGCCTACTATCCTCTCCCATGTCAAAATAGGTATGGATGAGTTTCCTTAAATACTCACTCCACTCTAACAACGTTTTCTCTTTCTTTAGCTCTCCCATTTCTTTGAAAAGAGCTTCTAATAGCGTGACCACATTCCCCAACAACTCTGCTTGGGAAAAATCGATGCGTGGATGCTCTAAGGGAATGGCCAATTCTTCGATCAAAGTCCCCAGACCTTCCATCCAAGTGCCACCCTCATCTAATGCAAGCTCAGATTGATCCAAAAGGTTTCCTCGATGAGTACCATTCATGCCCCATCGGATCCCTGTTTTGCGAACCCATAAACCGATTAAATGTAAGTCATCTTGTGAAAAATTCCATTTTTTCCGGAACAATGCATGGTCAAATAGCTCTAAAACAGCAGGGGCGCTCCATCTTTTCTTTTCCAAATTTAAAAGTAAAAAAAGCCCGTTAAAAGCTGGAAGTTCTTTTTGAGCAGGAACATCAGCAATTTGAAAATCTAAACTCCCTTCAAAAAATGCCTGAATGTAAGGTGTATAGGGGCAAATATTGGGTGCCATCACCAAAACATCCTTGGGCTCAATACCTTCTTTTGCAATAAGATCTAACAAAAATTGATGTAAGAAAGCGATCTCTTCCCGATGCGTTGAAAAGCTATGAATTTGAATAGAGGAGTCGTTTAAGCATGTTTGAGTTGGCTGTAAGTTCAAAAGATCTGATTGGATTTGTTTCAGCTGCACGCTTTTGCCAAAATAGATGTAATTTTCCTCTGTGGGAGTATTGCTCTCTTCGATCAATCGCGCCATCGCTCTTCCCATTTTTCCAAAAGTCCCTAAAAGACTCGGATCGTCGTGAGAAAGATCACTCCAAAATTCTTGACAGGGAGATAAGTGATACAAATAAACCGGTACATATTTACCCACTGTTTGGAAAAGGTGAAAATGCAATGGACTGATGTGACTGAATGCAAAAAGGTGAACTGAAAGTTTTGAAGAAATTTTTTCTTTTGCTTGCAAATTCTCAAACGCTCTTTGAGGATAATCCCAGCGAGAAAATACTTTTGTCCATAGGGCTTCTTGCCAATTGGAAGGATTATTTTCCCAATCTTTAGCCGCTTCTTTGGCACACAGCCCATACCTTTCAAATAACTGAGCTAGATAGAGGGTCAAATCTCTTTTTCGCCTTTCTTTATGACTGACATAATGCGCAAGGGGCTTCCATATCGGATCGCTCGAGACAATGGCTTCTGAGATCGCTTCTTCAATGGCTAAAAGAAGCTCTAAATGGGAAGGAATAGGATTGCTGGAGCGAGATTTGAAGATCTGTTGATTTATTTTGGCAATCCCTTGATCCAAAAATAGGGGGGAGATGCCTGCAGCCACACCGATTGAAGCAGCTAAACGGATTTGAATCCATTGCTGCATGGCTCCGCTTGGTGTGATGAGCATTCTTTCAAAAAATACACTCGAAGGATCAAGTCGTCCTTCCGAAAAAAGATTCGCTTTGAGATGCTCAAATAAAATTTCGAGGGAGTTGCTCAAACTTATTAACTTTATGCCCAAATTTATCTCCTCATTTGCAGCACTCAATAGCACCCAATTTTTGACAGCACTTAATGATAATCTCTATAAGCTCTTGCTCGTTTTCTTTTTGATCTCTTTGAAAGGAGAGGAGCACAGCAATACCATCTTATCACTAGCTGGTGCCATCTTCGTGATCCCATTTCTGATTTTTGCTTCCCTCTCGGGCACATTAGCCGATCGCTTTAGCAAGCGATCGATCATTTATGTTACTCGTTTAACTGAGATTCTCACAACTACCTTAGGACTCATTGCCTTTGTATTTCATTCTGCTATAGGTGCTTATGCTGTTTTATTTTTGATGGCAGTACAAAGTACGCTCTTTTCACCTTGTAAATATGGAATTATTCCCGAGATTGTTCCTAAAACAAAAATTTCTCACTATAACGGCATGATCACAGGTACTACCTACTTGGCGATCATCATTGGCACTTTTTTAGCCTCGTTTATTACTGAAGCAACTCAAAAAAACTTTGTTTTGTCTGTAGGCTTTTGTGTTTTGATCGCAACCTTAGGCCTCATTACCAGTCTAGGCATTGAAAAAACACTCCCTCAGGCCAGTCAAAAGAAATTTTCTGCCAGATTCATCAGCGTTGTTATCAAAACCTTACTGAATGCTAAGAAAAAACGTTACCTTGTTACCTCAATTGTCTTTGGAGCCTATTTTCTTTTTATGGGCTCTTACACGCAACTCAATATCATTCCGTTTGCTTTCCAGTCACTTCATCTTTCAGAAGTGTATGGGGGCTATCTTTTCTTACTCACTGCAATTGGAATTGGTATAGGATCCTATCTTGCAGGTTATTTGTCTGGTAAAGAAGTGGAATTAGGGTTTGTGCCTTTAGCAGCACTTGGAGTGACGATTTGTTTTTTATGCTTGTATTTTTTCAATCATCATTTCTATGTGGTGGTTCCTTTTCTCATTTTGGTGGGAGTATTTGGAGGCTTTTACACCATCCCTATCGATTCTTTTATCCAACTAGCGAGCCCAGATGAAGATAGAGGGCAGAACCTTGCTACAAGCAATTTCATGAGTTTTGTCGGCGTTTTATTAGCCTCGGGACTATTGGCACTTTTAGGCAATGGATTTGGTCTTTCAGCAGCTCAAGGATTTTTGGTGATGGGCATTTTGACGGGCGTGATGAGCCTCACTCTCTTTTTAATTTTTGCAGATCAGTTATTCCGTCTCATTGTTGCAGCAGCCACCCGCTTCCTGCTAGAAATACGGATCCGTGGCAGAAGCCGTCTACAACTGGCGCAACCCACTCTTCTTGTCGCCCCACGCACAACCTGGCTAGATACAATCCTTGTGATGGCAGCACTGCCAAGACTGATCCGCTATATTGTCCCCATTGAAGACAAACAGCAAGCCAGATCTGTCTTCTACCGATGGCTTCGCTTGATCCCTCTCGATAGTAAGCATTTTAATCCCATCGATTCTATCACATTAAAAACAGTTCGCTCTGAACTAGACACTGGCAACTCAGTATGTCTCATGCTCCCCAACCACAATGAACACACTCTACAAGAATGGGAAACCAAACTCCGCATCCTCCTCAAAGAGACACACGTTCCTATCTTGCCCTTGCATATCTCAAAACTGACAACAATCCCCACTCAAAGCCTCGTCACCCAGTTCCTCAACCTTCGCCACAATCCCATCAAAATCAGCTTCGGCACACCCCAATAACATGTACTTAGCTGGATCGGCCGTACCAGCAAGACGGTCATGATAAAGAACATTGACTTCTAAACCTGAGTTCGATTTTGAAGTTTTTACTGCAGAGATAGTTAAAGATAAATCATGCACTAAAAAATCAGACAAACTAACAGACTGTCATTCTTATTTGAATCAGGTGTGCGTCAGATTTTAAC
>Ga0153954_1001365_pt1 | contig 13353 bp, 20 predicted proteins | sample TSFL038MetaG_FD_102277 | JGI IMG/M metagenome (GOLD analysis project Ga0153954, IMG submission 102277) | Attine ant fungus gardens microbial communities from Florida, USA - TSFL038 MetaG | ecosystem: Host-associated > Fungi > Mycelium > Unclassified | place: USA: Florida, Wekiwa Springs State... | reverse complement strand
CTTCCAGGCCGGCCCGTTGACCATCACGAGCTCATAGAAGCGATAGATCAAAGGATCGGTCGGCGGCATCGGCGTGCCGCGCAGCGGCACTTCGTTGAGCAGGCGCTTTTCGCTTTCGCTGAGGCCGAAGAGCGCCGCCGCCTTCTCGCATTGCGGCTTGGTCAATTTCATTTGGCCAAGCAGCGCGCCGACGATCAGCACCTCGGACATGCCGCCGATCTCGCCAGCGATATGTTTCCAGCTCCAGCCTTTCTCGCGCTTGATGTCGAGAATCTTTTCGGTGAGATCGCTGCGTTTCATGGCGCGCCTTTCTTTAATGGCCGGGCCTTGCCGCGCTCGGGCAAGGCAAGCTCGCGGGCGAGCCGCCCAACGGCTCGCGTGAAGATCGCTTCGTCATTCAAGCCGCGCGCCAGAACAAGCGCACCTTGAATGCCGAGGACTGCTGTTTCGGCCTGTGCCCGCGCCGCCGCTGGCAGGAGGCCGCCGCGGCGCAGGGCACTCGCAAGCGCGTCAATCCAACGGGCGAAATAGAGGCGGATCGCCGCCGCGAATTTGTCGCGCGTCGCGTCGAGCGCGAAGACACCGATGAGGCAGATGCGGCGGCCAGAGCGGAAATAAGCCGCGGTCTCGTCCCACATTTTGGCGATCGCCGCGCGTGGCTCGCCAGTCTCCAGCGGCTGGTAGATATGGCGGACGAACCAATCGTCGATATCGGCGAGGACGGCGGCCGCCATGTCCTCTTTGCCGCCGGGGAAGAAGTGATAGAGGCTGCCTTTGCCGAGGCCGGTGCGCTCGGTGATGCGGCTTAAGGTTGCGCCTTCATAGCCGAGCTCGCGAAAGACTTCGGCGAGCAACGGCACGACATCCGCCTTTTCATAAACGGTTCTTGTCACCAGCAGAGGGCCGATCTGTACCGACTGGCCCTCAATGTACCAGTCGGCGCGATCTCCGGCAATCGGCTTGCGAAATATGCAAAGGGCCCGCGTTGTGCGGGCCCTTATTTCAATCTCAGCGCAGGCCGCCCGAAGCCACGATGCGCTCGCCGGTGATCCAGGCCGATTGATCGGAGGCCAGAAACAGCGCAACCTTGGCGATGTCCTCTGGCTGGCCGACGCGGCCGAGCGGCGTTTGCGCCAAGGCGTAGCTTTCGAAATTTTTCGTCAACTCGCCCAGCGCTTCATAGCCTTCGGTCACGGTGACGCCCGGTGCGATGGCATTGACGCGGATTTTCTTCGGCCCCAGTTCTGCGGCGAGCACGCGGGTCAGCGAGTCGATCGCGGCCTTTGTCGCCGAATAGACGACGGAGGCCGGGAAAGCGCTCGTTGCGGCGACCGAGGTCAGGTTGATGACGCTGCCGCCGTCGGCGCCGAAATGCTTCACGGCTTCCTGAATAGCGAGGATCATGCCGAGCACATTAATATCGAATTCGCGATGGAATTCGGTTTCAGTCACGGTCTCGATCGGATCGAACTGGAAGACGCCGGCATTGTTGACCAGAATATCGAGGCGGCCGAAGCTCGCCAGTGTCGTCTCGAAAATCTTCTTGATGTCAGCCTTTTTCGCCACGTCGCCGTGGACCGCGATGGCCTTGCCACCCTTCGCCGTGATCTCGGCGACGACTTTATCGGCGCCTTCGCGGCTCGAGGCATAATTCACCGCCACTGCCGCACCGGCCGCCGCGAGCTGTTTTGCGATCCCGGCCCCGATGCCTTTCGAGGCCCCCGTTACGATCGCGACTTTGCCTGTCAATTCACCCATTTGACCCTCCTGATTCGGCGTCCGGCCTCAGGTGGTTATTCGCGGGCGCCGGGGTAGCGCGCGGCGCCAACTAGGATATATTTGGAATTCAAATGAGTGATCGGCTTTTTGCCTTGCGGCTTTTCACACGCGTCGCGCGGACCGGCAGTTTTTCCCAGGCGGGTCGCGAGTTCCGGCTTTCGCAGCCCTCGGCCTCGCGCATTGTCGCGGCGCTCGAACGCGATGTTGGTACCGCGCTTTTCACCCGCACCACACGGGCCGTCGCGCTCACCGACGCCGGTGTCGAATATCTGGCGCGGATCGAGCCGCTCCTCATCGAACTTGAAGAAGCCGACCATGCAGCCCGCGGCACCGGCGAAATCCGCGGCCTTTTGCGCATCGGCCTCTCGTCGAGCTTCGCGGTGCGCGAAGTGATCCCGCGCCTGCCGCAGTTCATGGCCTCTCACAGCGCGCTTCACATCGACCTTTTGATGAACGATCAGCGTCAGGACTTGCTTGGCGAGGGCGTCGATGTCGCCTTTCGGTTCGGTCCCCTGCCCGACACCAGCGCGACAGCGCGGCGGATCGGCACGGTGCGGCGCATGCTCGTCGCGGCACCCGCCTATCTCGAAAAGGCCGGCACGCCGAAGACGCCGGCCGACCTGACCGATCACGCCATTATCCTTGGGCCGACGGGCCTCGATGCCGGGGCTTGGACATTGCGTCAGGGCAATCATATCGTCACCGCACGCATTGAAGGACGGCTGACGATCTCTGCCAACGAGGGCGCGATTGCCGCCGCGGTTGCGGGCCTTGGCATCGTCTCGACAGGCCGACTGGGCTGTCTCTACGAGTTGACGTGCGGCGCTTTGGTGCAGGTCCTCCCCGACTGGGAAATGGAGACGGCGGAGATCCACGCGCTCTTTCCGGCGGGGCGCGCGGCAAAGCCCGCCGCCCGGGCCTTCACCGATTATCTCGCGCGCGAGCTTGGCAAACGTTGAATTATGGGTTCGGCGCGGTGGCCTTTTTGATGGGTTCGCAGAAGCGGATCAAGTTTCCGGCGGGATCGATCACGCCCGTCTCAAGCGTATCCCACGGGGTCGTGTCGAGGCCGGGGCGCATATAGCGATAGCCTTTTGAACTGATCTCGCGATGGAAAGCTTCGACACCCTGCATCATCACGCGAATCCGCGCGCCGGGGCTGCCATCACCGTGATGCTCGCTCAGATGCAGGATCAGATTGCCGCGCGAGATCTGACGATAGAGCGGCGCATTGGCATCGAACCGATGGTCCCAATCGACCGAGAAGCTGAGGAAACCCTGATAGAACTCGTCCGTCTTGGCGATATCGAAAATGCGCAGGATGGGAATGACGGTGCCGAAGGTGATCGTCATGAGGTCTCCTCGGCGGACGAGGCATCCGTCTCGCGCGCCGGGAGCCCGGCTTCATGTCCGATATCGATCAAGGCGGCGAGCACGCGGCGGGTGCGGCGTACGTCCTCCTCGCCGACGCGGGCGATGAGTTCGGTATCGATCTTTTCGCGCGCCGCCATCTGGATCGCCGCGGCGGCCCTGCCCCGTTCGGTCAAGGTCACAGTGAGCTTGCGGCGGTCGTCGGCATCCGGCAGGCGCGCGAGATAGCCGCGCAGCACCAAGGCATCGACAAGCTGGCCCGCTGCCTGTTTCGAAATCCGCAATTCCTTGATGAGCTGGCCGAGCGGCACGCCGCCGGCGCCCAGCGCCAGGCCGCCGAGCACATAAAGACCGTTTTTGGGAACGTCGTCGAACCCGCCTTCGGCCAGCGCATCGCGCATCGCGATGCCATAGGTGTATCGCGCGTGGCGCAGGAGCGCGGGGAGGACGACGACGTCGTAATAGGGAGCTGCTTCTGTCATGGCGCGACCGTGCCGTAAAGAAGCATGATAGTCAATAAACAATACTATCAACTTTTATGACTAAAGCGCGGCTGGTCGAATAAAGCTAGGTTTTATGTGAGCCAGCTTTCCGGACGCCGATGACCGCGATCTACGATCTTTTCGCCGAGGCGAAAACCGCTCCGCACTTTTCGGTCGATGCTCTAGCCCTTTGCGATCCCGGCCGCTTCGTAAAGCGCCGGTTGAAATCCGACGAGGATTTTGCCGCCACCGAGATCGAGAACCGGGCGCTTGATCGCCGACGGATATTCGAGCATCAGCGCGATCGCCTTCTCAGTATCGAGATCGGCTTTGTCGGCGTCCGGCAATTTGCGAAATGTCGTGCCGGCGCGATTGAGCAGGGTCTCCCAACCGGCCTTCTTGCTCCATTTTTCGAGATGGGCGCGGTCGATGCCGGCGCTCTTGTAATCATGGAAGGCATAATCGACGCCGTGGCCGTCGAGCCAGGCGCGCGCCTTCTTCATCGTGTCGCAGTTCTTGATGCCGTAGATGGTGATGGTGATGGTCATTCGGGTATCCGCCGCCTGGTTCAACCCGATTATGGACTTCGACCGGGAAAGTCCAAACTGCTTGCCCACCTTGAAACCGTGACCCGCCGCCAACACCTCTCTGCAAGCTATGCAAACCAAAGGTGATGCCATGAGCGAAGCCGCAAAGCCGATCAGAACCCCGGGCCCCGACCATCCGATCATGGTGGCGCCCAACCCGAACCACGTGATCGTGACCTTCGCCGGCCATGTCGTCGCCGACACGCGCGACGCGCTGACGCTGAGGGAGGCGAGCTATCCGCCGGTCCTCTATATTCCGCGCAAGGACGCCGACATGACGCTGTTCCGGCGGACCGAACAGGCTACCTATTGTCCCTATAAGGGCGATGCCAGCTATTTCACTTTGGTTGCGGACGGCCGCGAGGCGGTCAACGCGGTCTGGGCCTATGAACATCCGCATCCGGCCATGGCGATCATCAAAGATCATCTGGCCTTCTATCCCGATCGCGTCGATGCGATCGAGGAACGCCACGCTTAGTCCGCGCAAAAGGATCGATCCATGAGCACTTCCACCGGCAGGTTCACCGGCAAGACCGCACTCGTCACCGGCGGCTCGCGCGGCATCGGCCGTGCCATTGCGCTGGCCCTCGCTAAAGAGGGTGCGCAGGTTCTCGTCCATTATGGCCGTGCGGCCGCGGAAGCCGAGGCCGTCGTTGACGCGATCCGCAAGGCCGGCGGGCGCGCCGAGGCGCTTTCCGCCGATCTCGCCGCGCCGGAGGCGCCGCATAAGCTCGCCAAGGAAGTACGCGGCATTGTCGGCGACAGGCTCGACATTCTCGTCGCCAATGCCGGCATTTCGAAAGCCGCGACGATCGAGGACACGAGCCTCGCCGATTTCGACAATCTCTTCGCGGTCAATGTCCGCGCCCCCTATTTCCTGGTGCAGCAATTGCTGCCGATCCTGGGTCAGGGCGCCAGCATCATCTTCGTCTCATCGGCCGTGGCCCGCGCGGTGGTCGGCCAGCTGTCGGCCTATGCAGCAACCAAGGGCGCGGTCGATACGCTCGTGCTCCATTTCGCGGCGGCCCTCGGCGAACGCGGCATCCGCGTCAATGCGGTGGCGCCCGGCGTCGTCGATACGGATATGTCGAGCTTCACCAAGACGGAGACCGGCCGCAACATTGCGATGAGTATGCAGGCCTTGAAGCGCATCGCCGGGCCGGAGGATATCGCCGACGCGGTCGCCTTCCTCGCCTCCGACGAGGCGCGCTGGATCACCGGCGACACGGTCCGCGTCGACGGCGGATCGAAGTTGTAGCAACGGCGAGACCGAGGCCGAAAGTCACGGCCTGCCCGCCTCCACTTTCGTCACCCGCGCCTTGCCGCTGTCGTCGGCCGGCCCCGAACGCGTCGTCGTCACGACGATCGTATTGCCGTCGATCTGCGCCATGCCGTCCCAGTGATCGCCGAGCGGGATGTCCCGCAGCGTCGTCACATTGATGAGGTCGTAGACCTGGCCGCCAGAGTCGAAGGCTTTGGCGGCGGCGAGGTCGAGGATGTGCAGCGTGACGAAATCCCCGGAGCCGCCGGTATTGGCGCTGGCGATGATGACCAGCAGGCCGTTCGCCGTCACGCCGACGTAATGATAGGCATATTCGTCAGTGCCATTGAGGCTGTCCTTATCGGCCGGACGCTGCGCCACCCAGCCGGGGCCGTCCGGCTTGATCTCGTCGTAATAGAGATTGCTGCCGATCGCGGCTTTGACGTCGATGGTGACGCGGATCGGCAGGCTGTCGGCGAGATTGCCGTCACCCATATCGCGGAAAATCTCCGGCGGAATCGGCTTGCCGCCGAGCGTGAAGGACCGGCGGACCTCGTCGAGAAGATTTCGCGTTGCATCGCCCGCCTGCGCCGGATGCGACACGAGAACAAGGCTCAAGATGCTGAGCGCGGCCTATCGTTGAACAATCTGCAGCATCGCGCCTACACGCCGGGGATCGGCAGGATCGGCATGATCTCGACCGACTCGCCCGGAAAGATCGCGAAATGCGGATGGTCTTCAAAAAGCTTGGCGGCGGCCTCGTGCGAGTCGGCGTGCACGATTGTATAGGCGCCCATCGCATTGCTGACATCTTCGATGCCATGCACGGACACTTTCTTGGTCTTGCCGAGCGGACCGCCCATGCCGACGATCGCGGCTTGGTGCTTCGCCACCCATGCCTTCCAGGCTGCGATCCCCTCTTGCGCCTTGGCATCTCGCTCGGCTTCGGAAAGCTCAGTCCAGGCCTTCATTTGCGGGCTCGTCTTGCTGCCGAGAAAGATGGCGAGATAGGTGTTGTCGGCGCCCATGATGTCCTCCCTTGTGTTTAAACGGCAGAACAGAAGGTCAATGTGACGGGATGATGATGCTGGTCACCAGTGGTCAGCCGATTGGCCGATGCATGATGATCCCGGCGACGGCGCCGATGAACAAAAGCACGCAAGCACTTGCTTGGATGAAGAACCCCGGCAGGCGCTTCTCGACCGCCGCACGATAGCCGATGAAATACAAAACCCGCCCGCTGATCCAGATAAGCCCGAGCACCGCCGCGGCCACGTCGTTCAGATAGATCGCGCAAAGCCATAGCGGCACCAGGAACGTCGGCATCCATTCCAGCATGTTCGCATGGGCGCGGCAGATGCGCTCGAAATCGGGATTGCCTGTCGTCGCCGGAAGCTTGATGTTGAATGTGCCGTGCGCGACCGAAACGCGTGTCGCAATAAAGAAATAAAGTGCGACAGCGAGCAATGTGACAATCGCGGTGTAATACGGCATGCGGAACTCCCCCGGCTCTATCGGCCCTCGCCGAGCTTGCGGCGGCTTGCGCAAATGCCGCGCGCAGGCCATGACTCTGCGCGGTTGCAAATCGTTTGTGCAAGGGCCGCCTCGTCGAGGCGGCGCCGATGTCGCTGCCTACCGAGGTTGGAGACGTGATGTCCTCGTTCGATCAGACTCCCGACGAGCCCGAGCCGTTCGGCTATAAGATCAACTGGCTTGCGTTGAAGACCGCCGATCCAGCCGCGGTCCTCGATGCGATTGAGGCTGAAGAGAAGACGCCGGCCAATTGGGCGTCCGGTGTTGCGGCTGCCTATGGCGATCGCGATTCCCGGAACAGCGATCCCTGGATTTTCGTGTCGCCGCCGGTCGGCGGGTGGGTCTTCGCGGTCAGCGCTTCGCTGCCCTATCCCGTGACTATCGAAAGTGAAGATGACAGCGGCGCGAAATTTGATGCGCTGTTTTCTCGCTTGATGGAACGCTTTGACGATGTTCAGTTCTTCGGAAGTTACCGGGTAAGCGATTTCGTCACATGGGCCCGCGCTGTAAAGGGCCAGCCAGTGCGCATCTTTACTTACGCCGACGGGGAGGTTTTGGCGAACTTCGGTGGACAGACGGCGGAAGAGGCGAAACTGGGGTTTGCAAACCTGACAGGACTCTCCCCGTCCGATGCAATGGACAAAATCTGCGCAATCGCGGAAGAGCAAGAAGTGGAGGAGAGCCGGCTTGTTGCAAGTGGACTCTCCGAAGCTGACGCGCGGGCGAGAGTCCGGCAAAATGCCCGCGATCCCTGGCCCGATGAAGCAGATGTAGGGGACCTTGCAGGGCTTTGGAGTATCGACCCGACGCAATTCTTAGATCAAGATCATACGGTCGGCCTGGGATGGGTGGCGCGATTGCCAAAGAGCTTTGCGCAGTAAGTCTCCGAAAGCGAAGACAAATGATCATCGGCACAAATCGGCGGTGGCCGGAAATACCAGGCTTTTGAGCCTCCGGCGCGACTGGCGCTCAACACTTAGGTATTGACCTAAGTATTGCGTCGCGCTACGGTCCGGTCATTGGCAGCTCCAAGGCCCTGACGATGTCCGCTTCGCCCCGCGCTTCCGCGCGTAATACGACCCAACCGCCGCCGGCCTTGCTCGTCGACGGGATTTTCCGTGCTTTGGCGGATCCGACGCGGCGCGACGTCGTCGAACGCTTGAGCGCCGGCCCTGCTTCGGCGAGCGAACTGGCCGAGCCCTACAAAATGGCGATGCCCTCGTTCTTCGAGCACCTCAAAGTGCTCGAAGGATGCGGGCTGGTGCAGTCGGAAAAGCGCGGCCGCGTTCGCACCTATCAGCTCGTCTCCGAGCGCTTGCAGGTCGCCGAGGACTGGCTCGGCCGGCAGCGCCGCCTATGGGAGCGTCGCTTGGATCAACTCGATGCCTATTTGCTGAAACTCAAACAGGATGGTGACCAATGAAGTCCGTGTTGGCAAAGCATGATCCCAAGCTCGATCTCGTGATGGAGCGCGAGATCGACGTTCCCGTCTCGCTCGTCTGGAAAGTGTGGACGACGCCCGAGCATCTCAAGCATTGGTTCTGTCCGCGCCCTTGGTCGGTCACGCAATGCGAGATCGATCTGCGGCCGGGCGGCATCTTCAGCACGATGATGCGCTCGCCGGACGGGCAGGAATATCCAAACGTCGGCTGCTATCTCGAGATCGTCGAGAACGAGCGCCTCGTCTTCACCGATACGCTGCTGCCGGGCTTTCGCCCCGCGCCCAATCCCTTTACCACGGCGGTGCTCGAATTATCGCCGCTCGGTCCCGAGCGCACCCGCTATGTCGCCACCGCCATTCATGGCAGCGAAGACAGTCGCAAGAAGCACGAAGAGATGGGCTTCCATAACGGCTGGAATACGGTGGCGAACCAGATGGTCGAATACATCAAGGCGGGGTTGAAGCTGCCGGCATAGGCCGCATTCATGCTCTTCGATTCCGCATCGCCGGAATGACTTTGATATCCAGCTGGGACGTCAACTGGCGGTACGCATCGGTTTCAACGCCATAGAGCGCGATGCGGCCGTGCGCGTCATAATGCGCGCCCCAGCCATAGCGTTTCGTCAGCATCGACGCCCGCAGACACGGGTGCGGCTTGGAAAAGAGCGAGATTTTGAACACTGCGATATCGGCATCGGCGATGGCCTTATGTCGCGCATGGACCGCGAGAATGAGGTCTTCGCCGCTCAGCCGGTAGGGATTGGCCGTCAGCAGCATATATTCGAAGCCGGCGATCGATCTTGGCTGGCCGGGAGCAACGCCAGCGTCCGCCGGACAATCCGGCGCGACAGTGACGAACGTATTGAAATATCCCATCGCCATGCTGGCTTCCTAACTGTCGGGGAGCTTCGCGCGCCTCGTTCGTCCGGCCAACAGCCCAGCGTCTCGTTCCTGCGGCCGACGGACAAGTTCTGATTGCCGCAGGATAGCCGATCATACCTGTCAGTTCCTGTCAGGTTGGCCTATTGTCGTGGCCGCCGTGCGGCTATTCAAGTCCATGGCCGAGCGCTGACGCGGCCGGGATACGATTGAAATCCATCAAACTTTACAGAGCCCCGGAATGAGCGATTACGAACTCTACTATTGGTCCGTGCCGTTTCGCGGCCAGTTCGTCCGCGCCGTCCTGGCCTATGCCGGGGAAAAGTGGACCGAAGGTGGCGAGGCGGCGATTTCAAGGCTCATGGACGGCCCAGTCAGCCGCATGCCGCTGCCGTTCATGGGCCCGCCGCTCCTCGTCGATAAAAAGGCCGACTTCGCCATCGCCCAGATGCCGGCCATCGTTCTTTATCTGGGCGAGACGCTGCACCTCCTGCCCGCCACCCCTGCCCTGCGCGCGCTCTCCATGAAGATCGTCAATGATGCCAACGATGTGATCGACGAGATCACGCTCGACGGCGGCCGCGAGATGTGGACGGCGAAGCGCTGGCGGGATTTCACCCCTCGCCTGGAAAAGTGGATGACGTTATGGGAAGAGACCGGCCGGCGGCATGGCCTGAAGGCCAACTCCGGCTTCCTGCTTGGCGGCGAGAAACCAGGGATCGCCGACATCGTGACCGCCGTCCTCTGGTCGACCATGACCGATCGCTTTCGCGAGATTGAGATAATCTTTAAAGAAACCGCGCCTATGACGGCCGCACTGACGCGGCGTGTCGCCGATCTGCCGCCGCTAACGGAACTGGCCGCCAAGGCTAAGCACGATTATGGTGACGCTTATTGCGGCGGGCAGATCGAGGCTTCGCTGCGCAAAGTGCTGGATGCTTGAGCGCTAAAGGGAGGTTCAATGTTTAATCGCCGGCTCACGACAGCCATCATCGCGGCCTTTACCGCTCTCCCCTTCATGGTTCGCGCGGCGGACGCTGTCCAATGCGGGACAGGCCCCGGGGGCTTCGAGGCGTGGAAGAGCGCCTTCGCTGCCGAGGCGAAATCGCAGGGCATCGGCGGTGCGGGCATCGAGGCCCTCATGGCCACGCACTATAATTTTCCGACCATCGCCGCCGACCGCGGCCTCAAAAGCTTCCGCCTGTCGCTTCCCGCCTTCATGGCCAAGCGCGGCGCTTCGGTGATCGCCTCGCGCGGCCGCAGGCTCAAGCAATCGCATGCCGATCTCTTCGCTTCGATCGAAGAGCGCTATGGCGTCCCGGCCGGCCCGCTGATTGCCATCTGGGGCATGGAATCGGGCTTCGGCAGCCAGCACGGCAATCAGCAATCGCTCTCTGCCATCGCCACCCTCGCCTATGATTGCCGGCGGCCGGACTTTTTCACCGACCAGTTGATGGCGGCGCTGAAACTCGTCGATCAGGGGCGCCTTTCGGCCGAAACGCGCGGCTCCATGCATGGCGAGATCGGCCAGACGCAATTCCTGCCGAAGACGGTGCTCGAATATGGCGTCGGCGATCTCGACACGCCGTCGGGGGCGCTGGCTTCGACCGCGAATTATCTCAAGGCGCATGGCTGGCAGCGTGGCGCCGGCTATCAGCCGGGCGAGCCGAACTTCGCGGCGATCCAGGCCTGGAACGCAGCGACCGTCTATGAACAGACGATCGCCATCGTCGGGAAAGAGATCGACGGCGGGGATGATTGAGCGGCTTGACGGCCGCCGCGCCCATCGCGACCGCAACATGCGCTTGCGGTCGCGTCGAACTTAAAGCGTCGGGCAGCCCGATCGCGAACGTCGCCTGTTATTGCGACGATTGTCAGAAGGGCGCCCGTGAGATTGAGGCTCTGCCGAACGCCGGCGCCGTGGCCGATCCCGATGGCGGCACCGCCTACGTCCTTTATCGAAAGGACCGCATCGCGTGCTCGAACGGCGCCGAATTTCTAAAAGGCTATAAGCTCAAGGACACGTCGGCGACGAACAGGGTCGTCGCATCGTGCTGCAATTCGGCAATGTTCGTGAACTTCGATCGCGGTCCGCACTGGGTCTCGGCCTATCGAGCGCGATTTCACGGCGACCTCGCGCCGCTGCAATTCCGAACCTGTACGAAGTTCAAGCCGGAGGGCGTTGTGCTCTCCGACGACGTTCCGAGCTATCGGACCTATCCCCCAGGGCTCGTCTTCAAGCTTCTCGCCTCGCGCGTCGCCATGCTGATGGGGCGGTAAACCATGGTCACTGCGCCGGCACGGGAACAATGGTCGAGATACGCCAACCGTCGGGCGTTCGGATCGCGAATTCGTTGACCAGAAATGTGTATGTAGCCGCCTGCTGATCGGCCGCCCCCACGGTGATGCGCGTCGGCGCATAGACATGGGCGACATCCGGTCCGAGCGGGATGACGCGCATGGCGCTCACATCGGGTTCGAAACGCCAGGTTCCAGCGAAAACCGACCTGAAGTGATCGATGACCGCCTCCCGCCCCCAGAAGCGGTAGGCTCGGGCGACGAAGTTCACAGGATCCGGCTCGCCGGGCGGGGTTCGGGCGAGCACAGACTCGATCACCTCGATGTCGTGGGCGGTTTCGCCTGCGGCTTGGCGCAGGAAAAGATCGCGAATCTCTTCGATATCCGCGGCGCTGACGGACATCGCATTGTGGTCGTCGGTCATAAGTCTCTCTTCGCTTGAAGTGTCACCCATTTCGCGGGCCGTTAATCGCGGCCTTTCGCAGGCGGAATGAAATGGGTGGTCCTATCGGCTGAGAACGATGTGGGTGGCGTGCTCGCTCGCCTGATGTTCGGTGACACGGTAGCCGAGCGCCGGCAAGTCGATCCCGGAGAACATCGCTTCGCCTTGCCCAAGCACGACTGGGGACAAGGCGAAATGCAACTCGTCGATCGCGCCGGCGCGAAGATATTGACGCACCGTCTCGACTCCACCGCCGATCTTTACGTCCCGGCCATTGGCGGCTTGTTTCGCCTGATCCAGTGCCGCCTCGATGCCGTCGGTCACGAAGATGAAGGTCGTGCCGCCCTCCATCTCGATCGGAGCCCGCGGATGGTGCGTCAGCACGAAGCTCGGTGCATGGTAAGGCGGGTTGTCGCCCCACCAGCCCTTCCAGCTGTTGTCCAGCCAGGGACCGCGGATCGGCCCGAACATGTTGCGGCCGAGGATGAATGCGCCGAACCCATCCATGGAACGGTGCGCGTAAGCCTGATCGATGCCGTCCGAGCCTCCGCTCTGGCCGATCATTGTCCGGAACATGCGTGTCCCGAATATCCATTGATGCAACGCGTGCCCACGCTTGCCGAGCGGATTTTCAAGACTCTGCTCAGGCCCTGCTCCGAAACCGTCAAGCGAAACGGAAAAGCCTGCAACGCGCACTTTCGTCATAATGCCTCCTACGTAAACCAGAAATGAGAGCTATCGACGAGTATCGGGCTAACGCCGCCATCGCTTACGACGCCGGCGACCTGCCTAGCGTCAGTCGCGCGATTGGGACAGCCCCGCGAGAAGCGGCGCGTAGGCGGCGAGCCTGCCGGATAGGAACGCCGTGAAGAACCGCACGCGCTTCGTCTTGCGCGTCTCCCCCTGTGTGAGAAGCCAGAGCGTTCCGTACATGTGCAGGTCGGTGCCCGGTACCCTCACCAGTAAGGGATCGGCATCGCCGACGAAGCACGGCAGTGTCGTCATCCCAAGCCCTTGCCGTGCTGCGGCGAGTTGCGCCTCGGCGTCCGTGGTCCTGAACGGAACACCCGTGGTGCGAAGCTCGCCCTCGCGGACCCAGTCCGGGATGCCATGGGCGCTTATGACGATCCACCGGATGGGATCGGGCGCGCCCGCACGCCACGCGGCCAGTCGATCGCGGGATATGTAGATGCCGCCGAACAGGTCCGGTCCCTTCAGGCCGTGAAGATTGAGCGGCAGGGTCTTGCGGTCGTAGACGACGCGGATCGCGACGTCGGCCT
>Ga0153954_1001364_pt1 | contig 13360 bp, 13 predicted proteins | sample TSFL038MetaG_FD_102277 | JGI IMG/M metagenome (GOLD analysis project Ga0153954, IMG submission 102277) | Attine ant fungus gardens microbial communities from Florida, USA - TSFL038 MetaG | ecosystem: Host-associated > Fungi > Mycelium > Unclassified | place: USA: Florida, Wekiwa Springs State... | reverse complement strand
GGGGCCGGGCTTCTGCAAGGCGGAGAATGAAACCTATTCGGCGGCGATCAGCTCCTCGTCGTCATCGGCGTCGTGGGCTGGCGCGAGATCCTCGTTGAGGAAGGCGGGCAGGGCGACGACATTGTCGTCGTCGCCGCCTTCAGAAGCCGCCGCCGGCGTTTCAGCCGGTTCGGCGAGGCGCAGCGCCTCGGGCAGCCAGCCGCTGTCGGCCAGGAGGCGCTCGGCCTCGCGCGCCATGTCGCCCTTCTTGAGGTGGTCGATCAGCTGCGCCTCCTTCTCGCCGCAACCTTCGCGCACCGCCTCAAGGATGCGGGCCTTGGGCACCCGGCCGAGATAGTTGTCGACGGTCGGGACCCAGCCTGCCGCGGCCATGTCGAGGCCGGCGTCGCGGGACAGGATGTCGCCATGGGCGTAGGCGCCCGGGCGACGATTCCACGGCTCGCGCAGCACGTTGACCGTCGCCGAAGCGGCGTGGGCGAAGAGCTGCATCTGCAGGTCCGCGTCCATGCGAGCGAGGTGAACCCAGAGCTCGCCCTTGGTCTTGGGCAGAGCCTCGCGCCAGCGGTCCTGGCGGGCGGTGAAGGCTTCCGCCGCGGCGCTCTCCTTCAGCCCCGGGGCCTGGGTCGTCATCGCGGCGACGGTCGGCGAGATCTCCATGCAATTGTCGCTGCGATTGCCGTAGAAGACGAGGAGGCAGAGCATGTGCAGGACAGAGCGGAAGGCGACGTCCGGCTGCTCGGCGACGGCGTTGCGGAGCGCGATCGTGCGATGCGCGGACAGTTCGGTCAGGAGCCGTTCGGAGAGCGGCTTGACGGCGTCGCCGTCATCCTCGTCCTCGGGCGGCGGGTTGAGACCGCTGTCGAGGACGATGGCCGTGACGCCGGAAGCGCGCGGCATGGCCGCCTGTCCGGGCGAGGACGGATCGCCATTGGCGGCGCCATCACCATTCTGATCGGCCGGGGCTTCGTCGTCGGGGCGGACATAGCCGCGGTCGATGTCGAGCTCGCCGTCGCGATCCAGGCTGATGAAGACGCCGGCGCGGGCCATCTCGGCCGGGTCGAAGCGGAGCGGGCGATTGTCGAGGGCCTCGATCGCCTCCTCGATCTCGCCCATGCGGCGATCGACCTCGTCGGGCAGTTCGTCGGCTTCGGCATAATCTCGCTCGAGCTGATCGAATTCGGCCTGCAGGCTGTCGCGCGTCGCTTGCTCGTCCTCGGTCAATGGGATCGGCTCGCCTTCGAGCGCCCTCAGGCCATTGGTGTGGCCATAGGGGAAGTCGACCGCGACCGCGATCCATTTCCAGCCTTCGGCCGACAGCCCCTCGGCTTCCTGCTTCAGCTTGTCGGTGACCAGGCGATCGAGCAGGGCCGGGTCCTGCAGGAAGCCGTCGCCCCTGTCGCTGAAGAGGTCGCGGGTGATGGCTCCGCCGGCGGCCTCGTAAGCCTCGAGGCCGACGAATTCGGCGCGCCGGTCACACGCCGGCACGGCCGACCCGGTCAGCATGCGCCGGATCGAGTAGGGCTGCGGGCTGTACGTCGATTTGAGCGCGCCCCAGACCTGCTCCTGGCGCGCGTGGTCGGTCGTCGGGGTGAAGGCCATGACGTGCTCGAGGGTCATTTCCTCGGCGATGTAGAGGTCGAGGATCTTCGGCGACACGGCCGCCAGGCGCAGGCGTTGCTTGACGACCTGCGGGGTGACGAAGAAGCGCGCCGCGATGTCCTCCTCAGTGAGCCCCCGGTCGACGAGCGTCTGGAAGGCGCGGAACTGGTCGACGGGGTGAAGGGATTCGCGCTGCGTGTTCTCGGCAAGCGAGTCTTCTTCCGCGACGCCGGTGTCGCGCACGATGCAGGGCACGAGCGCGGTCTTGTCGAGGCGCTTGGCCTTCACAAGCCGCTCGAGGGCGCGATAGCGCCGGCCGCCGGCCGGGACTTCGTAGAAGCCGGTCTCCTGGCCGTCCGCCGCGATGACGGGGCGGGCATAGAGGCTCTGCAGGAGGCCGCGATGGGCGATGTCCTCGGACAGGTCCTCGATCGACACGCCGGTCTTGATCGTCCGGACGTTCGACTGGCTCAGCACCAGCTTGTTGAAGGGGATCTCGCGGGTGACCGCGATGGTCTTGATCTTGGTTGGTTTCGACATGGGGTTCTTGCTCCATGACGGGCGACCGGGAGCCACTCTCCCGATCTGAAAAACCCGTCATGAAAGCCGGAACGGCCCTCTTCCTCTGCCGCGGCCGCGACAGCAGGCGCGGAAGCAGGATGGTCGTAGTGCTGGGCTTGCGCCGGCGGGGAGTGTGATGGCGGTGGCGCCTCACGGCGGCTAGGCGAGATTCGTCAGCCGCACCATGATGTGATGGGGCGGATAAAGGGTGGTTCTTGCGCCAAAGAGCCGCCGGCATTCTTCGACGATTTTGTCCCAGATATGAGCGGGCATGTCGGAGTCGCTTCCTTCGCCGGTCAGGCTCGGATCGACCAGAACAACGACATCGGCGTATTCCGCGATGGGGCCGGATTGCCACCAGGTAAATTTGGGCTTTCCGTTTGTCAGCCATGCCTGAAACGCAGGATCTGCGAAGGCTTCAGGCGCGTTGATGACGAGGGCGTGGCAGGGTTCTGTTTGCATCGTGGGTTCCTCCAGATTTGTCGGTGGCGCTTAGTAGTCATTCGGCAGGAGGAAGGTCGTGACGCTGCGATCGGCCTCGGTGATGATCCAGAACGTGTTGTCGCCAAAGCCTGCGCAAGGCAGGTCCGGATCAATCGGATAGGCCGACAGGATGCGATCGCCGTCTTTGACAGCCCTGTCGTTGCTGGCCTTGTCCTCGTCGGACAGGACGCCCCAGTCGCCGGTCACATGGCGTATCAGGCAATGGAGCCCTTGGCCGAGGGGAATGGCTTCGTGAGCGGCAATGGTGGAGGCGATCTGCCCGAGTGGAAACAAGGGCGCCTTGCGGTTGGTCGAGGGAGTGTGGGTGGTCGCTTGGTCTGACATGGTCTTGGCTCCATGACGGGCGACCGGGAGCCACTCCCCCGACCTGAAAAACCCGTCAGGGAAGCCGGAACGGCGCTCTTCCCCTCACGCGGGCGAGAGAGCGCCCGCGCCACGGATCGGGTAGGCTCCGCCAGGAACGACGGTCGATGCTCGGGGGCGACATGCTGGCGATCATCTTTGGCGCCTTCCTATCGGCGGCCCCGCATCCCGGCGCGGCGGAGATGTCCGCAAGGGGGCTTGCAGCGGCGGCGCAGCCGGCCGAGCAGAACGCCGCGGGTCCATCGACCCGCCGAGCGAGAAGCCGCCGCAGGGCGCGGCCGCTCCGGCGGGGCCGGAGATCAGCCCGGCCGGGCCGATCAATCCTCCCGGCTCGCCACCGCCCGAGATCAGTCCGGCGGGTCCGATCGACCCGCCATAGGGGTATCGCGCGAACGCCATGCTGTCATGGGATCATGGCTTCATGCGTTGTGCTGGGTCAGAGATCCTCGCGCACGCCAACAAAGGCGAAAAGCGGGCCGTAGTCGCCGCGATCGGCCGCGCGCAGCGCGTCGATATAGGCGCGGCGGCGATCGTTCATGCGCTGCAGGTCGTGCTCGGCGCTCCAGTCGATCGGGGGCGCGGCATAGAGCTTGGTCAGGACGGTGTCGGCCATGATCCGCGCGTGGCGGCCATTGCCGTTCGCAAAGGGGTGGATCTTGACCATGCGATGATGCAGGCGCAGCGCCGCCTCGGTCGGCGCATAGATGTCGTGCTCGAGCCGGAAGGCCGCATCGTCCAGAAGCGTGCGAAGCTCGACGGCGATCATCAGCGGATCGACGCCGATGTTCTTCTCGGTCCGGCGCAGCGTCCCGGCCCAGCTCCAGACATCGCCGAACAGGCGCTTGTGCAGCGTCAGCGCAAAATCGTCGGTCAGGATGCGGGCCGTCCGCCGCTGCGCCAGCAAGCGCAGGCCCGTCTGGATATTGGCCTGCTCGAGCTCATCGAGCTCGCCCCGTGTCGTGATGTGGCGGAAGCGCAGGCCCTCAAGTTCATCACGATCGAGAGGGGTCGCGCCGTCGGGCGTCCCGACGATGTCGGTCATGGGTCGTCCCAGAAATCGGCCGGCATGGCGCGGGTGAGCTCCTGCGCCTGAAGGTCGATCTGGGCCTTGATCCGGTCGGGCGCGAGCGTCTGGTCCTCGAGCGCCATGTGCCGGCCGGCCGCGAGCACGAGCGCACGGGCCTTCCTCTCGGCCTGGTCGTGAATGAGCGTGTCGACCGCGCCGGGCGGCACGATGGCGTAGACGAGGCGGCAGCCCATGGCCTCGGCGGCCTTCTGCAGGGCGTTGAGGGTCACGGCGCCGTTCGGCTCGGCGTGCTCGAGCTGGTTGACGGCGCCGCGGGTGACCTGCATGCGCCGGGCGAGCTGCGCGCCCGACATGCCAAGCGCCTTGCGGACGGTGCGGACCCAGCCCTCCGAGGGCACAGCGAGGCCGGCGGTCGCGCCGGCGGCGCGATCGACAATCGTCTGATACTGCCCTTGAACGACCTGTTTGACGCCCATTGTGTAGCTATGCCTGAACAAGTTTCCGCATTACGTATAGCCATAAATATACGATATGGCGGCAAATGTACAGTTATTTCTATACGAATGACCGAGGGAGGGCCAAGCATCGTCATCCACAGCGCCAACGGCGACACCCTGATGGGCAAGCGTGAGGGACAGTGACCCGGCTGGGCCGAGACGCCAGGCTCGGGGAGGCTTCTGGCCGAGTATGGCCCGACGGCGCGGAGCGCCGGCACGCCCAAAAGACTTGGAGGTGACAGGATACGGCTTGGGCGCTGGCGAGGCGGAAGGGGCCGCCTATGGGCGCGGGCCGCAGGCGAGCAAATAGCTTCGACGCTCAAGCAAAAGGCCGCCCCGAAGGACGGCCTCACGATGCGATGCGCCTTTCGGCAGCGCGCTAGGCCACTGCCGGCTGCAGCCTGCGCCGCGCGGCGAAGAACGCCAGTCCAGCGAAGCCGAGCGCCATCATGGCCCAGGTCGAGGGCTCGGGGACGGCAGCGACGGAACCCCCGCTGGAGAAGCCGGGATTCTTGATCGGCCCAAAGTCCGCGAGCGTCGCGGCATAGGTGAAGCCGTCGCGCGGGCCCGATATGAACACGCTCGCATTGCCGGCAAGGATCGCGCCCGACCAATTCGAGAGGACGAGCGAGCCCGCGTTCTCGAAATTCCAGATCACGTGGCTGGCGGCCCACCCCGAGTCAGCAAACGCGACCCCCTGTGTAAAGGTCGAGCCGAGAACATTAATGACGATTTGGCCGGCGCCCTCGGCGAACGAGAATGGCGTCGAAAGCTGCGCGGTTGTGATGCTGTAGGTATTTCCGGCCGAGAACACGCCGCCGAACGTGGCGGTCGGCGCCATGGCGGCGAGCGTTGCCGCGTAGGCGTCGAGGGCGGAGGCCGTGGACGAGCCCATGACGTTGTCGAGGATCGGCTTGTCGGAGCCTCCGGGAACGAACGCTGCGCCGTTCGTCACGGCGGCGTTGTCGTTCATGAGGTCGAGGACGCCGGCCTTGGCGGGCGCGATGAGGCTGAGCATGGCGATAGCGAATGCGATATGCGTTACCGTCTTCATTTCCGGCAATCCCCTCAACCAGATCCCCATGACCCGTGCGATCGATATAGACGCCCGCCACGAAAGCGGCTTGCTTCAAGCGGCCAAGGTTTTGCTTTCTGGCGCCAAGGCGTCGGATTCAGTCAGGGCGCATGTGGAAGCCTACAGCCGACTATAGCCCCAGATAACAGCGCTGCTGTCTTCGCCCCTGGGCCGTAGTGGAGGGCCGCGCAAAGGCATCGTCATCCACAGCGCCAACGGCGGCAGCCTGATCGTCATCAGGGTGGGGATCGTCAGCCGGATGGGGATGGCCGCCGGCCTCGGCTTAGCCTTGCCCACAAAGCTATCGTCACCGAAGCGCCAACGGCGCCGGCCTGAGCAAGGATCAGGGGCGAAACGTCAGCGCGGTGCGGATGAGCGACGGCAAGGCGTGGCCAAAAAAGACTCGACAGGGCAGGGCGGATAAGGTTTGTTCATGGTATGTTCTCATTCCTGCCAAAGGGTCACCGTCATGCCCGAGCCGAGCCTGAAGGACGTCGAGAAGCGCGGGCGCCCGCCGCAAGGCGAGGCGGCCGACGAGCTCCAGTTCACGCTGGAACAATGGTCGGCGGACACCGCGCGGATCGAGCAGGTGATCGCGCGGCTCTCGAACGGGCTGGTCGCGCGCGCGGCCTTCGATGAGCTCGTCCGGCTCAGGCCGAAGGCGCGTATCCGGCCGCGCCAGCGGACACGGCTGATCTGCGACAGCGCCAGGCGCTCGGACCTGAAGCTCGACGAGCGCGCCGCGCTCGACATCGGGGTGGCCGAGAGGATCGACGCCTGCGGCGGCGACCCCATTGCGGCGCTGCGCGCGGCGATCGTCGCCAACCACTATCAGGACGCCGAGATCGAGCGGCTCACCGCCGCGGCCGGGCGTAAGCCCGGCGCGGCGTAATCATCCGGAGATCGGCCGCCCTTATCGGGTGAGCTTCAATGAAATGTCGGCAGTTCGAGGTCGAGATATTTGTCCAGGAGCTTGTTGCGCCATGAGGGGACCCGATGCGGCAAAATGGACAAGCGCCTGACTTCCGTTCCTTGATCGTCGCGGACCAGCCGTCCGGCCTCTGGGCCATCAAGGACGACGGAAACGCGCTCGGTGCGCATCGGAACTTTCTCGCCGGCGACCAACAATGTCGTCGGATCGTGCAGCATGACAACGCCGTCGGCGGTCCAGCCGCGGGCATGCGCGAGCATGAGATCGCGGCAGAATGCGGCCGCGAGATTGCCCGGCTTCAGCGTTTGGATCTGGGATTCCGTCAGGCGCAGGTGTCGGGTTTCGTCGAAGGGCGCCAGGACGAGATCGGCGCCGAAAACATCGATGACCTTTTGCACCGATGCCGGATCGGCCATGAAATTGAAATCAACGCGCAGGCGGGGATCAAGAGACCCGCCCGTGGCGATCACGCGTGAAATCGAATTCCGGATCGCGTGCCTGTCGCCGTCGATGCGTTCGAACGCATCGATCAGGCAGGACAGATTGGTCATTGGGCCGCAGGCGAGATAGTCGATCTTTTCGCCTTTGCGTTTGAGCTCGGCGGCGAATTCGTCGGCCCAGTTCGCGGCCTGCGGAGCAACCGCATCGTCGGGGCTTGCGGGCAGGACGAGATTGCACAGGCCGTTGCCGCTCGTGCATTTGCGCCGCTCGATTTCCTTCAGGCCGACGTCCGTCGGCACGGCCGGCGCCGTCTGTCCTTTCCAGACTTTGATGTCGGGCTGGTCATACCTGATGTCATTGAGGGCGCGGCGGCCGAGACTGACGAGGTCGAGCGCGTTGCGGACCGCTTGCGCCTGCGTGATGTTGCCATAGCCTGCGACAATGGCCTGAAGCCGGAGTTCCTTGAGCGCGCCCAAGATCGCCCAGGCGTCGTCCCGGCCGGTGTCGACGTCGAGAACGACGGGGCGCGGCGCTCGCTGTGGCGAGCTGTGCAGCGCTTCCTTTTGCGGCTTGTCATTGTCGACATAACCCGCCGCAAGAACGGCGAAATACTTTTTGAACTTATCCGAGTTTTTGAGGTTTCCTGATGCCATGACGGGCAATATACATAATACGGCGTCACTATTCAAGTTAATAGTGATTATCGCATGGACTTACATTCATCCAGCTTTCGTTATTATCTTGCCTCCATGCTCATATTGTGCAGTTTATCGTCTATATTAAACTTAATGAGCAAGAGGTTTTTGTTTGGAATCCAATATCTTAAACGATTGGGCGATTGAATCTTACCTTGGGGGTTTCTGCGACGACCGGCGAACGGCCGAACTTTTGGCGGCCTGCCTCGGGCGAGCGCTGCGGAAGGGCCCGGACGGCCTGCAGCGGCTGACGACGCTTCCCGAAAGCGCGCCGGGTTCGCTCGCTCAGAAATTCGCTGAGGGCGCTGCGGTCTACCAATTCGTTCCCGATGCGTCGCTTGACCTCCGGGTGCGCTATGTCGCCAACTGGATCAAGGCCGCCGTCAAGGACGACGAGGATTGGCTCTATCGATGCGACGTGCCGAACAGGCCGGAAAAGCTCTTGCTTATCGACACGCTCGAGGCGGCCGAGGTCGAGGCCGACAAGGCGGCTATACGCCGCCGCGGGCCCTTGCGGCGAGCGCCGTCAACACCGAAATGATGCCGGTGGGTTCGGTTCGCTCATGGTCGCTGAGGAAGCATATTTCAGAAGATTAAGCGAGTATTTCAATCTACACAACAATAAAGAAGCTTCCGCGTTGCCGCATGTTTTTGTGGTAATTTCGATCACTATTCTGATAATGCTTTGGGCGGACATCGTCCCCATCGGATGATGTTTCAGGAGAACCGTGCGGCTCGATGTTTATGATGATGGGTCTATAGCAACTTATCTTGCGGGTTTCAGCGATGACCCGCGGACAAGCGCGTTGTTGGTCATCTGCCTCGAGCGGGCTCTGCGCAGGCACTGCGATACGCTGCCGCCGCTGCCGATACTGCCGACCAATGCGCTGGGTTGGCTGGTCCAGAAATTCGTCGATGGCGCGGGCATCCACCACTTCATTCCCGACGCCAGGCTCGACAGCCGCGTCCGTCACGTCGCCGACTGGATTGCGGCGGCCGTCGATCATGACGAGTCCTGGTTGAAGCGCTGCGACAAGCAGGGTCGGCCGCAAAAACTCCTGCAGATTGGCCCGCTCGAGCGGGCCGAGGCCGAGGCTAACAAGGCCATGCGCCGGCTGGCTCAGAAGGCTGCCGCCGCCCCCACTATCGATGGCGAAGGCGAAGAGACGGTGATGACCTTTGCCGATGGCCAGCGGATCGTGCGCTTGCGGACACCGGACGCCCTCGATCGCGAGAGCGCCATGATGGGCCACTGTGTGGGGCACGGGGCCTATGACCGGGTGGTGGTATCGGGCGAGCGTGCGATCTACTCCCTGCGTGACCGGAAGGGCCGCGCGCATGCGACGCTTTCGATCGATGCGACTGAGGGAGCGCTGCTGCAATGCCACGGCAAGGAGGATCGCCCGCCGATCGCGCGTTATTGGCCGCCGCTGCAGGCCTTCATTCGGCGCGACGGTCTGACCCTGAGGGGGCGGCCAGAGATGACCGGTCTCGTGCAGGACGTGGGCGGTCAATATCACAGTGTCACGGCGATGCCGGACGGCCTGACGGTGGCTGGCGATCTTGATCTGACGAAGACGGACATCACGAGCCTGCCACGGGGCCTCACGGTTCTCGGCAGCCTCATCCTGAGCGGATGCCGGATCATCGTGCTACCCGAAGATCTGACGGTTGCAAACGATCTTCGGCTGAACGGCAGCGGGGTCACGGCGTTGCCGACGACCCTGACGCTTGGTCGCGGTCTCGACCTCTGCAAGACGCCAGTCACCGAGCTGCCAGAGAACCTGTCGATCAACGGCAGCCTCGACCTTGGCGATACCGCCATCACCAGACTGCCGGAGGGTCTTGCGGTCGGCGAAAACCTTGATCTGCGCAACACCAGGATGACCGAGTTGCCGGACCGCTTCTCGGTCGGCGGCAGCCTGCTGCTGCACCGGAGCGCGATTGCCACGCTGCCGCGAGGCCTGACGCTTGGTGGCAGCCTGCTGTTGAGCCAGAGCGCTGTCAAAAACCTGCCGGAAGGGCTGACGGTTGGCGGCAATCTGTTGCTGAGTGACAGCCTGGTCACCCACGTGCCGAGCGACGTGGTGATCGGACAAGACCTGGTGCTGGACGACAGCGCGATCGCGGCACTGCCAAGAGCTCTGGCAGTCGGCGGAACGCTCTATTTGGGCAGCGAGATTTCGAGCCTGCCGCCGGGGCTGAGCGTCGGAGGCCATCTCTATCCGGGCCGGAGCGCGGTGACCGCCTTGCCCGAGGGCTTGGTGGTCGGGGGTGACCTGCATTTGAGCTACAGCAGGGTTGCGAGCCTGCCGGAGGGGTTGACGATTGGCGGCAATCTCGTCGTGAGCCATAGCAAGCTCACGGCGCTACCCCGCGCTCTGACGGTCAAGAAGACCCTCTATCTGACCAATTCGGTCATCGAGACGTTGGGGGACGGGTTGACGGTCGGCAATGTTATCCTGACCCACACACAGGACTGGAGCAGTCTCAAGGCGTGGGGTGTGAAGCTGTCGAAGAAGGCCGGGTACAATAAGGCCAAGGTGGCACTGGCAAGGAAGCTTGCCACTGTCATGCTGGCGATGTGGCGTGACGACAAACCGTTTTACTACAATCAGGAGGCCTTGAACGCAGCCATCGCCGCCTGAACACCTTATGCGGTAGCCAGAGCGCTTTCCGCATGAACCGTTTCCCGGGAGACGGAGGGACGGACGACTTCGGTAACTCCCTGAAGGGAAAGGAGAGATCCTTTCAACTTCGCAGTCGTGTTGAAGCGTCGCCCTTTGCTACGTAGAGCCTGATACTGGGGCGCAGGAATACCCGTTATTCTGTGACCCCGAAGAGAGTGTTGTTCCCCGTGGAATGTGTTTAACGGAAAGGTTGAGATCTTCGAGGACTTGATGATGTAAATGCGACAACAAACATAGGACAACGTCGACAGTTGTACTTCACTGTTGACAGGCCCGGCTAGAGAGGGAGTTCAAAAGCTGCACCAAGTCAGCGCGACGACCTTTGGGCCGGAGCCTTGGACATACGTCTTCGCCTCCCGGCCATAGTGCCGGAAGGCATCTTCAGCGGCGATGCCGAGCCGCTTGGTGAAGGGTTTTGAATCCCCGCCCAAAAACTACAGCTTGTGCATGCTGAATACAACATCTTTTGCGAGTAGTTAGGCGGGACGGATTCTCGCGGTTTCGGCTCTAAGGCGTAAGTGATGACGATGAGGCCCTGCGCCCCGGAGCCACCGGTGCTGCCGCTGTCGGCAGCGCCACCGCCACCACCGCCCCCGTAGAGGCCGCCATTGCCGCCGTCGCCCCCGTGCGTGGCGCTGCCGGCACCACCAGCGCCACCGCCGCCCCCCGGCCCCATGCGTCGCGTCCCAATCTGTGCCGTGGCCGCCATTGCCGCCGTGGGCCGAGGCCGAACTCCCGCGGTCCCCACCGCCCCCGCCGCCGGCTGTGCCATCGCTGCCGGCAGCGCCGGCCATGGCGCCGCCTGCGCCGCCGCCTGCGCTCGCAGCATTGTTGCCGCCGTCGCCGCCTGCCGTGCTGGTGCCGTTGCTGGTGTCCGAGCCCCCACCCGCGCCGCCGCCACCGCCGCCGGTGGCGGTGGCGCAATCACATTTGCCGTCTCTGCCGCCCGCGCCGCCCGCGCCGGCGGGCCCGGCCGCGCCGCCGCCGCCCGTTGCGGCATAGCCGTATTGATCCGACTTGCTCGAGCCGCCAGCATAGGCTGCGCCCACGGCGCCGCTCGTCGTGCCGGTCGCGCCGGTGCCGTTGGCATTGCCGCGTGCGCCGCCCTTCGCGCCGACAACGACGGCCGAGCCGGTGATGCTCGTGCAATTGGACGTGCTGCTGCAGAAATAGGTGTCGCCGCCATTCGTGCCGCTAGCGCCCGAGGCACCGCCTGCGCCGCCAGCACCGATGGCGTATCTGACCGACGCGCCCGGCGTCAGGGATATGTTGGTGATCTTGGCATAAGCTCCGCCGGCGCCGCCGATGCCGTGTGCGTTGCTGTCGGCGCTGCTGGCGCCGCCACCCCCGCCAATCACTTCGATGCTGTTGTTCGACGAGTTCCAGTTGGACGGGACGGTCCAGCCTGTGCCTGCGGTCAGGAAGATGGTCACCGGCCCGGGCGCGGCGGCGGAGCCGCCGATCTGGACCCATTGGCCGTGATTGCAGGCCTGGAGCACGGCCTTGTCGGCGTTGTAGACGAGAGTGCGATCCTGCTCCGGCGTGCAGGCCGACGGGCTGGCTGCGGCGAGGAGCTGGATTTCCGTGGCCGAGAGCGCGCGGCTGTAGACGCGGACATCGTCGATGGCGCCGGAAAAGTACTGGCCGAAGCTGCTGTCATAGCGCCCGATGGCGAGATTGCCGCTGTCGTGGGTCTTCCTGGGGGGATTGATGAACGGTGCGGTCGCCTGAGCGACGCCATCGAGATAGACCGTCATCGTCGTGCCGCTGATAGTTCCGGCAACGTGATGCCAAGCCCCGGCGGCGGGGTAAGGCGTCTCGACCAGGGAGTCGTGTCCGGCGGTAGCGCCGATCCAGAGTTGAAGCGACGCGCTGCTGAGCATCAGGCTATTCTGCTCGCCGCCACTCGTGTCGTTGCCGGGCAGGGTGACGATCCGGCGAAGGCCGCCCGTGGTCGTCGGCTTGATCCAGGCGGCAAGCGTCAGGTCGCCCGTCAGGTCGAAGGCTGGGATGTAGGGGATGTCGACGTAGTCGTTGGCGCCATCAAACGCGAGGGCGCCCCGACCTTGCCGGCCGTCCAGGTCGGGCCGTTGGTCAGCGCGCCATTGTGTGGCGGGGAGGCTGCGTCCGTCGCCGTCGTGCCGGAACCGTCGTCGAGCTTGTACCAGGCGAGAAGGTTCGCGGAGTTGACCGACCCGCCTCCGCCAGAGGGTGCGGCGGCGCCGAAGCCAATCCAGCTCGTTCCATTGCAGTACTGCATGGCGCCAAAGTCCGTGTTGTAGATGATCCGTCCTTCTTCGCCGGTCGGGCTCGTGCATCCGGCGCCGCCGCCGGGAACAGGGACGGTGAAGGCGAGCCATTTCGTCCCGTTGCAATATTGCGGGACGTGGTGGTCATGGTTGTAGATGATCTGCCCGGCCACACCCGTCGGGCTCGCGCAATTGGCATGGGCGGTCCTGACGGCCATCAGGCAGGCGAGGACGAGCAGGCCTGACAGGGCGAGACGGTTCATCGGGCTGCCGGGATGGAATCGGCCGGGAGCGGTTTTGCTCCGCCCTCGACGATGGGCAGCTGGCAGGGGAGATGACAGTCTTCGATGAAAAATGGACGCTGCGGGCGTTCCGCGCAGGCCGCGACAAGGATGAGCGTGGACGATAATAATAATCGTTTATAAGACATAATATTTCTATTCTCTAATTCATACTCAAAAAATACAGCTTATATTTACGCTGGACAAGCTATAACGCCGTATATTCCCAGGGATGATTTAATGGATAATATAATGCTCGGCAGATTTGAGCGCCTGGAGTCTATTCTCGAAGAAGCGGGCCAAGGGCTTTCACGAGAAGACCACCTAGAGCATTTTCCGCTCATGTTGCATCGTATCCTGCGGCGGCGAGATAGTTAGCGCATTCTTGTGGGGTGAAGCGGCGCAGGGCGTCGGCGATGGCTTGCCAGAGATCTGGGATGGTTCGCG
>Ga0153954_1001363_pt1 | contig 13374 bp, 12 predicted proteins | sample TSFL038MetaG_FD_102277 | JGI IMG/M metagenome (GOLD analysis project Ga0153954, IMG submission 102277) | Attine ant fungus gardens microbial communities from Florida, USA - TSFL038 MetaG | ecosystem: Host-associated > Fungi > Mycelium > Unclassified | place: USA: Florida, Wekiwa Springs State... | reverse complement strand
CGCTGCGGGCGGAGGCCGAAAGCAGGTCCGCCACATGCTGTCTCAGTGTCGCTTCGCGCATCGATATCTGCTAGTTCAGCGGCCATTCCGGCCGGCCGGAACATGTTCCGCCGGTGCCCCAGACTAGCCGCATTCCACGGTTTGGTAGGGCATAGCCCGTATCCGCCCCGAAGGCCAATCGCTTTAGACCGCCCATGTTGCTCGACTTCGCGCTTGCCAAGAGAACTTCCGGCCTGATCGCCGTCATGGTCGCGGCCGCACTCGCCCTTGTTCCGGTCGTGCCGGCCCGGGCGCAGGCGCAAAAAGGGCCGCCGGTGTTGCGCGACACCGAGACCGAACAACTGCTGCGTGAATACACAAGGCCGATCCTGCGGGTCGCCGGCCTCGAGAAGCAGAACATCCAGATGGTCATCATCAATGACCCCTCGTTCAACGCTTTCGTGGCGGACGGCAGGCGCATCTTCGTCAACTACGGCGCGATCCTGCAGTCGGAAACGCCGAACCAGCTGATCGGCGTGCTCGCGCACGAAACCGGCCATCTGGCCGGCGGCCATCTTGCGCGGCTGCGCGAGCGGCTGGCCCAGGCGCAGACGCAGATGATCATCGCAATGCTGCTCGGCGCCGGCGCGGTCGTCGCAGGCGCATCCCGAGCCGGCCAGGGCGTCGCCGACGCAGGCGCCGCTGCCGTCGTGGGCCCACAGGAAATGATCAAGCGCAGCCTTCTGTCCTATCAGCGCCAGCAGGAGGAAAGCGCCGACCGCGCCGGCGTGAAGTTCCTCACCGCGACCGCCCAATCGCCCAAGGGCATGTACGACACCTTCAAGCGCTTCACCAATGACAGCCTGTTCGCCGCGCGCGGCGCCGATCCCTATCTGCAATCGCACCCGATGCCCGCCGACCGTGTCGCCGCGCTCGAAGGGCTGGCGCACCAGAGTCCCTATTGGGACAAGAAGGACGACCCTGCCCTGCAAATGCGCCACGACATGGTGCGGGCGAAGATTTCGGCCTTCATGGAACGGCAGGACACCGTCTACCGCCGCTATCCCCTGTCCAACACCAGCCTGCCCGCCCGCTATGCCCGCGCCATCACCACCTATCTGCATGGCAATCTCAACAGCGCGCTGGCCCAGATCGACGGGCTGATCCAGGTCCAGCCGAATAACCCGTATTTCTATGAACTGAAGGGCCAGGCGCTGCTCGAAGGCGGCAGGCCGACCGAGGCGATCGCACCGCTGCACAAGGCGCTGGCGCTCTCCAATAACGCGCCCCTCATCGAGATGTTACTTGGGCAGGCGCTGGTTGCTACCGATAATAAGGCCTACACGGACGAAGCGATCACCATTCTTCGCGCCGCGGTGGCGCGCGAGACCGAAGCACCGCTCGGCTACAGCCAGCTCGCGATGGCCTATGGCCGGAAGGGAAATTACGCCGAGGCTGACCTCGCCTCCGCCCAGGCCGCCTATCTTCGCGGCGACAACAAGACCGCCCGCGAACTCGCCGCGCGCGCCAAGACCCGTTTCGCCGTCGGCACGCCCGGTTGGGTCAAGGCCGACGATATCGTCACCGCGAAACCGCCCGGCTCGAAGAACTGAGCCTCGAATAAACGAGCCTCGACCGTGTTAATGAGATAGTGAAGTGCAAGAAGTACCGGCTTTTGGAACGCCGGCCTCATCTGAAGGAAAACAAGATGCGCTCTTTCCGACTGCTCGCCCCCGCCCTGATCGCGCTCGCCGCCCTTGGGGTGCCGACGGTTGCGCCCGCGCAAAGCTTCACCGACACCCAGCGCAGCGACATCGAGACCATCGTCAGGAACTACCTCGTCAGCCATCCCGAGGTGCTGGAAGAGGCGATGAACGAGCTCTCCAAGCGCCAGGCCGAAGCGGAAGTGCAGAAGCATGAGGAGAGCATCACCAAGAACGCCAGCCTGATCTTCAACTCGCCGCGCGGCGTCACGCTCGGCAACAAGGACGGCGACGTCACCTTCGTCGAGTTCTTCGACTACAATTGCGGCTACTGCAAGCACGCGATGGCCGACATGCTCGACCTCCTGAAGAACGACCACAAGCTGAAGGTCGTGCTGAAGGAATTCCCCGTGCTGAGCGAGGGCTCGGTCGAAGCGGCGAGGGTCGCGGTGGCCGCTCGCATGCAGGACCCGAACAAATATCTCGACTTCCATACGAAGCTGCTGGGTGGCCGTGGACCGGCCGACAAGGCGCGCGCAATTGCCGCCGCCAAGGATGCCGGCTACGACACCGCTCGCATCGAGAAGGACATGGCAAGCCCCGAGGTGAAGGCGACGATCCAGGAGAACTTCAAGCTCGCCGAGGAGATGGGCATGAACGGCACGCCGAGCTACGTGATCGGCAAGCAGGTCGTGGTCGGCGCGGTCGGTCTCGATGGCCTGAAAGAGAAGATCGCGAACGCGCGCTGCGGCAAGGCGACCTGCTGACCTCAGTCATTTCATCGCACATCACGCGAAAGGCCGGCGCAAAAGCGCCGGCCTTTTTGTTTGGGCCATGTCTTGTTTGGGCGATGTCGTTCATCGCGCGTTCAAGAAACAAATCCGGTGGAACCCGAACTCACCAGGAACATCTTATTTCGCCTTTCGTTGTCGGCGCGGGCAATGCAGAAACACTGAGGAGATAAGTATGACTAATCGCTTCATGATTTCGGTAGCGGCGCTGGCGCTGATCGCCGGAACCGGCCTTGCGAACGCGCAGGGCATGAACCGCGAATCCGGCGGTGCGGCCGGCGGCTCCACCATGCAGCACGCTTCGCCGGGCGACAGCTCGGCTGCGCCCTCGAAGTCTGAATCGTCCGGTCCGGCCAAGTCCGAGGCAACACAGCCGAAGGGCGGCATGAAGTCCAGCCAGACCGAGCAGAAGTCACCGGGCGCGATGAAGAACGAGCGTGCGGAAGACAACGTCAAGGGCGGCAGCACCAGCCAGCGCGCCGAGGATCGCGCCAAGGGCAACGACACAAGGCAGCGCGCCGAAGAGAATCAGAAGTCCGGCAACATGAAGGCCGAAGGCCGCGAGGGCCGGACCGGCACGAATGCCGCCGAAAACAACAAGGGCATGAACGAACGCTCGCACATGACGACGGGTCAGGCCGGCGCCGGCGCCAAGCTGACCACCGAACAGCGCACGAAGATCACCTCGGTGATCCACAATCAGCACGTCGAGAGCATGAACAACGTGACCTTCCCGGTATCGGTGGGCACGCGCGTCCCGCGCGAGGGCGTGCGCTTCTTGCCTCTGCCGGCCGAAGTCGTGAACATCTATCCGCGGTGGCGCGGCTACGATTACATCGTCGTCCACAACCGGATTGTGGTCATCGATCCGAATACCTACGAGATCGTGGAGATCATCGAATCCTGAGCCAAATCCGGCTTCAATTCGGGGGCGGGCCAATGGCCCGCCTTTTTTCTTGGGGAAACGGCTCCGGGGGCATCGTCTTGCGCGGATCGTCAAGATTGGTTAACGAGCTATTTCCGCAAGTTCCGTGCGGTTTTTTTGCAGGCTGGATGAAGCCGTTGGGCACGCCCTTGGAAGGCCTTCAGGCTTTCCCTTGGGCCGGATGTTACCTATAACCGCGCCCACATCAGCCGCATTGCCAGGATTGGGATGGCCAAAAGCCCCGACCAGACGATCTATGTTCTCAACGGTCCTAACCTGAACCTGTTGGGAACGCGCGAGCCCGACACCTATGGCCGCGCCACGCTCGCAGACGTTGAGAGACTCTGCGCGGATACCGCCGCGCATTTCGGCCTCAAGGCCGATTGCCGGCAGTCCAATCGCGAAGGCGAACTGGTGGACTTCATCCACGAGGCGCATGCGAAGAAGGCGGCGGGCATCGTCATCAATGCCGGCGCCTATTCGCACACCTCGATCGCGCTGCATGATGCGCTCAAGGCCGTGCAGATCCCGACCGTCGAGGTGCACATCTCCAACATTCACGCGCGGGAGAATTTCCGGCATCACTCGTTCACGGCCATGGCCGCGTTCGCCTCGCTGTGCGGCTTCGGCATCGACGGTTACCGGCTTGCGATCAACGGCCTCGCCGCCAAAATCGGCGCGGAGGCCGTCAAGGATATCAGCGCCAAGCCGAAAGCCTGACGCTTCGCTCTCCAACTCAAAGCAGAATTTTCGGATCAGGATCATGGCGCGCCAGGGCGAGGGAAAGACGAGCACCAAAATCTCCAGCGAGGATAGTGCGCTCATCCGCGAGCTCGCGCTGCTCCTGGACGAGACGAGCCTCACCGAGATCGAGATCGAACGCGCAGGTCTGCGCGTGCGCGTGGCACGCAATGTCTCGATTGCGGCCGGCATCCCGGCGAGCCTGCCGGTGGCTGCGACAGCCGTTCCGGCCGCGGCCGTGGCGTCTGCCGCGGCCGGCACCGATTTCTCCAAACATCCGGGCGTCGTGCCCTCGCCCATGGTCGGCACCGCCTATTGGGCGCCGGAGCCTGGCGCCAAGCCCTTCGTCGAGGTTGGGACCAAGGTCTCGGCGGGCCAGACGCTGTTGATCATCGAAGCGATGAAGACGATGAACCAGATTCCGTCGCCGCGCGCCGGCACGGTGACGCAGATCCTTGTCGAGGACGGCCAGCCCGTGGAATTCGGCGAACCGCTCGTGATTATTGAGTAGCGAATGGCGAATGGCGCGTGGTGAAGAGCGACGAGATGATTTCTACTCGCTGTTCGCCATTCGCTACTCGCGACTTGGGAAAGCATGTTCGATAAGATCCTCATAGCCAATCGCGGCGAGATCGCCCTTCGCATCCTGCGGGCCTGCAAGGAGTTGGGCATCTCGACGGTCGCGGTGCATTCGACCGCCGATGCCGATGCCATGCATGTGCGGCTTGCCGACGAGAGCGTGTGCATCGGCCCGCCGCCGTCGAAGGAAAGCTATCTCAACGTGCCCGCGCTGCTTGCGGCCTGCGAGATCACCGGCGCGGATGCGGTGCATCCTGGCTACGGCTTCCTGTCGGAAAATGCACGCTTTGCCGAAATCCTCGCCGACCACAACCTGCAATTCATCGGTCCCAAGGCCGAGCATATCCGCCTGATGGGCGACAAGATCGAGGCCAAGAAGACGGCGAAGCGGCTCGGCATTCCCGTGGTGCCCGGCTCCGACGGTGCGGTCGCGCCCGACGAGGACGCGATGACAATCGCAAAAAAGATCGGCTTTCCCGTGCTGGTGAAGGCGGCGGCCGGCGGCGGGGGCCGCGGCATGAAGGTCGCGCACACCGAATCCGATCTCGCGCTAGCTCTCACGACGGCGGCCAACGAAGCGAAGTCCGCATTCGGTGACGCCTCGGTCTATCTCGAGAAATATCTCACCAAGCCGCGCCACATCGAAATCCAGGTGCTCGGCGACGGCCGTGGCGGCGCGATCCATCTCGGTGAACGCGACTGCTCGCTGCAGCGGCGTCACCAGAAGGTCTGGGAGGAAGGCCCCTCGCCCGCGCTCGACGCCGCCGCGCGACAAAAGATCGGACTCACCGTCGCCAAGGCGATGCAGCAGATGAAATATCTCGGCGTCGGCACCGTGGAGTTCCTGTACGAGGATGGCGAGTTCTACTTCATCGAGATGAACACCCGCATCCAGGTCGAGCATCCCGTCACCGAGATGATCACCGACATCGACCTCGTGCTGGAGCAGATCCGCATCGCCGCCGGCGGTGACCTGCCGATGACCCAGGAAGAGGTCCAGATCATCGGCCATTCGATCGAATGCCGGGTGAATGCGGAAAATCCCCAGACCTTCCGCCCCTCGCCCGGCAAGATCCAGCAGTACCATCCGCCCGGCGGCCTCGGCGTGCGGATCGATTCGGCGGTCTACCAGGGTTATGTCATTCCGCCCTATTACGACTCCCTGGTCGGCAAGCTGATCGTGCACGGCAAGACCCGGGGCGAATGCCTGATGCGGCTGCGCCGGGCGCTCGACGAGATGGTGGTGGACGGCATCGAGACCACGCTGCCGCTGTTCCGCGCGCTGGTGCGCGAGCCCGCCATCATCGATGGCGACTACCACATCCACTGGCTCGAACAGTACCTGTCCGGCCAGCAGGGCGGCTGACGCCGCCCGGCTCTTGGTCCGGCTCTTGGCGCAGGAATGGTTCCCCTCACGTTGAGGAACCATTTGTCCTGACGCGCGTTTCAGCCAGTCTGGCGTTCGCTCACTTGGTTTTCGTTGACTTGGCGCAGGTTCCGCTCGGGGGACTCGAATAATTTCACGAAGCTCGTTTTCCGTGGCGCCTGACGCCAAATCCAGGCGCGCAATGGGCCAAATCCTGCTGCTCGCGGCGGGCTTTTTGGTGCTGGTTGCGATCAGCGTCACCTCGGTGGTGTTCGTCAACAAGGCCCGGAGCGATAGCGGCTGGGTGACCCACACGATCGAAGTGGAGAACCAGACCAACACGCTGCTTCTGGACATTCGCCGGGCCGAGAGCGCGGCGCGCGGCTATCTCCTGACCAGGAGGCCGGAGTTTCTTGCCGACCACGAAGCCGCAGTCTCGCAGATAGCTCCCGAACTCGACAAGCTCGAAGCACTGAGCCGCGACAATCCGGCCCAGGTTGAAAATCTCGAGAAGATACGCGCGGCGATCGAGACCCGGCTCGGCCAGTTCGCGCAGGAGATGGCGTTGATCAGGCAGGGCGACGCCGCCAACGCGATCGCCATGGTGCGTGAGTCCGACGCCGGCGACACCACCTCAACCATTCGCGACGTCGCCAATGCCATGCGCGTCGAAGAAGAGCGATTGCTGGCGCTGCGAACAGACAATGCCGACCGCAGCCAGAAGCTCGCCTCCACGGTGACGATTGCGGGCTCCTGCCTCGTGGTCGCGCTCGCCGCCATCTCGATCTTTCTTGTCCGCCACGAACGCCGGGCGCGCGATGAAGCCGAGACGCGCCTGCGCGACAGCAACCTCAATCTCGAGGCGACCGTCGACGAACGCACCGCCGACCTGCGCGAAGCCAATGACGAGATCCAGCGCTTCGCCTATATCGTCAGCCATGATCTGCGCTCGCCGCTGGTGAACATCATGGGCTTCACCAGCGAACTCGACGAATTGCGCGGCGATATTTTTCGGCGGATTTCGGCGCTCGACGCGACAGTGCAGGAGCCGGTGGCCACGCTCCCCCCTGACGTCGAGCCCGAATTGCGTGGCGAGGACCAGAAGCTTTCGGAGGATTTTTCCGAAGCGCTTGGCTTCATCAAATCCTCGATCGCCAAGATGGACCGGCTGATCACCGCCATCCTCAATCTCACCCGCGAGGGCAGACGCGAGTTCGATCCCGTGCGCATCGACACCCGCGAGTTGATCGAAGGCATCGTCAAGACGATGGCGCACCAGGCCGAGGAGGCCCATGCGGAGATCCGCATTGCGCCGCTGCCCCAGATCACCGGTGACCGGCTCGCGCTGGAGCAGATCTTTTCCAACCTGATCGACAACGCCATCAAATATCTGAAACCCGGAGTTCCCGGCGAAATCGCCATCCGTGGCCGAACCAAGCTCGGATTTGCAGTCTTCGAAATTTCCGATAATGGCAGGGGCATCGATCCCAAGGACCACCAGCGGATCTTCGACCTGTTCCGCCGGGCGGGAACCCAGGACACGCCCGGGCAAGGCATCGGCCTCGCTCATGTGCGCGCACTTGTGCGCCGGCTCGGCGGAACCATGTCGGTCTCGTCGGAACTCAACGCGGGCAGCACCTTTACGATAACCCTTCCCATCAAATGGTCGGGCAGTAACCGGAACAAGGATTCATGAACGCGAATATTCCCGTCACCATCATCATGATCGAAGACGACGAAGGCCACGCTCGTCTGATCGAGCGGAACATTCGCCGTTCCGGCGTCAACAATGAGATCCTCCCGTTCAGCAACGGTACAGACGCCATCAAATATTTGTTCGGCGAGGATGGATCGGGTCTGCACCACAAGGGACGGGCGCTTCTGATCCTGCTCGATCTCAACCTGCCTGACATGACGGGCACCGACATCCTGCGGCAGCTTAAAGAAAACAAATACCTGAAATGCGCGCCGGTCGTCGTGCTCACCACCACCGACGATACCCAGGAGATCAAGCGCTGCTACGAGCTCGGCTGTAACGTCTACATCACGAAGCCCGTGAACTACGAAAGTTTTGCCAATGCCATCCGCCAGTTGGGTCTATTCTTCTCCGTCATGCAGGTACCGCCGGCCATATGAATTCCAAATCGCCCACGCTGCTTTATGTCGATGACGACGAGACGCTGGCCCACCTCGTCGAGCGCGCTCTGACGCGGCTCGGCTTCACCGTCGTGAAAGCCACCAGCGGCGCAGCCGGTCTCGATCGCCTGAAAGCCGGCGGTATCGATGTAGTGGCGCTCGACCAGTGTATGCCGGGCCTCGATGGGCTGGATACGCTGGAACAGATAAGGGCGATCCCGGACGCTCCGCCCGTGGTATTCGTCACGGCGTCGCAGGACTCGCAGATCGCCGTCACCGCACTGAAGGCAGGCGCCGCCGACTATCTCGTCAAGGACGCGCGCGGCGACTTCATTCCGCTGTTGCAGGTCGCGGTCACCGGCGCGCTGCGCCAGGCAGAAATGGAACGGGCGCGCGCCGAGGCCGAGGCCGAGATCCACGCCTCGCGCGACCGCTTTGCTGCGCTCGCCGCCGAACGCGAGGTGCTGCTTCGCGAAGTCAACCACCGCGTCGGCAACTCGCTGCAGATCATCGCCTCGCTGCTGCATCTGCAGGCGAGCTCGTCGCCGCAGGAAGAGGTCAAGGCGGCGCTCACCAACGCCATGGGCCGCGTTGCCGCGGTGGCGCAGGTGCATCGCCGCCTCTATACCTCGCACGATCTGAAGAGCGTGCTGCTCAATCAGTATCTCGACGCGCTGCTGGAAGATCTCCGCCGCTCAGCCGAAGGCAACAAGATGTCGCGGCTGACCTCGCAGTCGGAGACGATCGAGATCGATCCGGATCGCGCGGTGGCGATCGGCATCATCGTCAATGAGCTCGTGATGAACGCGGTGAAATACGCCTATCCCGACGGCGCCGGTCCGATCCATGTCGATCTGCGCGCCGAAGGCGGTGAGCTCGTGCTGTCGATCGCGGACGACGGCGTCGGTATCGATGCCGAATGCAACGATCCGCGTTCGACGGGCATGGGCCAGCGTATCGTCGCCGCGATGGCCGCCAAGCTCGAGGCCAGCGTCGATCGCGATCCACTTCATGCCGGCACCAGGATCGTGGTGCGGTTCCCCCGCGCCAGGGCGCCGGCCGCCAAGTCACCCGCGAGCGCCGCGGCGAAATAGCGCATGATGGCGCAAAGGGCCGCGTCAGGGCAATCTGGGTGACGGTTTTCCGACAATCATCCCTCGGGCCTGACCCGACGGATCGTGCGCAAACAACAGGCCCTACCCCCTTCGCAGCGCCCTCACCCCTTTGCTATCCTTACACGCATGACCCCGCGCGACTCCGGCGTTGCCGAAATCACCCCCGAAGTGCTGCTGCGCGCCTATGCCTGCGGCATCTTCCCGATGGCCGAGAGTGCCGACGACCCGACCCTGTTCTGGGTCGAGCCGGAAATGCGCGGCGTCATCCCGCTGGAGGGCTTTCGCATCTCCTCGCGTCTCGCCCGCACCGTGCGCTCGGATAGCTTCACGGTCACCGTGGACACCGCCTTCAAGGCGGTCATGGCGGGCTGTGCCGCGCCCGCCGCGGGCCGCGAGGACACCTGGATCAACAAGCGCATCCGCGAGCTCTATTGCGGACTGCACGCGCTCGGGCATTGCCACAGCGTCGAGGTCTGGCAGGACGGCGATCTCGCCGGCGGCCTCTACGGCGTCAATCTCGGTCGCGCCTTCTTTGGCGAGAGCATGTTTCACCGCGCCCGTGACGCCTCGAAGGTGGCGCTGGTACATCTGGTGGCGCGGCTGATCGCCGGTGGCTTCGAGCTGCTCGACACCCAATACGTCACCGAGCACCTGAAGACCTTTGGCGCGATCGAGATCCCGCGCCGCCGCTATACCGCCCTGCTCGACAAGGCGATCAAGGGCGCACCTGCGAATTTCGCGCGATTGCCGACCGACCGGCCGCTCCCGGGCGCGGAGGCGCTCGCAATCATCGCCGCACGCAGCAGCTGATCAACGTGGCTGCAGCGCCGCATCGCCTGCGATAGTTGCGTCAAAAACGACTCGACGTGCGTGAAGATCGATCAGCAATTCACGCTCGATATCCGCCATCTCGCCAAGGACTGCGGCAGTGTCGGAACCGATCGCTCTGCCGGCATGGCGGATCTGGCCCGGTGTCGTGGACAGCCGCGGAACCGGCTCCGCCATCGCGACCGTATCGAGTTCGCCTCCGGGAACATGAGCGATCATGCCCCGAGCCTCATAATGAGGGTCATCAAAAATGTCAGCGACCGTGAAAATGCGCGATGCCGGAACAGCGTTGCTTTGAAGCAATGCTTCCAATTCGGTCAGCCTGAATGTTCGCGTCCATGCAGCGATGATTTCGTCGAGAGCATCCTGGTGCTGGACGCGCGCCAGGCCGGTTGCGAAACGACTATCGAGCGCGAGGCCGGGCTGTTTCATGACGCTCGCCAGCCTGCGAAATACTGAATCGCTCGCAGCGGCGATCGCGATATAGCCGTCGTCCTGCGTCGGGAATAAATTATTGGGTGTGCTTCCCGGAAGCCTCGAACCAGCACGCATCGCGACCAGGCCCAGCTTTTCAAACGCCGGAATGTGACTCTCCATGAGACTGAAGGCACTTTCGAAAAGAGCTGCATCGATGCACTGACCCTGCCCCGTCTGCTGACGCGACAACAACGTCATGACGACACCGAAGGCCGCATAGATTCCGGTCGTCATATCGGTGACCGGCACAGCCGCACGTACAGGCGCACGATCCGGGTAGCCATTGATGTGCAACAGGCCGCCAACCGCATCGCCCAGAAACCCGTAGCCGGGACGATCGCGATAGGGTCCGGTCTGGCCGAAGCCGCTGATACGAACCATGACGAGGCCCGGATTCAGGCGCTTCAACTCCTCATAGCCCAGTCCCCATTTTTCCAAGGTGCCGGGACGAAAGTTTTCGATAACGACGTCGACCTGAGACGCCAGCTTCCGCGCGATCTGCTGCGCTTCCGGCTTGCGAAGATCCAGAGATACCAACCGCTTGTTGCGAAGGATGCTCGCGGCATAAAGCGACTTGCCGTCGACATGCGCACCCATGGTGCGCACCGGGTCCCCCTCTGGCGGCTCCACCTTGATCACATCAGCTCCGAAATCGCCCAAGAGCCTGCCGCAAAAAGGACCGGCGACAGTCGAGCCGAGCTCGAGCACCCGATAGCCTGTGAGAGGCGGGGGCGTGCCTGCCCCACTCATGCCCGCAGCCCCGCGAATTCATTGCCCAACAATTGCCTTACCAAGAGCACCTTCATGATGTTGATGGTTCCTCCGGTGAATTGCAGCGACATCACGTCACGCAGACGCTGCTCGATCGGCCAATCCGCCAGGTAACCGTTGGCGCCAAATATTGGCAGGCAATCGCTGATGGCCTGGATGCCCGACGTGATGCCGAACCACTTGGCCATCGCCGCGTCATTGCAGGCATCGAGCCCCTGATCATTCATCCAGAGCGCGCGATAGGCCATCAGGCGACCAGCTTCGATGCGTGTCTGGTGTTCGACCAACGGAAAGCTCACGGATTGATTGGTCGCAATGGGCCTGCCGAACACGACCTTCTCGCGCGCAAATTTCATTGCCAGCCGGACCACGGCGCCGGCAGCTCCGAGAGCGGCGAGCGGCGAAAGGCAGCGCGACACGTTGAATCTGGCGTACATGAGCGCCTTGCCGCCTCCCTCGCCGCCGAGCAAAGCATCCGATGGCACACGCACGTTGTCGAATTTTACGATGCCAAGACTATGCGCGCGGGCCCCCATCTGCGGCATCAGCTCGGTCGTGACCCCCGGAAGATCCGTCGGCACCCGCAGCATGCCGATGACTTCTTTTCCTGCGGCGGAGCGCATTTTGCAGGATACAGCCAGCACATCGGCACCCGGCGTGATGCTGACATGGATCTTTTTGCCGTTCAGGACAAAGTGGTCGCCCTCCTGGATCGCGCTTGTCTTGATCGCGGACACATCCGATCCGGCTCCGTCTTCAGACATTGCAAGCCCGATCGCCGCTTCGCCGCGATACAGCCTGCGCAGCGTCTCATCACCCCAGCCCGGAAAAAAATGACTCGATGTGTTTTGAATCCAGGCAATTTGGGCGCAGCTGACATCACAAGCCGCTATTTCCTCAATCGCGATTCCCAGGCTCACATAGTCGAGCGCTTGCGCCCCAAGATATGTCGGGCCGAGTATGTTGAGAACGCCGGCATCCGCCATCAGTCGCAATGCGTCGCGAGGCAGCGTCGCGCGCTGGTCCCATTCGCGGCTTCGAGGCAAGAGCTCTCGTTCGGCAAATTCGCGCACGTGAGCGCGAAATGCGTTGTGCGCTGGGGTGAAGAAGGGATCGCGATCCATTGTATCAATCCAATTTCACGCCGCTGGCCTTGACGATCTCCGACCATTTTCGTGCGTCGTCGCTCATGAAACGACGAAAATCGCCGGGATCCTTGCTCGTGACGACTTCGAGCGCGAGAGCATCGAAGCGTTGTTTCAGTGCAGGGTCATGCATGACTTTCACGATTTCATCGTGAAGTCGTTCGACGATCGGCGACGGGGTCTGCGCCGGCGCCAATAGCCCGAACCAGTTGAAGGTCTCGAATCCCGCGAAGCCTGATTCCGCCACCGTTGGAACGTTTGGCAATTCCGGCAAACGTCGGAGACTGGTCACTCCAAGCGCTTTCAACGTACCGGCCTTGAGTTGTGGTAGTGACGGTGCAATGCCGAGAATTCCCAGAGGCACCTGCCCCGAGACCAGATCGTTGACGGCCTGCCCGCCGCCTTTGTAGGGCACATGATGCAGCTTGATGCCGGCGAGGAGCTGGAGCCGCTCCATGCCAAGATGATGCGATGTCCCAACGCCTGGCGAGGCGAAAAAAACCGTTTCCGGCTTTGCCTTTGCGTAGGCGACCAGCTCCTGGATGGTGTTGGGAGGGAATTTCGGATTTGCGACGATCACCTGCGGCGCTTCAGCCAGGAGACTGACCTGCGCGAAGTCCTTGATCGGATCGAAATTGAGGTGCGAGTACAGGGATGGAGCAATGGTATTGGTGTCGATCATCATCGCCAGCGTGTAGCCGTCGGGATTGCTGCGCGCGACGAAGTCGGTGCCGATCAGGCCCCCGCCTCCGGGCTTGTTCTCGACAATGACGGGCTGTCCAAGTCGCTCGCTCAACCGGTTGCCGGCGATCCGGGTT
>Ga0153954_1001362_pt1 | contig 13379 bp, 1 predicted proteins | sample TSFL038MetaG_FD_102277 | JGI IMG/M metagenome (GOLD analysis project Ga0153954, IMG submission 102277) | Attine ant fungus gardens microbial communities from Florida, USA - TSFL038 MetaG | ecosystem: Host-associated > Fungi > Mycelium > Unclassified | place: USA: Florida, Wekiwa Springs State... | reverse complement strand
CGTTCAGCCTCTATGACGCGCTGGACCACGTTCAGGACCACGGCCAGAACTCGGCGCTGAAGACCAGCCACGGCAGCATCAACGACATCGATTTCGGCCAGATCATCCAGGCGACCGACGGCGATGGTGATCACATCACGCTGGATGGCCAGCTCACCGTCACGGTTACCGACGACGTTCCGGTGGTGGTGGGCCAAGGCGCCACCTACCATGCGGACGAGGGCGATATCGCCATCCCGCTGCAGTCGGTGGGCACCAGTCCGGACGACGGCAACAGTGACGGCTCCTACACCGGCTCGCCGGCGGACAGCATCCTCGGCCCGGCGGTGGTGTCGGGCTCGGTGGCGAGCGCAGTCAATTTCGGTGCCGACGGCAAGGGCGGATTCAGCTTTGCGTCGAGCGCGGCCACGACGCTCGCTAACCTCGGGTTGACCTCGCAGGGCGACACGCTGCACTATGTGGTGAACGGCGACACGCTGATCGCCTATGTCGACCGGTTCCAGGCCGGCACCTACAACCCGCTGCTCGACCGCACGGTGTTCACGCTGACGCTGGACGAGACCACGGGCGGCTTCCAGTTCAAGCTGTATGACCAGCTCGACCATGTGGCGGGCAGCAGCAACAACGACCTGCAGGGCGCCCATGGCGCGGTCAGCGGGCTGGATTTCGGCGCGCTGATCCTGGCGACCGACGGCGACGGCGACAGCGTGGCGCTGACCGGGCAGCTGACGATCGACATCACCGACGACGTTCCGAAGATCATTGCGTTCGGCGAGACCGGGGCATCGGTCACGATCGATGAATCGGCGGGCAAGCAGGGCAACGACACCACGTCGAACGCGGTGGCGCATCAGTTCAGCGGCGTGACCAATGTCGGGCACGACGCCGACATGGGCAACGCGCCGGTGTTTGCGTCCAATTCGCACGCGGTGGTCGCCGGGCTTTACGTGCCGGGGGCGGACGATCCGGCGCATGCCACGATCTCGCTCAAGATCAACGGCGCAGTGGTGCATGGCGGGGTGGATTCCGGCCTGACGACGACGGACGGCCACGCGATCTACCTGTTCAACGAGAACGGGATCATCGTCGGCCGGGTCGACGGCAGCAGCGGCGTTGCGGCGTTTGCGATCGCGATCGACCAGGACGGCAAGGTCAGCGTCGCGCAGTATCTGTCGCTCCACAACGACGATGCCAGCGACCCGAACGACACCATGACGCTGGGCCAGCATCTGTCGGCGCAATTGTCGGTGACCGACAGCGACGGCGATACCGTCAGCCAGTCGGTGGCGATCGGCAACGACATCCACTTCAACGACGACGGCCCGAGCCTGACGATTGCGGCAGCGGGCGTGGCGAACGGCCTCGATTTCGGCAACGACTTTGTTTCGAACAACGACATCTGGGGCAAGGGCAGCGGCATCGACACGACGGCCAAGGCGGGCGGTTGGACCATTGCCGATGCCAATGCTGGCCACAGTGCCGCTCAACATATCGACAGTGGCACCGGCGACGTGCAACTCGAGCGTGTCGGGGACGGCTATAACGGCATGCATTCGTCGACCGGTGGCAACATGGTCGACCTTGATGCCACGGCGCACGATATCAAGATCAGCCAGGTTCTGACGGGCCTGACGGCCGGGCAGACCTATGATCTGCGGTTCGAGGCGGGCGCGCCTTCGCCGGGTTCGGCGCATCTGGAGGTCTGGTTCGGCGGCGTCCAGGTCGGCGACTTTGCGTCGCTCGGCCAGATGCAGGAATTCGAGATTTCGCTGAAGGCCGGATCTGGCGACGGCAGCAATCTGCTGGAGTTCCGCGAAACCGGAACGCCTGACAATCAAGGCACCTATCTTGCCAATGTGTCGGTCGGCCAAATCGTCGTCGACGAGACCGCCGGCTACCAGGCGGATTCGAACGAGGTCAATGCCAACCATCTGTTCGATGCTGTGGTTCACCAGGGCATCAGCTCCGGCATGGAACCGCAATTCGCGGCAGGAAATGCGCCGATCGTCAGCGTCAGCGCCAATTTCGGCGCGGACGGCCCCGGGGCTCACGCGACCGTCTTTTCGCTGCACGCCACGAGCACGGACTCGGGGCTGCAAACGACGAACGGTCAAGAAATCTTCCTGTTCAATGAGACCTACAACGGCGTTGATTACGTCGTGGGCCGCTACGAGTCCGATGGCCAGGCTGGCGTGACGTCCAGCGACAACGCCGCCTTTGCGTTCACGGTCGATCCAACCACCGGCGTGCTTTCGCTCGTCCAGTACGTCGCGCTGCATCAGCCGAATACGGCCAGCAACGATGAAGGTGTGTTCCTCAACACGGGCTCGCTCTCCGCGACCGTCACCATCACCGACGGCGACGGCGATACCGCGGCCCAGAGCGTGGATATTTCGAGCAGCATCCGCTTCGATGATGACGGTCCAACCGTCACCAAGGTCGGAGATACCATCGACGTCAACGAAGCGAACCTGCCTGAAGGCACGAACCACGGCAGCGGCCCGCAGGTCGCGGTCGGCTTCCTTCATATCGACTGGGGTGCGGACAATGGCGACAGCAAGCATGTCGCCTTCGCCAAGGATGCCAATGGCCATGTGATCGGACCGGAGCTCAGCTCCGGTGGCGTGGACCTGGAATATGCAATCCGTACCGTTGATGGCGGGGCCGAGCAGTTGGTCGCCTACAAGGGAAGCGATCCGACCGACGACAGCAATATCGTCTTCCTGATCACGCTCTATGCGCCGGGCACCGGTTACTATGCCTTTACGCAGTACCAGAGCATTGATCACGCGGCGGGCTCCGATCTCGATACGCTCACCTTCAACGTGATTGCGACCGATTCCGATGGTGACAGCGTTCCGACGTCGTTCACTGTCAATGTGACGGACGACGTGCCGACACCGGTCGTCACGGCAACCGGCGCGACACTGATCATTGACGAAACGGCCGGGCAGGATGCCGGGACCAACGACGTCGCCGGGACAGAGATTCCGGCGGGCCTGTTCGACGCGTCCTGGGGGACGGCGATCCAGTTTGCCAAGAGCGGCGACGCGCTGTTTTCGACGACGGGCTCGATCTTTGGTGCCGACGGGTCCGCGACTGGAACGGCGACCGCCTTCGGCCTGAAGGTCGTCGACAACACAGATTCCGGTCTCACCGCTACCGATGGTCATAAGATCTACCTCTACCAGGACGGTAATCTCGTCCTTGGCCGTGAGGACAACGCCAACGGCAAGGTGGCGTTCGCGCTCGCGATCGATCCGACGACCGGCCAGCTCACGCTCGCCGAATACGTCGCGATCCAGCATCCGGATCATTCCAATCCGAATGACATCCAGACGATTGCAGCGAACGCGATCCAGGTGACGTATTCGATGACCGACGGAGACCACGATACGGTCGCCGCCTCCGCGGACATCGGCAACCTGATTCAGTTCCGGGACGACGCCCCGAGTCTGTCTCCGCAGACGAACCTCGTCGTCAACGGCAGCTTCGAAGAGGGCCACGGCCTGGAGCCTGGTCAGTGGTCGATCTACCACTCGCTGACTGGTGGCTGGACCTCGGTCGATACCGGCCTCGGCGATGTGCCGTTTGAGGTGGAGGTCAACAATACCGGGGGCGCAGCTATCAGCGGCGTCGCCGCGCAAGACGGCCAGGCCTATATCGAGCTCGATTCCGACCTCACCGGGGGGAATCTGTCCGGCGGTGACCACGTCAACCAGACCGGAAATACCAACGCAACCGTACAGCAGGTTATTGCCGGCACTGAAGCGGGCCAGACCTACGAGCTGACCTTCTGGTACGCGCCGCGCCCGGGCGAGGGTGGTGATGACTCGGGCGGCGTCCAGGTGCTGTGGAATGGCAAGGTCGTCGAGACGATCAATTCCGACGGCATGCAGGAGGGCGTCTGGCAGCAGATCACCGTGCTCGTGGAGGGCACCGGCAGCGGCCAAGACACGCTGACGTTCGAGGCCGAGGGCCATCCGGACACGTGGGGTGCGCTGATCGACAATGTCAGCCTGTCCGCGATCTCGACCATCAAGGTCGATGAGGATGGCCTGCCGAGCGGTCACCAGGATCACCCGACGCCGTCGACCGGCGATATCGCTGTCCCCAACAGCGACGGCGACAACAATGAAGCCACCGCGACCGGCCAGCTCAACATCAATTGGGGCGCGGACAGTGCGGACGGTGGCGCCGACACGCACTCGGGCGATCACGATACGCTGGTCCAGGATCATCCCGGTGGCGCCGGCAATCGCAGCGTCACTTTCGACGCCGGCAATCCGCTGGCCGGAGTCAGCGGCACCCTCAATTCCGGTTTGACCTCCGATGGCGTGGCGGTCACGCTCTCGTTCAATGCTGACCATACCGTGCTGACGGGCATGGCGGGCGATCGTGCGGTGTTCGAAGTGTCGCTGTCGGACGATGGCACTGGTGCCTATCGCTTCGTGCTGCTCGACCGCCTCGACCACGCCAGCGGCAACGACGAAAACAACATCGCGCTCAACTTCAACTTCGTCGCAACGGATTCCGATGGCGACTCCGTGTCCGGAACGTTCGAGGTCATCGTCAACGACGACGTGCCGGTGCTGACGAATGCGACGTTGTCAGCGACAGAGACGACGGTGAACGAGGCCGATATTCCGGCTCCGGTGGTGACGCATGTTCCCGTTCATTTCGACCAGAACGGCAACAATATCGGCGGCACTCATCTGGCCGGCACGAACATCGTCGTGAGCGGCGGTACCGGTATCAATGTCGTCACCGGCGTTTTGGAAGGGCCGAACGCAAATATGGGCGCCGGCAAACTGCTGTTCACGGCTGACGCCGGAACGACGTTTACGTTGGACAAGGTTGCAATCGGTCTGTTCGGGTCACCTGGTGTTCATGACGTCACCCTGAAAGGGTACGACGCGCAGCACAACTTGATCTGGACCACCACGTTCGCCGCTCAAAATCCGAATACGGAAGGCGTAACACCCTCGTCGGTGTTTGACGCTTCCCATACGCTTTACAACGGCATCGATATTTCAAACCTCGCGATCTCGCAGCTCGAGATCGACCCACCTGACAACTACTCAGGCCGGATCCTGGTCGACGATCTGTCGGTCGTCCAGACCACCACGCCTGCGCAGAACTACACGCAGACCAGTGTCGACCTGACGTCGCTGGTCGACGTTGGCCCGGACCAGCCGGGCACCTGGTCGCTGACCTCGTTCACTGAGTCGCAGAATGTCGGGACGCTGACCTATCACGGCACCCAGATCACGATGACGTCGGATGGCCACACCATCACCGGCGTTGCCGGCAGCACGGTCATCTTCACGATGACGGTGGATTCGACGACGGGACATGCGGCGTTCGATCTGTTCCAGCCGATTGACGGCAGCGCGCCGATTCACATCGACTTCTCGAACTTCGTGCATGTGACCGACTACGACGGTGACAGCGTCACGCTTGGAAGCGGTCAATTCGTCATCAATGTCCAATCGCCCGATCAGCTTCCGTCGGTCACGTCGGCCTCGGCCTCCGTCAACGAAGCCGGACTGCCGCCGCATGATGGCCTGCCGGCCGGCTCGGGTGCGACTCCGAGCGACCCGGATAACCACAACAATACCAGCGAGACACACACAGGTACGATCGCGATCGATCTCGGCGACACGCCGTCGGTCGTGACCATCAACGGCCATGCGGTCGATCTGAGCTCCGGCAGCCAGACGATTGACGGCCAGTACGGCACGCTGACCATCACCGGCTTCAGCGCGACCGAGATCGACTACAGCTATACGCTGACGAAGAACACATCGGGCGAAGGCACGCACGATAATTTCGTCATCACGGTCACGGATAAAGACGGACAAGCCGAAGCCGCCTCAGGCACGCTGCAGATCAACATCGTGGACGACGTGCCGACTGCGAACGCCGACATCAAGTCGGTGGAGTCCGGCGATACTGTCGGCGGCAATGTCGAAGGCAACGACATCGGCGGAGCCGATGGTATTGCCTCGATCGCATGGAACAGCGCGTCGAACGGCTCGGTCACGGGCGCCCACGGTGTGCTCGAGGTCGGCATCGACGGGTCGTATCAATACCATGCCAATGCGAATTCGTCCGGCACCGACACGTTCACCTATACGATCACCGACGGCGATGGCGACCCTTCGACGGCGACGTTGACCATCTCGGTCGACAACGGCCAGCCGACCGTTGGGCCGGCGACGGCAGAGGTCGATGAGGCAGCACTCGATACATCGCAAACTGGCAACGACCTCGCCCCCGGCACGGTCACGGGTTCGAACCCGGATTCCGCTGCGGAGACGACAACGGGGACGGTGGTGTTCTCGGATGGGCAAGGAGAGGCGGTCACCGTTACCGGCATCCAGGCTGGCGATACCAGCTCCGACGTTGCGGGCGGCGTCGGAACCCTTATCAAGGGAGCCTACGGCGTACTCGAGATCGACTCCTCGGGTCACTATACGTATACGCTGACGTCGCCGGCCACGACGACGCCGGCGCAAAACGACGGCGCGACCGATGCCGGCAAGGACGTGTTCACCTATACGGTCACGGACACGCACGGCAACACATCGACTTCGACGATCACGATTAACATCAAGGATGACGTGCCGGCAGCGCATGCCGACACCGCGAACGTCGCCGAAGGTCCGGCTGCGACCAACCTCGTGCTCATGATCGATACGTCGGGCAGCGTCGAGGATAATCTCAACCACGAGAAATCGGCCGCGGAAGCGCTGATCAATGCCGGGATCGGTGGCGGCCATGTCCTGGTCGTCGACTTCAACAGCACCGCGCATTCATCGGGCTGGCTCAGCGCGGCTGATGCCATCACCTACATCGACAAACTGCAGGCAGGCGGCGACACCAACTATGATGCCACGCTGCAAGCCGTGAAGGATAATTACGGCACAGGGTTGCCTCCGGCCACGCAAACGGTCGGCTACTTCCTGTCGGACGGCGAACCAAATGAGCCGAATGGCAGCGTCGGTATCAGCCAGACAGAGCAGGGACAGTGGGACAACTTCCTTGCAGACAACCACATCAGCGTTGTCTGGGGCGTGAACGTCACCTCCAGCCAGCATGATTCGAGCCTCGACCCGATCGCTTATCCATCCGGCAGCAACCACGACCACAGCATCGGACTGGGCAACGGTGGTAGCCTGCCGGCTATTCCGACAATGCCGAACATCGTTACGGGCAATGTCCTTGGTAACGATACGTTCGGAGCTGACGGCCACGGCGCTGGTGCCGGCATTCTTTCGATCGAGGTTGGCAGTACGACCTATACGGCTGCGGACGCTTCGAACGGGGTGCTCAGCGTATCGACCGCGTTCGGAACCCTGACCTTCTACTTCACGGACTTCAATGGTCACGAGGCGGGCGACTACCTCTATTCGACGTCGAAGAGCGTCAGCAGCGACCAGACCGAGACGTTCCACTACACGATCGTGGATGGCGACGGCGACCAGTCGGGAGCGGATCTCTCGATTATCATCAAGAATGCGCCGCAAGCGCCGACCGCGCTCGATCTTGATTTCCGCGATGACAGCGGAAGCAGCAGCGCGGACAACGTCACCAATCACACCACCGCGTTGACGATCAGCGGTAAGGCTGAGGACGGCACGACCGTGACACTGTTCGATGACGCCAACAATAACGGCGTTCAGGACAGCGGCGAGATGACATGGACTTCCGGCCCGATCTCGGGCGGCAGTTTCAGCATCGACGTCTCGCTGCCTTCCGATGGCGTGCACCATGTGCGCGGCTTCGAGACCGACGCTTCTGGCAATGTGAGTCCGTCGTCAGCACCGCTTGACATCACGATCGACACCCAGGCGCCGGTGGTCGCGATCACCGGGATCGTCAACGATACCGGCGTGTCGCAGACCGATTTCATCACCAACGATGACAACGGCCTGACGATCAATGGTACGGGCGAGGCTGGTGGTACGATCACGCTGACGCGGGATGGCCAGCAGGTCTCGAGCACCGTGCATGTGGACGGTACCGGTCACTGGACGTTTACTGACAGCAAGGACCTCAACGACGGGCAGCATCAGTACACCGCGACCGAGACGGACCTTGCCGGCAATACCAGTGTGCCGGCAACGGTTATCGTGACGGTCGATACGAAGGCGCCGACGGAAAACGTCCATATCACATCGATTTCGGACGATACGGGTCCCGTCTCAAACGACTTCCTGACCAGCGACACGACGCTGACCGTGTCGGGCACCAATGATCAACTCGCCGCCGGGGACAGGGTGCAGGTCAGCAATGACAACACCCACTGGTTCGATGCGACGCAAGTGGACGGCACGCACTGGACCTACGTCGATCCAACGACGCATACGTCGGATTTCACCTATTATGCACGGGTCGTCGATGCGGCCGGAAACGTCAGCTCGGGCAGTCATCAGGACAGCCAAGGTGTCGATATCGACACCACTGCGCCAACCACGACGATCGCGATTACCGGCATCGTCAACGACACCGGCGTCAGTTCGTCCGACTTCATCACCAGCGACAACCAGGTGAAGCTGACGGGCACCTACGACAACGGCAATCTGGGCAGTAACATCATTCAGGTCAGCACGGATGGAGGTACGACCTGGAGCGATGCGACGATCGGCGCCAACAAGACCTGGAGTTACAACGATATCGCGCGCCCGGACGGCACCTATACCTTCGAGGTCCGCGTCATCGATCCGGCAGGTAATGTCGGCGCCCATACGTCGCACGACTTTACGATCCACACGGCGCCACCGTCATCGCCCTCAGATGCAGATGCAAGCAGCAACGAGATCATCGAAGGCGCAGCGAACGGCAGTTCGGTTGGCATCACGGCGTCGTCGACCGATACCGACGGCATGTCCGTCACCTATTCGTTGACGGATAATGCTGGTGGCCGTTTCGTCATCGATGCGCACACCGGCGTCGTGACCGTCGCCGACTCCAGCAAGATCGACTTTGAAAGTTCGGGCGGTCACTACAACATTACGGTCCAGGCCAGTGACGCCACGGAAAGCTCGACCCAGACCTTCACGATCGCGGTCGACGATGCGGCACCATCGGTGCCGGTGGACACCAACGGAGGGGCGAATACGGTCGGCGAAGGTTCCGCTGTAGGTACGACGGTCGGCCTCGTCGCCTCATCTACGGATATCAACGGGCCGGGCGTAACCTATTCGATCACGGCGGATTCCTCCGGCGGCGGCTTCACCATCAACAACATGACGGGAATCGTCACGGTCGCTGATCCCAGCAAGATCGAATACGGAAACGCTGGCGACCACAGCTATTCGATTACGGTGACCGCGTCCGACGGTACGTTGACCTTATCGCAGACCTTCATCGTTGCGGTGACGCCGGACGCACCGCCGCAGCTGATGCTGAACGAGCCGGGCACGAGCGGTAGCGCCAGCGACGACTTCGCGTCGACCGGATATTCAGGCGGAACCGGATGGACTGGCAGCTGGACCGAAGCTGGTGATGGCGGCAGCGCGACCACTGGCTCGATCCAGAACGCCAACCACACCTTGCGGTTCAGTGCAGGTGACGACGGCGATTCGATCGCGCGCTCTGTCAACCTTGGCGGTCAGTCTTCTGCGGTGCTGTCGTTCACCTACGGCATCAGCGGTGCTGACAGCGGTGAAGACGTTCTCGTCGAAGCGAAAAACCTCAGCACCAACCAATGGGAGGTCATCGGAACGATCCATGGCGGTGGTTCCGGCGGCACCTTCAGTCAGGCGTTGGATCAGGACCAGATCGGCGTCGGCTCCCAGATCCGGTTCGTCGGGTCGGGCAACTTGGACAGCGGTGAGTCGATCTCGATCGACAATGTCAGTGTCAATTATGCGTCTGTCGTTTCGTCGGTGAACCACACCGCCAGCTTTACCGAGAACGGCGCCGCCGTCTCGATCGCTGCGGCGGGTCCGACGATTACCGATGCTGACGACAGCTTGATGCAGTCGGCGACGATCGTGCTGAAAGACGCGCATGCCGGCGATCTGTTGCAACTGATCGGGACGCTGCCCACAGGCATCACCTCCAGCACCGACACGTCGGTTGCAGGCGAGATCACTGTGCATCTGACCGGCAGTGCGTCGCTGGCGGCTTACGAAGCAGCAATCGCACAGGTCAGCTACCAGAATACGTCGGATGATCCGTCGACCGCCGATCGCCATATCGACGTGACCGTCACCGACGCGCACGGCAAGGTCTCCAACACAGCCGAGACGACGATCGAGGTCACGGCGGTCAACGACGCACCGGTCAATTCCGTACCTGGTGCGCAGACGACCGACGTTGGCACCGCATTGGTGCTCGGTTCGGGCCACGGCAATGCGATCAGCATCTCGGACGTCGATGCCGGCAGCGGCAGCGAGACCGTGACGCTGAGCGTGCAGCATGGCACCCTCGACCTGGCGACTCTTGCGGGCCTGTCGGCCACCGGCAATGGCACCGGTACCGTGACGTTGACGGGCGACGTGACGCATCTGAACGCGGCACTCGACGGTCTGACGTATCATGGCAACTCGCATTATGCCGGTGGAGACACGCTGGCCATCACCACCAATGATCTCGGTCATGGTGGAAGCGGAGGTCCGGGGATCGATTCGGATCAAGTCGCGATCACGATCGTGAGCCATCCGCCGGTCGCGAACGACGATACGGTCATCACGAACGTCCCGGCTCAGAATAGCCATGATCAGATTGTGATTCCGGATTGGGCGCTGCTTGCCAATGATACGGACCAGGATGGGGACACGATCTCCATCACCGCAATTCCGACGGACTCGGGTGGCTCTGCCAGCCACGCTGGAAATGCAGTGACCTTCGAGGAGAGCACCGGCAACGACGTTGATGGCGGGAGCTTCACGTATACCGGCACGACGCTGGGGACGTCTCCACAGCAGTCCGACAATGCGTCTGTGACGGTCGATAGGCATCAGATCGGAGACTCGACTCTGACTGGTACCAACAATGGAGAAATTCTGCTCGGTCGTGACAATGCTTCCGACACGATCAACGGAGGTGGAGGAAATGACGTGTTGTTGGGTGGCAACAGCAACAACACGCATGACGCTGTCGCGTTCACGCTGACCGCGGATGGTGCAAACTCCAGTTCCAACAGCGACTATCTGCAATTCCACTTCGATTCAGGTACGAGCAGCGATCACGTCAAGAGCATCACCATCAACCTGGGTGGCAACGCCATCTTTGACAGCTCCGGCGGCCAGTCGCACGGTGGCGATGGGCAGTGGGGCCCGACGGCCTCGGACATCAGTGGTCTGAGTTCCAGCGACATCAACCTTCCGAGTTCAAGCAACGTGGATGGAAAGTCGAGCATGACCATCACGTTCGACACCGGATCGTTCGGCTCCGGCGATGGTTTCGACCTGAACATCGACGTTGATGGTCTCGGAGCTGACAGCAGCGGTGGGGACTTTGCGAGCAGCGGAGTGACCGCGACGATCACGCTGGAAGACGGGAGAACGGAGACCGTCACCTTCAGTGCGGCCGGAGGTGACACGTCAAAGGCCAATTTCTCGCTCGACGCACCGGTCGATGATGTGCTCAACGGAGGCCAGGGTGACGATGTCCTGTGGGGCGGCACCGGCGCCGACACGCTGACGGGAGGCGATGGGGCGGATCACTTCCGCTACAATGCGCTAAACGAAGGCGGGTTGGCCGGCGACCACATCACCGACTTCACGTCGGGCACGGATATCATCGATATTCTGGGATCGGCTTTCGGCGGCCTTGCCCCGACCAACAACCTCAACCCCGCGTCGTTCGGCACCAGCGCGAACAACACCTTCAGCTCGGGCGAACTGTTCCACTTCGATACCGCAAACAATACGCTGTACTATAACAATGCCGGTACGGCCGTGGCGCTTGCGCATGTCGATCAAGGCCACTCGATCGCGGCGACAGACGTCCACATCGTCTGATGGCGCGAAGTTGAGAAGCAGGAAAAAGCCCGCCGGATCATCTCCGGCGGGCTTTTTCTTCGGCCGAAGCGGCCGCGAGCGTGATCGGCTAAATCGAGCCTGGCTTAGATCTTCTGCCCGTCCTTGCCGTCGCCGACGGTAATGCTGATGCGCTGGATCTCGATACGGCCTGCGGGGTATTTCACCTCGATGGTCGCGGTGTCGACGCCGGAGAAATCCGGCTTTGACTTGTAGAACGCGATAAAGCCGGGCACTTCGAGCGCCAGGCATTGCTTGTAGTTGGTCGCGGTGACTTTGCCCCGCTTGATGGTCAGCGTACCGTTGGCGGGTGGTGCCAGCAGACGAATGGCGGGCAGGGGGCCGCTGCTGCAGTCCGGCTGGACGTTCAGGTAAAGACCGACCCGGATGTCCCTCGCCGGCAGTCCCTTTGCCGATCGTTCGACGGTCGTTTCCTGGGCGTTGGCGATGTTGCCGAGGACCGCGCCAAGCACGATGGTCCCGACTGCGGCTGCACGACCCGAATGGGCCAGAGCCTGAAAGATGCTGCCGCCCTTCGCCAAGATGACCTCACATGCGTCGCAAACGAAATCGCCGGAACCGAAAACGAGCCCGACTTAGCATGGAAATCGCGGCGGGAGTAGCCGACACCCATCACGTTGGCTTGGGTCACGCGCAACGCTCCCATGCTCGCGCGAATCGGCTTCGGGGCTGGCCCGTTGTTTGAAGCCGGACCCGTTCACATCAGTGGCAGAAGTCCAATTTCCCCCGAACTCGCTGCGACGGAAACGTCGGGGCTGTCGAACTCGCTGGCCTGATCGGCCGGCTGATCCGACGGCCGCGCACCATTGGCGGCCGGCGCCACCGCGCCGCCATTCTTGTCGAGGTTCTGGCCCAGATAGGGCGAAGCGAACAGGCTGACCCCGCCGGCATCGAGCACATAAAGCGGCGTGAAATAGCCCAGCTCGCTGTCGTTGGCGAGGATCGACCGGCGATTGTCGAGCACCAGCCAGGCATTGTCCTCCCGTACCGCCAGCACGGCATGATCCTCGCGCGCCGCGCGGTCGCGCACCAGGAGGATGCGCAGATCGAGTTCCGCTACGCCGGCCTCGCGGAGCAGCACGTACTTGGCGATCGCATAATCCTCGCAGTCGCCACGGCCGGTACTGAGCGAGGCCAGCGGCGCCGACCAGACGTCCACAACACCGTACTGGGCAAGATCGCTCTGATAGCGGATGGCGTTGTTGATCAGACGGTTCGCCGTCTCGATGCGCGCGCGACCGCTGTGCGCCTTGATCTCCTCCAGCATCAATCCGAAGCGGGTCGCCGCATCGCTGCAGTTCGAGCGGTCAGCCTTGCAGGCAGACACCTGTTGCAGTTCGGTGCTGATGTCGCTCCTGAGTG
>Ga0153954_1001361_pt1 | contig 13380 bp, 11 predicted proteins | sample TSFL038MetaG_FD_102277 | JGI IMG/M metagenome (GOLD analysis project Ga0153954, IMG submission 102277) | Attine ant fungus gardens microbial communities from Florida, USA - TSFL038 MetaG | ecosystem: Host-associated > Fungi > Mycelium > Unclassified | place: USA: Florida, Wekiwa Springs State... | reverse complement strand
GCATCAGGTTTGCGAGCTCGCCGGGGTCCATGCGGACCGGTGGCGTCGCGGCTGCTGGCGCCGCCGGAGCGGCAGGTGCAACCGCAACCGGCGACACGGCGGCCAGCGGCGCTGCTGCGGCGGGTGGCTGCGCCGGAGCCGGTGCGTGCAGCGCGGCCTGATAGGCGGACGAAATCTCCTCGCGCGACGGCAGCATTGCCAGTTGCTGCGGCGTTTGCTGCGGGGCTCGCGTGGCGCCCGGGGCCTGACTGGCCGTCGCTGAAAGCCGCGCCGGTTCCTTCAACTGGACATCGCGCGGCGTCAGTTGCGTGGCGGCTTCGGGCTGCGCCGCCGCGGATGGGACGGGAAGCACGGTCGCGATCGATGCCTTCGCACTGATCAGCATGTCGCGCGTCGCATCCGAAGAGAACCATGCAAACACCACTGCGACCGCGGAGGCGCCAATCGTGGCCATCAAGATTTTTGCCGGGATCGACAATCGCCGCGGCTGGCGCAGGCCTTCGAACTCGGCCGGATCGGGTTCGCCGTCGGGATCACTCAGGAAAAGGGGGACGGAATCGCTGGCTCGATATTCGGTCTTGGCGGTTCGTCCGAAAGCGTAGGGCCTCGGTCGAAGACCGGCCTCACTGATGTGCTCTTCTAGACTGTCAATGTCAGGTAGGCTGTCAATGTCAGGTTCATAGGACCGAAATCGTATCGGTTGTTCCACCATGGTGATGTTCCCCACAACTGTGACGCAACATCGGGGAACCAAGGCTCCAGTTTTTTGTTGATCTTCATCAGCCAGAGCGCCCCGCTACTGGGAACCTGAATCACCGTTGGAATCTGCCCAAAAAGCGGCCTCGAATTGCACGATTTGGGAGATATTTTGATTTCATTGCGGCGTAGAGGGCTTAGTCACAGCTACATTTTATGGTTAATTTTTGCTGAATGTCGCGCTGCAACGGCGCCTGTTAACTTAAGTTGAGCTTTGAAATCAAGGCCTTTCGGCCGTCGGCTGGGTCGCAAAAACGCGCGGCTACCGGAGGTGGAAGCGGGCTCCGGCGGCGTTTACCAAGAATTTACGAATTCGCCGATTTACGGATGCAGAATCACCTTGCCCATCGCCTTGCGCCCGGCGAGCACCTTGAGTGCGTCGGCGGTCTGCGCGAGCGGGAAGGTGCGATCGACGTGGGAGGAGATTTTTCCTTCCGCGGTCCACGTCACGAGCTTCTCGAGGTTGGCGCGATTCTTCTCCGGGTTGAGTCGTGCCCAGTGGCCCCAGAACACGCCACGGATGTCGCAGCCCTTCAACAGCGCGAGGTTGAGCGGCATCTTTGGAATCTCGCCCGCCGCAAAACCGATCACGAGGAAGCGGCCTTCCCAGGCGGTTGAGCGCAGCGCCGCTTCCGCGTAAGCGCCGCCGACGGGATCGAACACGATGTCGGCGCCCTTGCCGCCGGTGAGCCTGCGCAGGCATTCCTTCAGATCTTCCTTGGCGTAGTTCAGCGTCAGCTCGGCGCCGTGCTGCCTGGCGAATTCCAGTTTTTCATCCGACGAGGCGCAAGCGATCACCTTCAGCCCCATCAGCTTGCCGAGCTCGCAGGCCGCAAGCCCGGTGCCGCCCGCAGCACCCAGCACGGCGAGCGTCTCGCCGGGCTTCGGGCTCGCACGGTCTTCCAGCGCATGCAGCGCGGTGCCGTAGATGATGATGATGCCGGCGGCGCGGTCGAAGTCGAGATTGTCGGGGATCTTCACGATCGAGGACGCCGGCAATGCGATCTTCTCGCGCGCGCCATTATGGCCGCAGGACGCCGCCACGCGGTCACCGACCTTGAGACTGGTGACACCGGCGCCGACGCTCTCGATCACGCCGGCGATTTCCGCGGCGGGTGAGAACGGGAAGGGCGGCTTGATCTGGTATTTGCCCTGGATCATCAGGATGTCGAAGAAATTCAGCGCCGCTGCCTTGATCGCGACCACGGCCTCGCCCGGACCGGCCACCGGATCGGGCACGTCGGCCAGCACGAGGTCGTCGGGTTGGCAATATTGCGAGCAGAGAATGGCTTTCATGGACGTGACCTGCTTTCGGACGGACAGGGAAGGCTGAATACTCCATGCCGGATTTGAAAGGCGTCGACAATCCGGTTTCAATGGTTTTGACGGCTGAGACAATTATCCTTCGTCATTGCGCGCGAAGCGACTGGTCCAGAAATTCCGCCGCGGGGAAAAGAGGCGCTTCTCGCAATGACGGGAATCCAGGGAGTGAAACAATGTTCGAAAAAGACCTTTTGAAAGGCAAGCGGATTCTGGTCACGGGCGGCGGCTCCGGGCTCGGCGCTGCGATGGGACGCCGCTTCCTCGAGCTCGGCGCGGAGCTCATCATCTGCGGCCGCAGGCTCGAGCTGTTGGAGACGACCGCGTCCGAGATGCGCCGGTCGCCCGGCGGCAAGGTCACGACAATCCGTTGCGACATCCGCGATGGCGCCGCTGTCGATGCCATGATGGATGCGGTGTGGCGGGAAGCGCCGATCGACGTGCTGGTCAACAACGCAGCCGCGACCTTCATCGCGCAGACCGAGCATCTGTCGTTCCGCGCGGCCGACGCCATTCTTGCGCCGACCCTGCACGGCACGATGTATTGCACCCTCGCGGCCGGCAGGCGCTGGATCGATGACAGGCATAAAGGCGTGGTGCTCTCCATTCTATCAACCTCGACCATCACCGGACGCGCCTTCACCGTGCCGTCGGCGATGGCGAAGTCCGCGGTGCTTGCCATGACCAAGAGCCTCGCGGTCGAATGGGGGCCGAAGGGCGTGCGCACGGTTGCGATCGCGCCCGGCGCATTTCCCACTCCGGGCGCGACCGGCCAGCTCCGTCCCGAAGGCCGCGACCAAGGTTGGGCATCGCGCAATCCGCTCGGCCGTGCCGGCGAGCACAGTGAGCTTGCGAATCTCGCCAGCTTCCTGATTTCGGATGCGGCCGCCTACATCAATGGCGAAATGGTGGTGCAGGATGGTGGGGCACATTTGCGCTCGTCCGGCGCCGAGGATCTGTTGCAATGGACCGACGCGCAGTGGGAGCAGCAGCGCGCCGCGCGTGCGAAAGGCTAGGCTCGCGCAGTCAGCAACTGCCTTCCCAAGCAGGCTTTTCCCGGTTATGGCTGCGGTCGGTGACGTTCCGAGTCGGGCCATCTTCCAGTCACAATAATAGAGGAACCACACCGCATCATGGTTCGGCGGGCGCTGACAGCATTGATGACGGGTTTTTTGGTGTGCGGGGCTGCAAGCTCCGCGCAGCCCCAGACTACGGCGTCACCGAAGGCCACAAAAAGCGCTGCCGCGAAGCCGGCCGCCAAGCAGGAACCTGCCAAACCGCCGGCCATGGCGGGAGGCGTCGAGCCGACCCTGATTGGTCAGTTCGGCACCTGGGGTGCTTATGCCGCGACGCCCAACGGCAAGCGCGTCTGCTTTGCGCTGGCAAAGCCCACCTCATCGAAGACCAATCCGCCGAATCGTCCGCGTGATCCGGCTTACGCCTTCGTCTCGACGCGTCCGGCGGAAAAGGTCGTCAACGAAGTTTCGATCATGATCGGCTACGCGTTGAAGCCGGGCTCCGAATCAACGCTGGAAGTCGGCGGCGCGGCCTATGCGATGTATACCCAGGGCGACGGCCTCTGGATCAAGAATGCGGCCGAAGAGGACCAGATGGTGCACGCCATGCGCCGCTCCGCAGACGCGACCGTCAAAGGCGTCTCGGCCAAGGGAACGGAGACGACCGATACCTTCTCGATGAAGGGTCTGTCCCAGGCGCTCGACCGTATCGCGCAGGACTGCAAGCGGTAGGTCCAGTCGCAATTCCCCAGTTAATTGCTATATAACGGAGTTCCATAGCCCTTGGTCGTCATATCCGGCACAAGGCCGGGCACGACGATCTGGTAAGATCATCAGGTCCTTGAATGCAACCGACAGTCGAGCCTGCGAATACATCCGTGCTCGTGGAAAAAACCCCGCTCGAATCCTATGTGCCGCCGGCGAAGCCGTCGCTCATCGGATTGTCGCGCGCGGAGCTGGCCGACCGGCTGGGCGACATCGGCATTGCGCCGGCACAGCGCAAGATGCGGGTGCAACAGCTCTGGCACTGGATCTATTTCCGCGGCGCCAGGAATTTCGATGAGATGACGTCCATCTCAAAGGATCTGCGCGCGCAGCTCGCCGGGCATTTCACCGTCGACCGTCCGGAAGTCGTGGCCGAGCAGATCTCCAATGACGGCACCCGCAAATGGCTGCTGCGGTTGCCGAGCGGCAACGGGAGCGAGAAGCCGCATGAAGTCGAATGCGTCTACATCCCCGAAACCGATCGCGGCACACTCTGCGTTTCCTCGCAGGTCGGTTGCACGCTGAACTGCGCGTTTTGCCACACCGGCACGCAGCGGCTGGTTCGCAACCTTACCGCCGGCGAGATCGCTGGCCAGGTGATGGTGGCGCGGGATCGTCTCAATGATTGGGCCGATCGCGAGAACGGCACGCGCCTCGTCACCAATATCGTGATGATGGGAATGGGCGAGCCACTCTACAATTTCGACGCGGTGCGCGATGCGCTGCTGATCGTCGCCGACAATGAAGGCATCGGCATCTCCCGCCGCCGCATCACGCTGTCGACCTCGGGCGTGGTGCCGAACATCATTCGCGCCGGCGAAGAGATCGGCGTGATGCTCGCGATCTCGCTGCATGCGGTTCGCGACGAATTGCGCAACGAGTTGGTGCCGCTCAACCGCAAATATCCGATCGCCGAGTTGCTGCAGGCCTGCCGCGATTATCCCGGCGCCTCGAATGCGCGGCGCATCACCTTCGAGTATGTGATGCTGAAGGGCGTCAACGATTCGCTCGATGACGCAAAACTGCTGGTGAAGCTGCTCAAGGGCGTTCCGGCCAAGATCAACCTCATTCCGTTCAACCCGTGGCCGGGTACGCGCTACGAATGCTCGGATTGGGAACAGATCGAAAGGTTCTCCGAGTATATTTTCAATGCCGGCTATTCGTCTCCCGTGCGCACGCCGCGAGGCCGCGATATCCTCGCCGCTTGCGGGCAGTTGAAGTCCGAGACGGAAAAATTGTCGGCACGCGAACGGCAGGCGCTGCGTGCCATGGCAATGACCGATTGAGATGGCACGATACTGCCGGGATCGTCGTGGCCGGGGTCGTCCCGGTCATCCACGTCTTCACATTGCTCTTGAGGGCAGCCGTGGATGTCCGGGTCACGCCCGGGGGTGGCAACGGGGTCGTCAACACTCGTTCGAAAATGGGTTCATCGCATGGCGCTGATCGGCCGCCTCTTTGTGATCGCCTTCGCCTTTCTCGCTGCCTGTCTGGTGGCCGGGATGATCATTGTCGGCGCGATCATGTTCCCCGAGCTTAGCGACCTCGGAGCCGGCCCCGTCGACCAGGGCGCGATCGATATCATCCTTGGGTTCGGCTTCATCTTCATCTCCGGCTTTGCGCTCCTGCCGGCGGTGATCATCGCGCTTGTGACGGAGGCCTTCTCCATTCGCGGCGTGCTGGCCTACGCTGCAGGCGGCGCTTTTGTCGGACTAGCCTGCTATCTCGGACTGGTGCCCTTCGATCCCGAGACGCTGCACTTCGAGGGCATTGTGCGGCGACATATGGAGATCATGACGGGAGCCGGGATCCTCGCCGGCCTCGTCTACTGGATGATCGCGGGCCGCACCGCCGGCGCCTGGCGCGAGCCGCCGCGCCGGCTGCCGCCCCCGCCGCCGCTGCCCTCGCAGTCACGGCCGCCGGTGCTGTAGCTTCCGGCGTGACGGCAGGGGTTTTCATGCTTCGTCCGCTCCGCTAAACCGCGCGGCATGAACCGGACCGGCCTTTTCATCGCGCTGTCGCTGGCGCTTGTCCTCGGCATCCTGTTCGGGATCTATCCCGATCTCGATCTGAAGCTCGCGGCACTGTTCTACGATCCGCAGACCAGGACCTTTCCGCTGAAGCTCGACTGGTGGGCCGCGTTCGCGCGCGATGCTGCGATGTGGATCGCCTGGGCGCTTGCGGTGCCGGCGATTGCGGCGCTGGTGATCAAGATGATTTGGCCGAACCGGCCGCTCTTGATGTCGGGCCGGGCGATGGTCTTCCTGCTGCTGACGCTGATGCTCTCCGCGGGCATTCTGACCAATCTCACCTTCAAGACCTTTTGGGGCCGGCCGCGCCCGGTGCTGGTGACCGAGTTCAATGGCGACCTGCCGTTTGTGGCGTGGTGGGATCCGCGCGGCGAATGTGGTCACAACTGCTCGTTCTTCTCCGGCGAGGGCGCGACCGCATTCTGGACCTATGCCCCGGCCGCGCTGGCGCCGCCGGCCTGGCGGCCGCTGGCCTATGCCGCGGCGACGGTCTTCGGCGTGGCGACGAGCGGCTTGCGCATGGCCTTCGGCGGTCATTTTTTCACCGATGTAGCGACCGCGGCCCTCGTGACGTTTGTCGTGATCTGGCTCGCCTATGGCTTCATCTACCGCTGGTCCAGGACGCGGATGTCGGACGAGGCGATCGATGCCGCGCTGACGCGTCTGGCCTGGCCGGGCTACCGCCTTCGCCAGCGCTGGTTCGGGCGCGAAACCGGCCCGGCGCCAACGGCGTGATCGCCAAAGCCGCGATTAAACGCGTGCCCGGCGGTGTGAAATTTGATATTCGCGCACTCGAACAGCAAACGAAATCAGCTATTTTGACCGATTGGACGTGTGATGAGTACGATCTTGAAGAGCCTGCCCAAGGGGGAAAAAGTCGGCATCGCTTTCTCGGGCGGCCTCGACACCTCTGCGGCGCTTCTATGGATGAAGCAGAAAGGCGCCCGCGTCTTTGCCTATACCGCAAATCTCGGCCAGCCGGACGAGGCCGACTACGACGAGATTCCGCGTAAAGCGCTGGATTTCGGCGCCGAGAAAGCCCGGCTCGTGGATTGTCGCACGCAGCTGGTCCACGAGGGTATCGCCGCCATCCAGTCCGGCGCCTTCCACATCTCTACCGGCGGCATCACCTATTTTAACACCACGCCCCTTGGTCGCGCGGTGACCGGCACCATGCTGGTCTCGGCCATGAAGGAGGACGGCGTCAATATCTGGGGCGATGGTTCGACCTTCAAGGGTAACGATATCGAGCGCTTCTATCGCTACGGCCTTTTGACCAATCCGAGTTTGCGCATCTACAAGCCGTGGCTCGATCAGCAATTCATCGACGAGCTGGGCGGCCGCGCGGAAATGTCGGCGTTCATGACCGCAAGTGGATTCGCCTACAAGATGAGCGCCGAGAAGGCGTATTCGACGGACAGCAACCTGCTTGGGGCCACCCACGAGGCCAAGGATCTCGAAAGCCTCGATAGCGGCATCAAGATCGTCAATCCCATCATGGGCGTGCCGTTCTGGCGCGACGACTGCAGCGTCAAGGCGGAGAAAGTCGTTGTGCGCTTTGAGGAAGGCCAGCCCGTCGCGCTGAATGGGCAGACATTCGCCGACCCGGTTGCGCTGTTCCTCGAGGCCAACGCCATCGGCGGTCGTCATGGCCTCGGCATGAGCGACCAGATCGAGAACCTGATCATCGAGGCAAAGAGCCGCGGCATTTACGAAGCGCCCGGCATGGCGTTGCTGCACATCGCCTACGAGCGCCTGGTCACCGGCATCCATAACGAAGACACCATCGAGCAATACCGGATCAGCGGCATGCGCCTCGGCCGACTGCTTTACCAGGGGCGGTGGTTCGATTCCCAGGCTCTCATGCTGCGCGAAACCGCCCAGCGCTGGGTGGCTCGCGCCGTCACCGGCGAGGTGACGCTCGAGCTGCGTCGCGGCAACGACTATTCGATCGTGAACACCGAGAGCCCGAACCTGACCTATCAGCCGGAGCGGCTGAGCATGGAGAAGGTGGAAGATGCGGCCTTCACGCCGGCGGACCGTATCGGCCAGCTGACCATGCGCAACCTCGACATCACCGATACGAGAGCCAAGCTCAATCTCTATGCGGAGACAGGCCTGCTATCGATCGGGGAAGGCTCTCCTATCCTCAAACTCGAGAGCGACAAGGATTGAGCGAGGCGGAATGCGCCACGCGAGTTTTTCTCGGCGTCGTCCCGGGCAAGCGACTTGTCCGCCGAAGCTCGAAGAGCGAAGGCGGAAGCGCGACACGGGACCCATTACCACAGGGTCGAATTGTTAAGGCAAGCTGACAACTCCGAGTCTTCGCCAAACTAAGAGTCTCCGCCAAACTAAATTTTGGGGTTATGGGTCCTGGCTTTCGCCAGGACGACACCGTTGAGATGTCGTTGCCACAAACAAAAATGGCCGGGATTGCTCCCGGCCATTTGCTTGTCGTCGATCCGCCTTCGCCTTACCGCGGCGGTGCGGCGCCGGGGGGAGGCGGCGGCAGCGAGGCGGTGTTACCGTTGAGCAGTGGCGTGATGCGGCGGACGGTGACGCGCCGGTTGATGCGGCTCGGTCCGTCCGTCTGCTCCTTCAGATATTGCGAGCCATAGCCCTGCGAAGTCAGGTTTTCCGCAGGGACCCCGAATTGCTGGGTGAGCAATTCAGCCGCGGATTCCGCGCGGCGGTCGGACAGCGACAGGTTGTCGGTGTCGTTGCCGGTGGCGTCGGTGTGGCCCTCGATCAGGAACACCTCGCGCGGGTCGCGCTGAATGGCGCGGTTGAGGCCATCAGCGATCGCCTGCAGCTTCGCGGCCTGGTCGGGAGTGATCTCCCAGGAGCCGGTGTCGAAGTTGATGCTGTTGACGTCGATGCTCGGCATCAGCATGCGCACGTTCGGGCTGTAGCGGATCTCGTCGAGCGAATATCGCCGTTCGATGCGATCCACCGGCGGTGCGACGAGCGTGTCATAGACCAGTGCCGGCGGTGCGTCGGCGTAGTCGACGACGTAGTGGTCGTAAGGAATGCGGACGACCGGCGGCGGCAGGTCGACGAAGAAGCCGCCGACCGCGTGCGGATCGCGATAGGAGTTGTCGATGATGACGATCTCGCGACCCTCGCGATCGCGCCTGATCCGGCGCACCATTTGCCCATCGTTGCCGACCACCGTGATGATCTGGCTGCCGTCGGGGCGGACCACGATCGTGCGGTTTTCTGCGCCGACGCGTTCGGTCCGGATGTCGCGCGCACCGTAACGGAAGCGGTCCATTTCGTCGTGGCGCACGAATTCCTGTCCGCTTGGATCGCGGACGATGATGCGGCCGGGCTCGGTGATGACCGTGCGGCCGCCTTCCTGGACCTCACGCCGTTGCGCACGGAAATCGTCCAGGCGACGCGGTCCTTGCGGAGCGGCGCCCTGCGCGATCGGCGTCAATGCGGCCGGCGGCGGAACGGCCGGAAGCGGTGCTGCGACGGTAGGCGCACGGCGGAAGGCCGGTGCGACGGTCGGCGGCGCATTTTGCACCCGACCGGGCGGCGGCGCGGCGTTGGGTGTGCCGGGAACGGCGGCGGCTGCCGGGGCGTTCGGTGGAACCGCTCCGTGCTGTGGTGCGCCTGGCGGCAGTGCGCCCGGACGACCCTCGCGCTGAGGGACGCCCGCAGGCGGAGCTGCGGGTGTCGCCTGCGGCGCGGCGCGGTTCGGTGCGGCGGGCGGCATTTGCTGGGTGCGGCCAGGTGGCTGATTCGCGGGCGCAGTTGGCGGGGTTCCCGCCGGGGGCACCGCATTGTGCTGCTGGGGTGCGCCTGGCGGTGGCGTGCCGGGATGTCCTTCCCGTCGTTCCTCGCGCATTGCGCCGCCGGCTGGCGCCGTGGCAGCAGGAGGCGTGGGCGTTGCTGCCGGAGGAACGGCGGGCTTTGCCGCCGGAGCGGGCGGCGCAGCGGGTTTCGCCGCGGGGGGTGGCGGAACAGCAGGCTTGGCCGCCGGAGGTGGCGGCGGTGGTGCTGCAGGTTTGGCCGCTGGCGGAGGTGGCGCCGCATGGGGTGGAGGTGGCGGCGGCGCAGCGGGTCTTGCCGGAGCCGCGGGAGGCTTGGTTGTTGGAGGTGGTGCGGCCGGCTTCGCGCCGGGAGGCTGCGCGCCCTTGGCCGGCGGTTGCGCGCCCTTCGGCGGAGCGCCTCGGTGCGGCTCTTTGCCCTTCTCTTCACTTGGCTGCTGCTGCTGCGCCACGATGATGGGCGCGCTTTGCGCATGCGATGCAGAGCTCGCAAACTGCATCGCGGTGAGAGTGGTCGTGGCAAGCAGCACGAGGCGAAGTTTCTTCATGATGATCTGGATCCCGAAAGGTTCTGTAGTCTGGTGATCAACAAACACGCGTTAGGCCGCATTGTGGCAGCGTTCGAAGACTGATTCGGATTTATTTCTCATAGCATAGCGTCCGACTACAACATTGTTCATGACGCATTCAGAGGATGCGCCGAGAGCACGCGTTCAAGCTGTGCATCAGATTGTCCCTGCGCGATCGGTTGCAGGCTTTGGCGTGGAAGGTGGGTTCGGGCCACGGCCCGGCACTTCGTCGGGCATCTTGCCTGGCAGCTCCTGCGGGCGCGGTGATTCGCCGGGCTCGTGTATCGGTGGCGGCAATTCCGGTTGCGGATTTCCAGGCGGCTCCTCTCGCGGCGGCTCCGACGGTGTGTCTGGCGTCGGCGGAGGAATTTCGGGTGGCTCGGTCGGTGTCGACATCGGAACTCCGGTTCTCGTGTTCGACAACGATGCCGATGCGGCGATGTTCCCGGAACCTTGCGCATGATCCGGAAAAGTGTGGCTTGACGTGAGGGACGCGAACAACGAGCAGATGCAGATGATTCAATCTGAAATCATCGCGCTTTAGTTAGCGGCGCAGCAGAAACGTGTTGCTGCGTGTCTTGCCGGACTCGCTATAACCACGCGCGATCATGTCGGCGATGCAGTCCTGTTGCCATTCGTTGCGGGAGAGATGTTCGATCACAACCGCGCCGGGCCAGAGCGACGGTGGTGCTTCCTTGAAGAAGACAGTCAGCACGCGATCCTCAAAACCTTCGATGTCGATCTTGAGCGCATCGACCTTTGTGACGTCAGCCTCGTCGAGAATACGTTGCAGCCGCAGCGAAGGCACCCTGATCGCTTGCGCGGTGGCGGCACCGGTGACGATGTGGCTGGCGCCGAGATTGTCGCCGTCGGTCTCGATCATCAATTCGCCGTCGATCGGACCGGCGGCCGCTGCCACCAGCCTTGTCTGCGTCGTGCCGGAGGCATGATTGTTGAATGTCAGCCGGGCAAAGGTGACTGGATGCGGCTCGACCGCGATCACCTTGCCGCTCGTGCCGGCATGGCGCGCCAGCGCAAGCGCGTAAGTGCCGACATTGGCGCCCACGTCGACGAACACGCCGCCAGCCGGCACGTGGCTGCGCAGGAAATCGAGCTCTTCAAGATTGTAGTCGGGGTTGAATAGCGCGCCGCGCTCGGTCGCGCTGGCCTGATGATAGAAGCGGAACGACGCGCCCTGGTATTGCACGTCGAGGGGACCCGCCCGCAGCAGGTTGACCAACCGCGACAGCCACGGCCGGAACGCGCCGCGCTTCAGCCGCGAGCGATGCGCAAGCCGAATGATCGCGGCCTGCGCCGCATTCGGCGCAAACGCGCCGAATGGCGCGGGCGAAGGATCGTTGTCAGGGGTCAATCGAAGAATCCTGAAGCGGGCGCGAAAACAAGCCGCGCATGCATAGCTTGTTTTACGTTGCGGGAAAACCGGGCACTACGCCGGGAATACCAGGAAGCCGGCGCGGGGAAAGTGCACCACCACGTTGCCCGCGCGCGGATCGTGGCGGCGGATGGCGATATGCTGCGGCGAGAGTGCGACGATCTCTCCGGCCACGCGGACCTTGCCGTAATCGTCGGGCATGATCTCGACCTTGTCGCCCACCTTGCGGCCGTTGGGATCGTTGGGGTCATGCTGTTCGGCGGTCTGTGGCTCAGACCTGGCCGCAATCTCGAGCGCTTCGGCCGTCGACATTTCGGTCCGTTGGCCGTGGCCCAGCGCGCGGAGCCGCCCGGCCCAGGCGCGGCTGTGGTCGAACTCGGCGAGCATGTCATCGGCATTATCGAGATGCGCGCGCACATACCAGAGATTCATATAGGCGTTGACGTCGACGAGGCTCGGGGTCTCTCCCGCCAGCCAGGTGCGCTCATCGGCGAGCTGGGTGTCGATCCATGAGAGATGCGCGCGAAACTGATCGCGCATTTGCGCAATGGCGGCAGTCATCGCGGCGATGTCGAATTTCGCGCCGCGCAGCTTCTCGCGGTCGGCGACGAATTCGGCCGGCACCCTGTCGGCGAGCGAGCCGAAGACGAGGTTGACGGTGTTCTGGAAGAACGAGCGGTCGGTCCACATCGCGCTTGCCCAGGCCAGGCCGTCACAGCTCTTCGGCAGCAGCGACGGTTGCGGAAAGCGCAGCTCCAGCTCGCGCATGATGCATTGGGTGTCGCAATAGATGTCGGCGCCGATCTGCATCACCGGCGTGCGGCGATAGCCGCCCGTCATCGGCATCAGGTCGGGTCGCGGCATGATTCTTGAGATCAGGACGGAGGTCCACGCGATCTTCTTCAGCCCGAAGATAAGCCGGATCTTTTCCGAGAAGGGCGAGGCGTCGAAGTGATGCAGGATGATCGGCGCGTCGGACATCGCTCGGCCTCCTCACCTCGACGCTCTTCTCGCCCGCGTCGCGCGGGAAGATTGCGCGCGCTCAGATTTGACGTTCGACCAGCTTCATCTTGAGCGTGGCGATCGCTTCCGACGGATTGAGACCCTTCGGGCAGGCCTTGGCGCAGTTCATGATGGTGTGGCAGCGATAGAGCCGGAACGGATCCTCGAGATTGTCGAGCCGCTCGCCGGTTGCTTCGTCCCGGCTGTCCGTGACCCAGCGCGTCGCCTGCAATAGCGCGGCGGGGCCGAGAAAGCGGTCGCTGTTCCACCAATAGCTCGGGCAGGAGGTCGAGCAGCAGGCGCAGAGGATGCACTCATAAAGGCCGTCGAGCTTCTCGCGGTCCTCGTGGCTCTGCTTCCATTCCTTCTGCGGCGTCGGCGACGTCGTCTTCAGCCAGGGTTCGATCGACGCATATTGCGCGTAGAAATTGGTGAGGTCGGGGACCAGGTCCTTCACGACCGGCTGGTGCGGCAGCGGGTTGACCTTCACCGCGCCACCGGACGCCACGTCATGCATCGACTTGGTGCAGGCGAGCGTGTTCTGGCCGTCGATGTTCATGGCGCAGGAGCCGCAGACGCCTTCGCGGCAGGAGCGGCGGAAGGTCAGGGTCGGATCGATGTGATTCTTGATCCAGATCAGCCCGTCCAGGACCATCGGACCGCAATCATGGATGTCGACATAATAGGTGTCGACGCTCGGGTTTTTGCCGTCGTCCGGATTCCAGCGATAGATCTTGAACTCGCGCGTCTCGG
>Ga0153954_1001360_pt1 | contig 13381 bp, 9 predicted proteins | sample TSFL038MetaG_FD_102277 | JGI IMG/M metagenome (GOLD analysis project Ga0153954, IMG submission 102277) | Attine ant fungus gardens microbial communities from Florida, USA - TSFL038 MetaG | ecosystem: Host-associated > Fungi > Mycelium > Unclassified | place: USA: Florida, Wekiwa Springs State... | reverse complement strand
GGTGGTCGAGCGGCACGCGCTGGCGTCCCGAATAGGCGTGGTTATACGGCGAGCTATATGTCTGCATGTGGTTTTCGGGCCGCGACAGCACGGCACAATCGACCAGGACACCCGGCACTTGCACTTCTCGCGGGTTGAGTGAATCGCCGGCCGCAATACGTTCAACCTGAGCAACCACGAAACCGTTTGAATTCTTCGCGGCCATCGCGGCCGCAAGATTGTCGAGCGTCAGCGCCTCCCGCTCCATAGTAATATTGCCGCTGGGGTCGCAGGTTGTGCCGCGGATCAGAGTAACGTTTATCGGAAAAGCCTTGTAGCGCAGCCAGGTTTCGCCGCCGATTTCGATGAGCTCGACCAGATCTTCCGTTGTTATTTCGTTCAGCTTGCCGCCGCCATAGCGCGGGTCGACGAAAGTTTTCAGGCCGACCTTGGAGATCGTTCCGGGTCGGCGACCCGCAATGTCGCGGTAAAGATGGGAAACGCAGCCCAGGGGAAGGTTGTATGCTTCTATCTTATTATCGAGCGCAAGTTCCGATATCTTCGGCACCAGTCCCCAGTGACCGCCGATTGCGCGCTTGATCAATCCGGGGTGGGCCAGTCGGTTGAGCCCGCGATCCTTGCCGTCTCCGGGAGCTGCGGCAAAAACCAGTGTCAGGTCGCGCGGTTGTCCCTCTTTCAGGAATCGCCGTTCAAGAGCGAGGATGAGCTCGTCCGGCGTGCCCACGCCGACAAAGCCCGAGATGCACACTGTGTCACCATCGCGCACGAGGGCAAGGGCTTCGTCCGCTGAGACTATCTTGTTTTTGAGCGTCATGTTGGCCCTTGTAGGTCACTGACGCTGGCGCAGCCAATCGGCAATGCCCGGTGCAAGCAACGTTTGCGATTTTCCGCCGACAAAGACACCAACATGTCCGCCGGGCAACCCCAGTTCAGAGTAATCTTTGCTGCCGATCTTTCGGCCGAGCGCTTGCGACGTCGCCGGCGGAACGATGTTGTCGTCTTTGGCAAAAACGTTGAGGGTCGGCATGGTCACGTTGCCCAAGTCCACTAACCGACCGCCCAGCTTAAAGGCATTATTGATGAGCTTATTCTGCTGATACAATTCGATCAGCCATTGCTTCGCGGCCTCGCCGGGATGATGAGGGCGGTCGGCGAGCCATTTCTCCATACGCAGGAAATTCATGAACTTGTTTCGGTCATCGACCACGTCGAGCATATCCAAATTGTATTTCGTCAACGTGCGCATCGGCGAAAGCATTGAGAATACCGATCCCATGAATTCGCCCGGCAAATTGCCGTACGCATCAATCAAATGATCAATGTCCTGCGACGAAAGGCTACGGGTCCACAGATTGATGAAGCCGTGGCCCAACTTGTTCTCCACGGTATCGCCATGGAAATCGATCGGCGTGATCGTGAGTATCAGGTTCTTGATCAGCTTTTGATAAAGGGCTGCGAAGCAGAGCGTGAACACCCCGCCTTCGCAGATACCGAGGAGGTTGATGGGACCGCCGCCCGAGCGCGCGGACACCTCCCGTACACATTCCCAGAGATAACCATCGACATAATCGTCGATGGTCAGCCAGCGGTCGGCACGACTGGGTTCGCCCCAATCCACGACATAGAGGTCCACTCCCAGTTTGATGAGGTTGCGGACCAGAGATCGATCTTCCTGCAAGTCCGCCATCGTGTAACGGCCGATCAGGCCGTAGGCGATAAGGACCGGCGGCGAGATGGTGACATTCCCGAGAGGACGGTAGTGGAAGAGCTTGACCTTATCCTGACGCCAAACTTCGTCCTTGGGCGTTGTCGCGATGGCTACATCCTCATCACGGACAGTTGCAAAGAGCTCGGCGCCGCGCGCCAGCTTTTGCCCAAGTTTGGCGACCTCGGCCAAGGTGCCCTCGGGCTCTGAATGCGTGGATTTGTCGGATTTGCTCACTGGAGGTTCTACGCGTGATCGTGTTTCGCCGGGGCATCCGGAGCGGCTACGGGCGTATTTTCCGCCGTCTCTGCCTGCGTCCTCGCGGCAGCCTCGGATATTTTGTCGCGTTGCGCTCTTTCCTTCCGCCTTTCCGCCCGAAATTCGCGCTTTAACTCCGTCACGGCCTTGTAAACGTCGTCCAATTCGGTGCGTGTCGGATAACCGAACACTTCACCATAGAAGTCCGTCAGCTCCTGTTGAGCCAGCCGTAGCGCCGTGCTTGCATTCAGGAGCTCGCGCTGCGAGGCAAGATATGGCTCTGTTCTTTGTGTCTCCAGCAGGGTCTTATTAGCGATCTCCACCCACGTCGCGGCCATATCTTTCCATGACTTGGATGCCGCACCGCCCGCGTCTTGCTCGGCCATCGTCTTGGAGAATTGTTCGGTCGCTCGTATCCATGCCTCGAGCATTATTTGATTGTGTGCAAGATTTCGCCGACGCAAGCTCGTCCACGCGGTGAAGACAGCGGAAAATTTGCGTTCGATAACCCATAGATCCGCGAAACGAGGCCCCTCGGCCATGCGGTTGAGCGCCTCATCCATATTATCGCCGGATGAAAGCCAGTAGCGGGGATCGAACATCTTTCCCAGCATTTCAGCGAAGAAGGGGCTCGGTCCAGTGCCGTCCTTGAAGTGCTGCGTGGCAGCCTTGGAAGCCTGCAGCGCCGAGTCCCAGGCTTTGGCGAAATCTTCGCCGGCGCTTTTGAGATCCGCCAGGCCGAGAGCCGCCTTTGCCGGTTCGCCTTCTGCCCGGTCTGAATTAGCCGCTTGTTCCGTGCGCTTTTCCAGCATGGCACGCTGCGCCGAGAGCATCGCGGCGCCGCCTTGGGACCAGAGGCTGGTCATCTTCTGCATGTATTCGAAGGGATCCATCTCGGCTTGGCTCAGATCAGGATCACCTGCCGAACGACTTTTCCTTCGCTCAGTCGATCGAATCCAAGATTGATCTCGTCCAATTTGAGATGGGCGCTCATGAGTCGATCGACGGAAAGCTTGCCCCGGCGATAAAGCTCGATGTAGCGAGGAAGATCGCGCGTCGGAACACACGTTCCGATGTAACTGCCCTTCACCGTGCGCTCCTCCGCCACGAGATTCACCTGCAACAGAGGAAAGGTATGTGTTGGCGGCGGCAGGCCGGCGGTCACTGTCGTGCCGCCGCGGCGGGTGATCTTGTAGGCGAGCTCCATGGCTCGAACCGAGCCGGCCATCTCGAACGCGAAGTCGACGCCGCCTTTGGTGGCTTGGCGAATCTCATCGGCCGCATCGGACGAGCCGGCATTGAAGGTATCCGTTGCGCCAAGCTGTCGTGCGAGCCCGAGCTTTTCGTCAGAAAGATCAACGGCCACCACGCGACTTGCTCCGGCCGCGACCGCCCCGAGCAACGCGCTCAAGCCGACCCCGCCAAGCCCGACAACCGCAGCGGTGGCTCCCGCCGGCATCTTGGCGGTATTGATGACTGCGCCCACTCCCGTGAGCACCGCGCAGCCGAACAGCGCCGCTTCGTCCAACGGCAATTCATTGTCAATCTTCACCAGAGAACGCCGTGACACCGTCGCATATTCTGCGAAGGCCGAGACGCCAAGATGGTGGTGAACGTCAGTGCCGTTTCGGTGCAATCTCCGGCCCCCTGAAAGCAGGGTCCCGGCTGTATTCGCCGCCGCGCCGGGCTCGCACAGGGCCGGTCTTCCCTCGGCGCAGGGTACGCAGTGACCACAGCTTGGCACAAAGACCATGATCACGTGATCGCCGACCGAAAGGTCGTGGACGTCGGCCCCAAGACTCTCGACAATTCCTGCGGCCTCATGCCCGAGGACCATCGGAGTGGGACGGGGCCTGTTGCCGTCGATGACGGAAAGATCCGAATGACAAAGGCCCGCAGCAGCGATTTTAATCAGCACTTCCCCGGGGCCGGGCGGATCTAGCGTCACCTCCTCTATGCTCAGTGGCTTCGACTGCGCGTAGGGCGCCGCGGCACCCATCTTATTGAGGACAGCTGCTCTGATTTTCATTTGCCTGCTTCGAAGAGTCGGACACCTGAACGGCTAACGAGGCCGAAGTCGGGGCGTGAAACAGTCAGTTATTGAAGCGGCTGAGTGCGTCTGCCCATCCCTTCTGCAGTTCAGCTAGCGCCTTCTGATTGGCGGCATGCATGTCTTTCCAGGCGGTCTCACTTGCGGTCTGCACCTGCTGAAAAAGCTTGAAGGCTTCAGCCGCCATTTCCTCCATCTGGGAAATAGCTTTCCTCTGGTCCGACTGACTCTTGGCGCGCGCCTGCTCGAACTGATCCTGGTACTCCTTGATTTGTACCTTCCATACGTCAGATTGCGCCTTTATTTGTTCTGCAAAACTTTGCTTCACTGACATGATTTCCTCCTTCTCACGCTATTTCCGGAATTCGTCCGCGCAATTCGTCGATCAGGACCCGGGTGTTCTCTGCGTAGTCAATCGGGACGGTCACGAGATGGACACCGCCGTCCTTGAACGCATCCTCGAGCACAGAGATGAGATCGGCGGTCTTCTCCACCCGCCATCCGTGCGCGCCGTAGGCCTGTGCGTACTTTACGAAATCCGGATTGCCGAAGGTCAGCCCCCAATCCGCGAATTTCTCGACGGCCTGCTTCCACCGGATCATTCCGTAAGCGCCGTCCTCGAGGATGAGGACGACAAGATTCAAACCGAGGCGGACTGCGGTCTCCATCTCCTGGGAATTCATCATGAAGCCGCCGTCGCCGCACACCGCCAATACGCGACGATCCGGATGAAGCATTGCCGCCATCATGGCCGATGGCAGCCCGGCGCCCATCGTTGCGAGCGCGTTATCGAGAAGCAGCGTGTTTGCGACGTGCGTCCGGTAGTTGCGGGCAAACCAGATCTTGTACATCCCGTTGTCCAGCGCGACGATTCCGTCCTCTGGCATGACTTTGCGGATGTCCCGAACGATCCGTTGCGGCGTTGGCGGGAAACGCGCCTCATCTGCGCCCTCTCGAATGTGCGCCAGAATGTCGGCTCGAAGTCCGGTGAATGCCGCATCCAGCTTTATTCGGCCTTCCAGGCGGTCGGCCAAAAAAAGCACATTAGGCCCAATGTCGCCGATCACCTCCGCGTGCGGGAAGAAGACCTGCTCAACCGAGGCTGGCGAAAAGCCGATATGGATCACCTTGGGGCCGCCCCGTCCCATAATGAAGGGCGGCTTTTCAACGGTGTCGTGACCGATCGATATGATGAGGTCCGCGCGATCGACGGCCTTATGCACATAATCGCCCTCGGAGAGGGCAGCCGTACCCATATAGAGATTGGATCCGCCGGTGACCGATCCTTTGCCCATTTGAGTATTGAAGAACGGAATCTTCGTACGACGCACGAACGTCGACAGCGGTTCCACCAGACGAGGCCGATTGCTGCCGGCGCCAAGGAGGATGAGGGGGCGCGCAGCCGACAAGATCATTTCGGCAGCGCGATCTAAAGCTTCAGGGGGAGCCAGCGGCCGATCGATAGGATGGGGCGGCACCAGCGGGACATCGGCGACCTCCTCGCCGGCGACGTCTTCCGGCAGCTCCAGAAGTACCGGTCCCGGGCGTTCCTCCTGGGCCACGCGAAATGCTTCGCGCACGATGGTTGGAATGCTGGCGCCATTCACGATCTGTCGAGCATACTTCGTCAGCGGGCGCATCGTCGCAACGATGTCCACGATTTGGAATCGCGCCTGCCTGCTCGTCATGATCGCCTTTTGTCCGGTGATCATGATCATCGGCATGGCGCCGAGCTGGGCATAGGCGGCGCCGGTCGTAAGATTCAAGGCGCCCGGGCCGAGCGTGCTTATGCAGACACCCGGCTCCCCGGTCAGGCGTCCGTGGGTAGCCGCCATGAAGGCGGCCGCCTGTTCGTGCCGTGTGATGACAAGGTTGATCCGCGATTTTCTCAGCGACTCGACAACGTCGAGGTTCTCCTCACCAGGCACTCCAAAGATGGTTCGGACGCCTTCGTTCTCCAGCGCGGCAACTAAAAGATCTGCTCCCTTGAGCATGGTTCTGTCCGGATGCTGCTTTCACTAGTTGAAGACTACAACGACTCCATCCGGCGATAAAGAGTTTTTGTTTTTCGATTTATCGAACACGCACGTGAGTCAAAGTCTCTTGATGCGCGTGCGTTACGCGATAGGATCGTGAATCGTCAATTGGCGCAAGCGCGGAGCGAGATTCATGGCAATGACGATGAGCGGAGAGTATCAGTTGGCCGCCACGCCGCAGGTGGTTTGGAACAAACTCAACGATGCCGGCGTTCTGAAATCCTGTATCCCGGGTTGCGAAGAACTGGAAAAAGTTTCCGATACCGAATTTACGGCTGTTGCCGTACAAAAAATCGGACCTGTGAAGGCCAGATTCAAAGGTCGCGTCACGTTATCCGATATTGATCCGCCTCACGGATACAAAATTTCTGGTCAAGGCGAAGGCGGAGTGGCAGGATTTGCAAAAGGGGGCGCCACCGTCAAACTTGAACCCAAGGACGGCGGCACGCTGCTAAGCTACGACGTCGAAGCCAACATCGGCGGCAAACTCGCACAGCTGGGCCAGCGCCTGATCAACAGCGCTGCAAAGAATGTCGCTGACAAATTTTTCAAGAACTTTGCTGACGCCGTCACCGCGCAGCAATGAGAGGAGCGCGAACGAGCAGGCGCAGCGGTGAATGTTCTTGACCGCTGCGAGATGCGAGTCTTAGTTTTTTAGGAGCGTCCGCTGATCATGTGAGTGCTGCACCTATTCCCAGTAGCGTGTGGGGCTCACGACAGCGGACAACACAATCGACCAAAGAGGTCGAGGTGAGTGCAGCGTGGCCAGGGGGCATCCAGGGAGCAAAACGACTCATGGCAGGCGAAGGTGCCGGATCTCCCGCAATAGGCCGTCCCCTGCGGCGCAAGGAGGATTTTCGCCTCGTCACCGGCAAGGGCCAGTACACGGACGATTTCAAGCTGCCACGTCAGGCCTATGCGGTGATGGTACGATCGCCGCACCCACATGCCCGCATCCTGGGGGTCAATACGCAACAGGCACGGGTCATGCCGGGGGTCTTGGGAGTCTACAGCGGCGAAGACATCAGGGCCGCCGGCCTGAAGCCGGTCCCGCACGAGGCTGTACCTTCCACCAAATACGACATGAAATTGACCGCGCGCGGCGGCGGCAAGATTTTTCTCGGCCCACAATATCTGTTGCCCTTTGACAAGGCGCGCCATGTCGGTGAGGCGGTCGCCATGGTCGTCGCTGAGACCGTGGCGCAGGCGCTCGACGCCGCGGAGGCCGTGGAGGTCGACTACGAGCCCTTGTCGTTCGCACTGGACGCGAAGACAGCGCTCGCGGAGGGCGCCCCGATCCTTTGGGACGAAATCCCGGACAATACCCCGGTCGATACGCCGTTCGGCGACAGCGCCGCGACCGACGCCGCTTTCGCCAAGGCCGACCATATTGTGCATATGGAATTTCACGTCGGCCGTGTTACGGCGGCTCCGATGGAGCCACGAACCTGTGTCGGAGACTACGACGCCGAGACCGGCCGCTACACGCTCCACGCTTGTACCGGCGGAACAGTACGACAGAAGCACGAATTGGCGACCGTGCTGAATGTAGCGCCCGACAAAGTGCGGGTTATCACCACCGATGTCGGCGGTAATTTCGGTTCGAAGAACCGGCCGTATGTCGAATACGGCCTCGTCATGTGGGCGTCAAAGCTGGTCAGCCGTCCGGTGAAATTCACCTGCACGCGTTCGGAATGCTTTCTCTCCGACAGTCAGGGCCGCGACCTCGTCACCAAGGTTGAGCTGGCGTTGCGCAAAGACGGCCGCTTTCTGGCGATGCGCGCCGACAACATCAGCAATATCGGCGCCAGATGCATGTCGCTGTCACCCTTGAGCAAGGGCTCGGCTCTCATCACCGGCTCTTATGACATTCCGGTGGCGAGCCTGCGCTCTCGCGCGGTCTTCACCAACACGATGATGACCCAGCCTTACCGCAGCTCAGGTCGCCCGGAAGTGACTTACGCGATCGAGCGGCTGGTCGATCGCGCCGCGGAAGAGCTCGCCATCGACCGGCTGGAGATCCGGCGAATGAACCTGGTCCGCGAGACCCAGATGCCGTACGTCAACGCGGTTGGGGCGCGCTATGACAGCGGCACCTATGACGCCAACATGGATTTGGTGCTGCGGATCGCCGATTGGGAGGGTTTCGAGGTCCGCCGTCGGGGCGCCAAAAAGCGTGGCATGCTGCTCGGCCTGGGTTTTGCGAACTACGTCGAATCATCGATCGGTTCGCCGCGGGAACGCGCCGAGCTGACCGTGCAGCCGGAAGGCCGCGTCCGCCTCGTTATCGGGACGCAGCCGGCCGGGCAGGGGCAGGAAACAAGTTTCGCGCAAGTGCTTTCCGACCTGATCTGGGTGCCGGTCGACAGAATCGATACCATCATGGGCGACACCGACGTCGTCAGTATCGGGGGCGGTTCCCATTCGGGGCGCTCCATGCGTCATGCGGCAACGGTCATGTCCATGGCGGCGCAGTCCCTCATCCAGCGCGCCCGGGCGATCGCAGCGTTCTTGCTCGATGCCGATCCGAACAACGTCAGATTTGAAGACGGACGGTTCGATGTGCCCGGCAGCAATCGCAGCTTCGATATGTTCGAGCTGGCGCGCGAGGCGGCGCGCGTCACTCTGCCCGCGGACTTGCAATCTGGTCTTGTCGCCGCCGCGAACAACGAAATGCACGACCCGGTGTTCCCCAACGGCGCCGCTGTTTGTGAAGTGGAAATCGATCCCGATACCGGTAGTCTTGCGCTGGCGCGCTATGCGGCGGTCGACGACGTCGGCCGTTGCATCAACCCGCTCATCGTCGAGGGGCAGACCCACGGCTCGATTGCGCAAGGCGTCGGACAGGCGCTGTGGGAGCAGATCTACACCGATCCGTCGTCGGGGCAGCCCTTGACCGGTTCGTTCATGGATTACGGCATGCCGCGGGCGGATGGCCTGCCGAGTTTCGAAACGGCGATCGTCGAAGTTCTATCGCCGACCAATCCCTACGGTATCAAAGCCGGCAGCGAAGGCGGGACCACGCCGGCGCCGGCTGTCATCGTCAGCGCCATTCTCAATGCGCTCGCGCCGCTTGGCGTGCGTGACATCACCATGCCGGCCACCCAGGACAAGATCTGGATGGCAATTCAGCAGGCTAAAGGAGACGTTGTGGCTGGCCGACTGTCTTAGCAGCGTGCGTCGAGGCGAAGCGCTCCAGCAGAGGCTGCGCGCTCACCAGCTGTGCACATCCATGTCGATACCGGGCTGTCGAATTGCTTGGAGGAGCCGTTTATGAAGACCACTATCGACGTGTTAGTGGCCATGTTGCCGGTCGTGGCCCTATTTGTTGGTTTCCTGGTTTTCAAATTGTCGGCATTTGTCACCAGCTTATGCGCCTTTATTATCGAATTGCTCGTGGTCCTTGTGTATTACCGGCATGATCCTTTGAAGGTCGCCGCGGGATCGCTCTGGGGAATCATTACCATTTGGTCCGGATTTCTCGTTCTTTACACCGGGCAAATCTTCGGCCAAGCCTACCGCAGTACCGGCCTCCTTGCCGTGCTGCTCGAATCCGTCGGCTCAATTCTTTCGCCGGACGATCAGGAAGCAAAAGCACTGTCACTGGTGGTGGTCATTGGCGGCTTTATCGGCGCCTTCAACGGCTTCGCTGTGTATCCGGTCGCCATTCCGGGGTTGATCGCGCTCGGGTTCGACAGCGTTCAGGTGATCAAGGCCTTCCTGGTCTACTTTGCTTGGCCTCAGCCATTCGTCAGCTTGTTCATCGTGCCAAATATCTCCAACGTCGCAACCCATGCGCCGATCCCCGACATCGTGCGTGCTGCTGGCTTCGTGTCGATACCGTTTGTATTTATCTCACTGTTGGGTTTCATGAAGCTGTTGGGCTTCAGCTTCCGCGTCGCGCGAACCCAGTTTCTGTTCTGGAGCATGGGTCTTTGCAACGCCATCTCGCTTGTTGTCTTCACGCAGATCTGGCCGGAATACGGAATAATGATGTTGATCGGCGGCGCGGCCCTTTCGCTGGGCGTGCTTTATGTGTATGGCCAGTGGTCTAAATCCGCGCGCCTGGTTGCTGACAAAAGTCTCTCTGCTGCAAGTCTCTCTGCGGCGGCAACGCCGGCGACGCAGCCGCCCGTTTTTACCCGCGCTATGCAGGTCAGGGCTTACGCACCGCTCTTGGTCGGCGTCGTCATCGTGCTGTTGAGCAAGACACCGATGGTCGCGGAGGCCCTCGAGAAGCTGGCATTCGACGTCGGCCTGTGGGGTTATAAGCCGATCCGCGTCAGCATCTTCACCTCGGCTGGGTTTTTTGTCTTTCTCGCCGCGGCGGTCTGCTATCTGTTCCACATCGAGCGGACCAATCCCCTCGCAGATCTTGCGATAGCGAGCCACCGTTCCGTGCGCAGCCTGGCAACGCTCGCTGTCGGCAGCGCACTGGTCTATCTGCTGGTCGACACCGGCCAAATCCAACTGCTTGCCGAGGTCCTTGTCAGCGGCGGCAAGTTCCTCTACGCGGCGTTGTCGCCGGCTATGGAAGCGCTGGGCGGCATCGCCTTTGGTCAGGGCCTGCCGGCGGACTTTCTGCTCGCCGCCATGCAGGTGTCGGTCGCGCCTGCCTTGGGGATACCGCTCGCCGTGCTGGTCGGCATTGTCACGGTTATGTCCGAGGGGCCGCCGAATCCGCTCAAGCCGACACAGATCGCTTACACCCAATCGTTGGCCAATGTTGAAGGCAAGGACGGCGAGATTTTCCGTGCGTGCCTCAAATGGCAGATCCTCGGGCTTGCGGTTGCCACGGTTGCGGCGATCGCGCTCGTCTACCTTTGACCAGATTTAACGAGGTGACCGTTATGGACGACAGGTCCAGCCAAGAGGCCCACGGGGCCAGTCTCGATCTGCAGACCCATCTGGCGCGACTGGAGAAGGCGGGGCTGCTGGTCCGGGTTGACCGGCCCATCAACAAGGACACCCAGCTTCATCCGCTGGTGCGCTGGCAATTTCAGGGGGGGCTCGCCGAAGACCAGCGGCGGGCATTCCTGTTTACCAACGTCGTGGATTCGAAAGGCCACCGCTACGACATCCCGGTCACCATCGGTGCCCTGGCGGCGAACGCCAGGATTTATGCCATCGGCATGGGCCGGCCAGTCGAAGAAATCGGCGATGCCTGGCTGCACGCCATTCAAAATCCAATCCCGCCAGTGCAGGTCACGTCTCCACCGTGCCAAGAGGTGATCATTCGAGGCGCCGATCTGGTCGGCCCGAATGGCGGTCTCAAGCGGCTGCCGGTACCCATTTCGACCCCCGGCTACGACGCGGCGCCGTATCTCACGGCCACCCTGTGCATCACCAAGGATCCCGAGACGGGCATTCGTAATATGGGCATGTACCGGGCTGCCCTCAAGGCGACCGATCGTCTTGGCGTGCGCATGGCGGCACGAATTGGCGGCGCCGGCGGCTATTTGCATTGGCAAAAGTATCGCAAGCTGCGCCAGCCGATGCCAATCGCCATTGTCATGGGCTGCGCCCCGGTCGCGATATTCACCGGACCGCAGAAGCTGCCCATTGATCTTGACGAAATGGCTGTCGCTGGCGGCCTTGCGGGCGCGCCAATCCGTGTGGCGAAAGCGGTAAGCGTCGATTTGGACGTCCCGGCTGACGCGGAAATCGTGATCGAAGGCCTTATAGATCCGGAACTGCTCGAACCCGAAGGACCGTTCGGCGAAAGCCACGGCCACGTCGCGCTCGAAGACTTCAATATGTCGATGCAGGTGACAGCGATCACGCACCGGCGGTCGCCGGTGTTCGTCACCATCCTCAGCGAGGTCACGCCGAGCGAATCGAGCGTCATGAAGCGCGTCGCCTACGAGCCGCGCTATCTGAGCCATTTGCGCAATGAGCTCAACATCAAGTCGGTACGCCGCGTCGTGATGCATGAACCGTTGACCAATCTGCGCAAGATCATCTTCGTGCAATTTGCGCACGGCGCGCCGCGCACCGAAGTGTGGCGCGCTATGCAGGGAGCCTCGACCATGCTGGCCGATTGCGGAAAATACGTCATCGGGGTCAGTGAAGATATCGAGCCAGAGAACACCGATGCCGTGTTTTGGTCGCTGGCCTACCGCGCCAATCCAGTCGAGGATGTGCACGTTGTGCCACATCGTTCGGCCGGACATGGTCCAAAGTCCGGGCACCGCGGCGAAGAATCGACTCTGCTTATTGACGCCACCCTGAAAGAGTCTGCGCCGCCGCTGGCGCTGCCCAAGCGCGAATACATGGAGGAGGCGCGCAAGATTTGGGAAGAGCTTGGTCTGCCGGCCATTACGCCACAATCGCCGTGGCACGGCTACTCTTTGGGCGACTGGTCTGCAGAATGGGATATCTACGCGGCCCGGGCTGTTGCCGCGGATTGGGAGCAGACCGGCAAGGACACGTTGGCGCGGCGGCGCGCCGGATTAACTCCGGAAACGCCGGCGCGGGACGTAGAGAGCAAGATCTCCGAACAGGACGACAGACTCAGCATAGAGGACAGTGGATCGATTCACTCTGCGTCCGAATAACTGCATGCAGTCGTCTCAGGAATATTGAGGTTCTGACACCTTGATCAATCCAAGGGGATGACACTGAACGGCCGACTGGCTGCGGAACCGCACGACAAGGTGTTTAGAGGTGGGGCTCGATGAGCGGCTGTCTTCTCGTTCGACGATTGCGCAGACGTGCCGCCGCTCATTGCGCAGGTCCGGATCAAGATCGTCACGGGTTTTCTGAAAGCCGCGCCGCGCGGTCTGTCGGAGGTGGTTGATGAGCACAGGTGAAGGCAAGTCTGTTACGGACCAGGTTTACCCGGTCCCTTCCGGCTGGGCGGAAAGAGCGCACGTCGACCACGCCGGGTACCGCGACATGTATGCCCGTTCGGTGAGCGATCCCAAGAGCTTTTGGGCCGAACAGGCCAAGCGCCTCGACTGGGTGAAGGTCCCGACCAAGGTCGACGACTGGTCGTTCGAGCCCGGCAATATCTCCATCAAATGGTTCGAGGACGGCGTGCTCAACGTCGCCTGGAACTGCATCGACCGACATCTGGCCAAGCGCGCCAACCAGACTGCGATCATCTGGGAAGGCGACGACCCCTCGCAGTCCAAGCACATCACCTACCAGGAACTGCATGACGAAGTCTGCCGGATGGCCAACATCCTGCGCAGCCGCGGCGTCAAGAAGGGCGACCGCGTCACCATCTACCTGCCGATGATTCCGGAAGCCGCCTACGCGATGCTGGCCTGTGCGCGGATCGGGGCGATCCACTCGGTCGTGTTTGCGGGCTTCTCGCCCGACAGCCTC
>Ga0153954_1001359_pt1 | contig 13388 bp, 12 predicted proteins | sample TSFL038MetaG_FD_102277 | JGI IMG/M metagenome (GOLD analysis project Ga0153954, IMG submission 102277) | Attine ant fungus gardens microbial communities from Florida, USA - TSFL038 MetaG | ecosystem: Host-associated > Fungi > Mycelium > Unclassified | place: USA: Florida, Wekiwa Springs State... | reverse complement strand
GGTTTCGTCGAGGAGATCGAACAGGCGATCGAAGCCGATGGTCGAACGCCACAGGGGAGCAAAATCGTAAGTCCTCATAGCCAAGTCCTCCTAAGAGCAAGATGGTACGAAGGAGCGCAAGACATCGGTTCAGGACCCTGTCTGGCGCCCTGTTCAGTCCGCCGGTCCCAAGGCTGGCGCCCGGCACCGCCCGCGAGCGGCAAAAACGAATTAGAAAAACCGGGGTCCATTTCAAGAGCTCCGCAAAAATTTTTGCGGAATCTGCCGCGGTTAATTTTGGGTTGCCGCTCGTGGCAAGGCTTCGCAGCCGTGCTCCGGTCTCGCCGACGACGCGCGTTGGCCGGCGGTGGTTTTCTGCCGGCTCGGGTCGACGCCCCGGCGATGAAGCTCCATCTCGATCATGTCGAAGACAAATTCGGAGGGGGTAACCCAGAACGTGACCCATTGAATGATTGCGCGCCAGGCGAACAGCAATGTCGGCGTCATCTCACACCCTTCCGATCGGCTCTGAGTCGGATCGGCTGCGCCTCTCGGGTGCGATCGCACAGCAAAGCTACCAAGGAACCGAAAACCCTAACAGCAAGCCCACGGATATCACGGCCAGCGCCACAAACAGGTTGAAGCAGGCAATGACCATTCGTGGCGCAGGATTGTCTGCTCCCAGCAGAAACAAAGGATTTGAAATATCAGTCTCCGTTCGAAAGGCATGTTCGGAAGTCCGAGGCAATCTAACTTGGTGCTCGGTGCGCTCTGCCCCTGCCCTCAACTCGTCAGGGCCATTTCGTTGATACGCGTGTGCCGGCTTGGTTGGCGCAGATAGTCGTGCACCACCTTGCCGAGGCCGAGCGTAAGGTCGGCCAGGATGTGGTTCGCGGACACGATCTCGAGCACCGGCAACTCCGCGACCGGCGCCAAGGCGTGAGGTGACAGGTGCAGCGCCGCCGGACCTGTCCACGCGCCCTTCAGCGCCACGTCCTCGAGACGGTATTCGACAAGCTCGCAGATGCGCGGCGTGCCGTCGACATGCGGAATGATCTTGAGCAGAAAGTTTGGAGCCTCAAGCGAAGCTTTTACTTGCGCAAGATCGGCTTCGCGGTGCTTGTAGCCCATCGTGCCGGTCGCGACCCGAAGCGGCCCATAATCCAGCGCTCCGACAAGGGTGTCGATCTCGGTTCGCAGCGTCGGCTGCGCCAGCTTTTTGGGGAAGCCCCAGAGTTCACGGCCGCCAGCGATCGGTCCCTCGTCGTTAAGGAACATGGAGTGGGTGTAGCTGCCCCTGCGGCCGCGGAAAGAGACGGGGATCACCTGACCGCTCTCCGTGTAGTCGCCGAAACCGTTCGAATCCGGCATGCGGATGAATTCGTGTTTCACCAGCGCGTCGCATTCGTCGAGATCGAGCGGCTCGGGCACCACGGCTCGCAGCTTCGCCGGATCGGTTCGGTAGGCGATGATCAGGTATTCTCGATTGACGAACCGATACGGTCCTGGGGGATAGGCGGGGCTCGTCAGCGGCATCGCGAACGCGCGCTCCAATAATTCCTTCTCTCGCATTTTCATATCCTCTTTCGCTTAGAATTGATTTTTGCTCATTCGCGACCGTCACGTTCGAGATCGAACGTGAACACGCCGTCCAGGGTCGTGGGGGCGAGCAAGAACTTCGGGATGGCGAAGCGTGCGGACGGCATCGTGATGTCCCGCGCGCCAATGGTCCTGCATCGACAGCCGAGAAAACTCGTAATCCTTCGAGTGGCCTTCGTAGTTCTGTGCCCGGTAGATCAGGTGGATGATGTTGTAGACCTTGTCGCTGGCGACCGACTTCACGATCTTCAGATCATCATTCTCCTCAAGATCGGCAGGAAGTCTGCGCAGCAGGGCGGCAATGGCACGCTGAACCCGATGCACACTCTTGAATTGACCGGTGCTCGCGCGCGTTCGGCTTGAGAACTGGATCTCCTTGTGACGAGTGGCGACTTCCGCCAGATTGCGCGGCAGCGCACCTTGCGCGCTCCAGAGATCGACCTGGAATGTGAGCGTATCCTGAGGCCGAAGAAATCCTCTCACACCTAAAGCGGCTGGGAATTCCGATGGTCCTGCGCGAGATGGAGCCGCCATCTGACAAGCGCTATATGCGACCTGGCCAGCGCACCATCAGCAAGCCCTACTCGTTCTCTGGCATGCAGAAGATTGTGCAGCGTATGCGCAAGGAGATCGGCCTGCCGCTCGAATTCACGCTCGATGCCTGCCGACACGGCGGCATGACTGAGTTGGAAGAGGCGGAGCTGACCGAAGGCCAAGGCCGCGCGCTCTCGGCACACCGCACGAGCGAGAGCTACGCGGGGTATGCAAAGCGAACCGCACCGCGAATATTGGCCGCGACCCGCAAGCGTCGTGCGCATGTGCTCGCGAACCAAACGCAAACAGAATTTCAGAATGAGCAGCCGAAAGAGTTTCAGAATGGAAAATCGGCATCTGCGTAAGTTGCTGATTGTCTTCTGAAAATATGGCTGCGGCGGGAGGGATCGAACCCTGAAATAATCTGTTGCCACAAAAGGATTTTTCCATTCCGGCCCGCCCGTTTGATTCCATCTTTGATTCCAAAGCAAGGAAACGTTGCTTGCATACGCGCCCGAGATAATTGTCCGCGGTCGGCGACCCGACCTGCACCATGTCATGGCCGAGCGCCTCAAAGAGACGCGCCCATGGTGGGCGCGTCCCGCATCGAAGCTCTTGGGGCGCTGCAGGGTGTCTACGGTCAGCGCCGCGCATTGCCCGAAGCGCTGTTGCTCCGGCGCCGCTCGGAGGGCGGTCGCATTTGCAGCGATTTCAATGGGTTGAATGGATCATTGAAGGAATAAAATGCATTTCACGCCTATAGGTGTTTTTCACGCCCGCGCCAAGGCTGGCAGTCCGCCGCGACGGCCGTGCGACACAAACCTTCTTTTCGCCCAGCACCGCGAAGTACAAGCAGACTAGGCGATGACGCAGAAAATCGGCGACAGGTCCGACACTGTCCATCTCACGAATCGTACCCCGGCAATGAAGGCGGCAAGAGCGTTCGCCCCGATCTCGGCGAACGCCATCAAACGGGTCCCAGAGCTTCGTCAGCGGCACCAATGCGCTCGCCATCCTGTCCGACCGCTTCGGCCGCGACATGTCAGCCCACGATCTCGACGGGCCAAAGCTTTCCAACTTCATCTCTGGCGCGAAGTCGATTTCAATTAAACGTCGTCACCTCCATGACCTTGCGAGCGAGAGCAAGCAGAAAGTCATCCTTGCCGCGCGGAGCGATGACAGACAGACCCAGCGGACAACCGTCCAGCTGCGCCAAGGGCAAAGAGATCTGAGGCAGTCCGGCGTGACCGGCCGCGCAGAGCATCTCGAGCGCGCGGGCGCGAAACTCCTCGAGCTCGGCGAAGGGCGTGTTCCGCAGCGGCGCGATGCCGGGTGCGGTGGGCAGGACCAAAAGATTATTCGGCTCGAGAATCTCGTCCATGCGGCGGCGCACCGTCGCGCGCAGATCGCGGGCGGCGGCGACCTCCGAGGCGTCGAGCGTCGCCGCGGCGGCAAAGCGCTCTTTCACGCCGGGGCCGAAGCTCGGATTCGCCTTTCGGATCCAGTCGCCGTGCGCTCCCCACGCCTCGTCCGACTGGATGAGACGGAAGGCGTTGCGCCAGGATGGGAGCGCGGCGCCGGCGACGTCGATCTCTTCCGGCGAACCGTAGATGCTTGTGACCTTCGAGACCGCCGATGACAACGCATCGGTCACCGCCGCACCCGCGGTTTCGAACAGATCCCGCGCCAACATGACCTTGCCTGGCGCGCTATCATCGGCGGGCTTATCGAACAGAACAAGTCCGACCTTTTCAAACAGAACTGGATCCCGCGCGAACCAACCGACCGTGTCGTAGGACGACGCGAGCGGCACGGCTCCGCTGAGCGGAATGCGACCATGTGTCGTACGAAGGCCGATGACGCCGCAATAGCTCGCCGGAAGCCGCACTGAGCCGCCAGTGTCCGAGCCGATGGCGAAGTCAACGAGTCCACCCGCCGCTGCCGCCGCCGAGCCCGAGGACGACCCGCCCGGAATGCGCCCCGGTGCAGCGGGATTGATGGGCGTGCCGTAATGATGATTCTCGCCGTTGAGGCTCCAGGCGAGTTCATCCGTATGTGTCTTGCCGACAAGCCGGGCACCGGCGGCGAGCAGCGTGTCCACGACAGGCGTGCTCTCGCGCGGGATCGAATGTGAGGCGAGCCAGTCGGGGCTTCCGGCGGCTGTGGGCACGTCTGCGACGTCGAAAAAGTCCTTGATCGCGAAGGTCGTGCCGCTCAACGGCCCGTCACCGGTGGGCGCGCGCTCGAAATGACCGTGGGAAACGAAGGCGTTGAGCGTGTCGTTCACTGGCATCGTGACATCCCCGAATTGTAAGGGCCCGCTACTCTCATGCCGGCCTGTGGAGCGTCGGCGCGGGACGCGTGACAGTGCGACGGCCCGCCTTCATCGCCAACATGGGTTGCGCCAGCTCCGCCACGGCCTGAGCCCTGCTCTCGCAATCCAATACGACGAGGTCGGCGCTGTTGCCAACAGCAATCCCGTAATCTTTCAAGTTCATCAGCCTGGCCGAGGACGCGCTGACCATGTCGAGACAGTCGGCCATGCCCGACGGCGAACCCACTTGCGCGATGTTGGCGTAGAGATTGGCGATGCGGACGGTGGAGCAGTCGCCGAACGGCGTGAAGGGATTGAGCACATTGTTGGTGGACAGCGACGTGGTGACGCCAGCTTGCATCAGCTTGTGTGCCGGAGTCACCCCGCGCGGCACGATGTGATCGACATCGCGGCCGATGAGAAACAGGTCGGTGGACGGCAGAACAGTGAGCGCCACGCCCGCGCCGGCCAGACGCGAGCCGAGCTCCAACAGACGGCTCTCCGGCACGGCGGACAGTTTGGTGACATGACCGATCGCCACGCGTCCGCTCCAGCCCGTCCCTTCCGCCTGCCGGCAGACCTCCAGAAGGTCGAGATGCGAGGCATCGAGGCCGAAGTCGAGATGGAAGTCGATATCGACATCAAAGCGCTGGGCAAGCGCAAAGATGCGCGCGATCTGGCCGTGGCTGTCCTTGTCCATGTAGGGGGCGCCGCCCACCACGTCCGCCCCCATCTCCAGGGCCGCCACCATCACTTCCTCGCACCCCGGATCGTCCAGCAATCCCTCCTGCGGAAACACGCACAGTCGCAGATCAATCGCCCAGGCGTACGCCCGCTTCACGTCGAGCAGCGCTTCGATCGAAGTGAGGCCAATACGCGGGTCCACCTCAACGTGAGTGCGCATGCGCTGCGTGCCTTGCAGGATCGCCTTCTCGATGGTGCGCGAGGCACGTTCGTGGACATCCTCGACGGTGAAGCTCTTCTTCGCGACGGCGACCGCGGTGATCGCCTCATCGAGCGTGCCTTTCTCGCAATTGCAGCGGCCAAGCAGGCACGACTTGTCGAGATGGATATGGGTCTCGCACAGCCCCGGCAGCGCGAGGCGGCCGCCGAGGTCTTCGGAGGGACCGTCCGCGTCCAGCTTCACCTCGATCGCGGCGAAGCGGCCACCCTTGATGCCAATATCCACGAGCTCGGTCTCGCGTCCAGCGATGCGGGCATTCAGGAAGATCTGATCGAAACTCATTGAATTCCTCCTCAAGGGTTCACTGGGCGGCGCGGGCGCCGAGATAGGCAGCTTCAAGGTCAGCGTCACTGCTGAGCTCGGCCGCCGTGCCGCGCTTCACCACACGACCCGATTCGAGCACATAGCCGCGATCTGCCACGGTGAGAGCAAGTGTTGCGAGCTGATCCACGAGCAGAATGGTGACGCCCGCATCGCGCAACTCCGCCAGCACGTCGAACGTCTCGGCGATCATGGCGGGTGCAAGACCCAGCGACGGCTCGTCCAAAAGCAGAATGTCCGGCTGGGCCATCAGGCCGCGGGCGATCGCCAGCATCTGCTGCTCGCCTCCCGACAGCAGGCCGGCGCGGCTCGAGATGCGTTCGACGAGGCGCGGGAACCGCGCGAGCAGCGCATCGAGCTCTTTCTCCAGTGTCTCCGCACTCAGCCGATCCGACCGCGCCGTGGCGCCGAGCAGGATGTTGTCGCGCACCGTTAGTTCAGGAAAGACCTGGCGCCCTTCCGGCACCAGCGCGAGCCCCATATCCGCGATCCGATGCGCGGGCAGGTTCGAGACCTGCTCGTTCTTGAGGATGATGTCGCCGGACACGGGCCGCAGCAGGCCGGCGAAGGCCTTCATCGCCGTCGACTTGCCGGCACCGTTCGCACCCAACAGCGCCACCAGCTCCCCGGGGCACACCTCCAGCTCGACTTCCGCCAGCACCGGAGCGGCGCCATAACCGGCGGTGAGGCGCAAGGCCGAGAGCACCGCATCGCGCGATCCGTTCAGCGGGGCCGCGCGTCGACGGGCGCGGTTCTGCGTGCCGCCGAGATAGGCGGCGATCACGCCGGGATCCTCGCGGACCTGCGATGGCGTCCCCGCGGCGATCGGCTTACCGGCGTCGAGCACGACGATATGGTCCGAGATGCCCATGACCATGGTCATGTCGTGCTCGACCAGGATCACCGCGATGCCGAGGTCCGCGATCCGGCGCAGAAGATGCCCGAGCGCGTCCTTGTCCGCCCGCATCAGGCCGGCCGCCGGTTCGTCCAGCAGCAGCACGCGTGGCCGGGTGGAGAGCGCGCGAGCAATCTCGACCAGCCGACGGTCGACGTGAGGCAGGTCGTCGGCCTGCACCGTCAGCGAGCCCGCATAGCCGACGAAGGCAAGAAGCGCCTCGGCAGTTTCGATACCGGCCCCGCCAAGCCGAACGTTCTCGAGAACCGACAGCGTGCCGAACAGTTGGGTAGTCTGGTACGTGCGGGCGATGCCGGATCGCGCCAGACGATAGGCGGCGGCACCGGCGAGATTGTCGCCACCGCCGAGCCGGATCGTCCCCGTGTCGGGCCTGTAGAAGCCGCTGATTATATTGAGCACGGTGCTCTTGCCGGCCCCGTTGGGACCGATGACCGAGGTGACCGCGCCGGGCAGCGCTTCGAACGTCACGTTGGCGGCCGCCTTCACGCCGCCGAAGGCGATGCCGATATTGTCAATCCTCAGCGGCAGGGCTTGCGCCGGCCGCAGGAGAGCGTCCAGCCGCGCCTCCCGGTCGGCGTCCGACGCGCGCACCGGCTGCGGAATGGACCGGCGAAAACGGGCGAACAGACCCACGATGCCGTCCGGGGCCAGCCACAGCACGCCGAGCAGCAGCAGGCCGAAGATCAACAGCCGATATTCCGCAAAGTCGGACAGCACCTCGGGCAGCCAAACGACCACGACGGCGCCGAGCACGGGACCCAGGACCGATCCCGCGCCACCGAGCACGACGCCAAACAGGAACAGGATCGACTGGAAGAAGGGGAACGAGCCGGGACTGATGAAGGACAAGAGCGGCGCGAAGATCGCGCCCGCCATGCCGGCGAGCGCAGCGGAGAACGCAAAGGCGAGCGTCTTCACGCTCACCGGGTTGAGGCCGATGGATTGGGCGGCCACCTCGCTGTCGCGCACCGCACGCATGGCGCCGCCCAGCCCGCTCTCCGACAACAGCCAGAAGCCCAAGAGCGATAATGACGCGGCCAAGATCGACAGCAGCGCCATCTCCCGTTCGGCGAAGCTGATGTTGCCGAGGCTCGGCGGCATGATGCCCATCAGCCCGTTGGCGCCCCCGGTGACGTCGCGCCATTCGATCAGTCCGTGCTCTACGATGAAGGCGAACGCGATGGTGACCATCGCGAGGTAAGGGCCGCTCACCCGCAAGGCTGGGAGAGCCAGTAGGGCTCCGAGCGCACCCGTGATCAGAATGGCCGTCGGCAGCGCAGCGAAGAAATTGACGCCTTTCAGGGCCAGGACGCCGGAGACGTAGGCGCCGATGGCGTAGAAGCCGACATGGCCGAGTGACACCTGCCCGGTCAACCCGAACAGGATGTTGAGCCCCACCATCACGACCACGTTGAGGCCGATCAGCGCGACGACGAACAGCGTGTAGCTTTCCGCATGGAAGGCGAAGGCAGCGACCATTGCCGCTCCGATCGCAATGCCAACGGGAGTGCGCGCCATCTTACACCTTCTTCACGGCAGCACGGCCGAACAGACCGTTGGGCAGCAGCGCGAGCGTGGCGATAACGGCGGAAAACACCAGGATCTGAGTATAGGATGATCCGAGAAGCGCGGTGACTAGCGCCTCCGCAAGGCCATAAACGAAACCGGCGACCATGACGCCGACGGCCGAGCGGATGCCGCCCAGAATGGCGACCGCAAAGGCCTTGATGCCGAACACCAGCCCCATGTCGGATGACACGGAGAACAGCGGCGCGATCAGCATTCCCGCCACCGCGGCGAGCATGGTGGAGGCGGCGAAGGACAAAGCGATCGCGCGCGTCACGTCGATGCCCATGAGCCGCGCCGCGGTGGGATTTTGCACCACGGCCAGCAGCCGTTTGCCGCCGGTTGTGCGGTTGAGCAGGATCTGCAGGCCAGCCGCGATGGCGATGCCGACCACGGGAATGATCAGTTGCAGGGGATAGATGCCGGCACCGAAAATATGGACCGGCGTGGTGGCCAGCGACGACGGCAGCGAGCGCGGCTCCTTGCCGAACAGGAACATCGCGGCATTGTCCAGAATGATGCCGCCTGCCACGGTAGCCATCAGCCAGGCGTTGGAGCCGCGCGCCGCGAAGGGACGCACCAGCAGCCGCTCCACCACGAGACCGAACAGGGCCGCCAGGACGAGCGTCGCCGCCACCGCAAAACCCAGCGGCCAACCGAACGTAATCCAGAACGTGTAGAGCAGCACGGCGCCCAGCATCACCGTCGAGCCCTGCGAGAAATTCACGGTGCTCGAGATGGCATAGGTAACGTGATAGCCAAGCGCGATCAGGCCGTACATGGCGCCAAGCGACAGGCCTGAAACGATGACTGAGACGATCAGCATGATCTATCCTGCTTGTTCGAAGAGGCACGGCGCCGGTCGCGCGACACGCGCCGTCGCTTGAGGCGAGCGCCACACCCATTCGATGCCTGCTCGATGCTTGCGCGAGCGGATTGCACCCACGTATCCCGGCCGGATCGCCCCATCTCGACGAGAGCGGTGCCGGCCGGCGAAGACGCAGAGGCGAGGTAAGCCGCCCTGCGCCATCCATCAGTCCACGGGCACGATCTCGGCGCCTTTGAAATGGGTGAAGATGTAGTCGTCCTTGCCGAGAGCATCCTGGTTCTCCGGCGAGAACGGCTTGTTGTAGGTTTTGATCAGACCTTCATAGGTGCCGATCCCGTAGAAGCCCTTGCGGAGGGCCGGTCCGTCCGTTGCGCCGGCTTTGGCGATCGCCAGCGCCACCATATGCATGGCATCGTAGGCGTTTGCGATTCCGACAGCCGGCGTGACGTCGGCGAGCGACGCGATCTGCGGGTATTTGGACTTCAGCGCCGCCAGCACCACCTCGCCCTTCGGCGACAGGTTCCCGGAGAAAGAGAAGGTTTGCACCATCTCCACCTTCTCGGCGCTAGGGCCGCCGAGCTCGGTGAAGCGGCCGCCGGCCGGGCCCCAATGCGACACCATCGGCACCTTCCAACCCATGCGGTCGAGAGACTTCACCACCTGGGCGGCGGGCTGAACGTTGGCCACCAGGAAGATCGTGTCCGCACCTGCGTCCTTGAGGCGGGTGAGCTGGGGCACCATGTCGACGTCGGCATTGTCGAACTTCTCGGCTCCGGCGAGTGCGAGCTTGCGGGCCTCCGAAGCGTCCTTGAGGCCCTTCTCGTTGGACTCGCCCCAGGGATTGTTGATGAGCATTAGACCCGGCTTGGCTGTCTTGTATTTCTTTATAGCGAAATCGAGCATGGCCTCGTCGACCAGCTGATCGACTGCGGAGACACGGAATACGTAATTCTCGGCCGCACCGTTGCGGGTGATGCCCGTGCCGGCCGCCCAGACGCTGATGAAGGGCACCTTAGCCTGGTTGGCGAAAGGCACGATGGCAAGCGAGACCGGCGTATCGATTCCGCCGAAGAAGGCCACGACCTTCTCCTTCTGAACCAGCTCGCGGGCGGCGAGCATGCCCTTGGCCGGATTGCTCTCGTCATCTCGGCGAACCAGCTCGATCTTCTTTCCGAGCACGCCACCCGCCGCGTTGATTTCGCCGATGGCTACTTCCAGCCCGCGCGTCACCGCCTCGCCTGATTTGGCCGACTGACCGGACAGCGCAGCGACTAGTCCGACCTTGATGCTGTCCTCGGCGTGCAAAGGAGCGGCCATCAGGAGCGTCGCGCCGAGCGTGGCGGTCGCAATGCGCTGCGCAAAGGATCGAACAAGCGCGGTCGTACTCCTCTGACTGCTGGGCTGAATCGACGTGGGCTTAGCCATCTGCGTAACTCCTGTTGCCGATAATTGGATATCCGTCAGCAGGCTTTCAGCAATTGGTGTGCCACCGCGGCATCCGCCGCGAATTCAGCGCGAATCCTCGTTCTGCGCGAGGTTTGGGCGGCCTGGACGCAATCAGGTCGATGCATGCAAGCCTAAAGCTTAGGCAAAGTGTGTCCGTAGCTTCCGCATCTTTGTATACACTTTGCTCAGGACGCCGGCCTCCGCTCGACCGCACAGCCCTACTGCACCGGCCTGATCTGATTTCGATCAGCAGGCGGCCGCGCCGCGCGCGGCATAGAAACTGCATCGTCCGTCGAATCCACTATGCGGTTTCATTCGTACACAATCGATTGCCCCGCTTCTGACGTCCGCCGCTTTCGTGGCGCGGGCCAGCGCCGATGGAGACGTGGATGAAGCAACGGGGCGGACGAGTCGAAGCGATCTATGCGGGCCTGCGCCTGGCGATTCTGGAACAGGTGCTCGAACCGGGCACGAAGCTGCCGGAGGACACGATCGGTGAGCAGTTCGGTGCGAGCCGAACCGTTGTCCGCCGTGCCTTGGAGCTGCTGGCTAGTGAGGAACTGATAGAATTCCGCCTCAACCGAGGTGCGGCCGTCTGCAAGCCCACGCTCGAAGAGGCCCGAGATCTGTTCAGCGTCCGGCAGGACATCGAACAGCTCGTGGTCCGCCGCCTGTGCGGCCGCCTCACGCGCTCGCAGGCGAAGCGTCTTCAAGCGCAGATTGATTTGGAAGAAACCGCTCATAGAGATGGGCGCACCGAATACATCCGACATGCCGCCGAGTTTCATCTGGTCTTGGCAGACATGAGCGGGTCTCCGCTACTCGCCCGCTACATGCGGCAGTTGGTGGGACGCAGCGCACTCGTTCTCGGAGTCTACGGACGTCCGCGCTGGACGAACTGCTCCGTTCGAGAGCATCGCGACCTTGTATCCAGCCTCGTCGACGGAAATGTCGCGCGCGCAGGGCAACTCATGCACGACCATCTGGATGCGGTTTTGACGAGAGCGATCGAGACGGCCAGCAGCGAGAAGGATGGCAGCCTGCGCGATCTGTTGGCTCCATATGCCGAGGCAGCCAAGATCGCATGAGTCAGGCTTGTGCCCAACCACGTCAGCAGCACGAGCCTTAGCGCTTCACCGCGGGCCAAATCCGGCGCGATGTCTCGTTCGCGAGGTCAGGGCGGAATGGTCAGCTACCCGGCACGCACCCTGTCGCGCGTTTCTGCGCACGCGCCGTTAGCGTAGTTCGGTGCCGGTTTTATGTGACGATCCCGGAACGGGGTCAGCTCCTCCGAGCGTGCTGGTGAAGAACTCAACAGAGGCGATTCAATCGAGTGCGCTCACCTCAGATGGTCTGGCCACCGGACACCTCGATGCGCTGCGCCGTGATCCATCGGTTCTCCGGACCGAGTAGGCTCGCGACCATAGGTCCGATGTCGTCCGGCACTCCAACCCGCCCGAGCGTGGTCATGCCCGCGAATTGCTTGTTGAGGTGGGGCATGTCGCGCACGGCACCACCGAGGAAGTCGGTCTCGATCGCGCCAGGAGCCACCGTATTTACGGTGATCCCTCGGCTACCGAGCTCCTTCGCCAAACAGACCGTAAGGACTTCGATCGCCCCCTTTGCCGCGGAGTATGCGGAAAAGCCGGGAAAGGAAACGCGCGTCAGACCGGAGGAGAAGTTGATGATCCGGCCGCCATCCGCGAGCAGCGGCAACAGGGCCTGCGTCAGGAAGAACACGCCTTTGACGTGAACGTCGAACAGGGAATCGAATTGGGCCTCGCTCGTTTCGGCGAATGCCGCCATTTCGCCGTGACCGGCGTTGTTGACCAGATGATCGAACTTTTCGCGGCCCCACGTCTTCTTCAGCGCGAACCGGACGGCATCGACAAATCGCGGAAACGAAGAAACGTCGCTGACGTCGAGCGGCAGGGCGACGGCTTTGCGTCCGAGGGCCTCGATTTCCTTTACGACTTCCTGACCTCCATCGGCACCACCACGGTAGGTAAGAATGACGTCCCCACCGGCGCGCGCTACGCTGAGCGCAGTGTTGCGGCCGAGGCCTCGGCTGGCTCCTGTAATCAGGGTGCTTCTCTCGGTCATTTTCTCTCCTTATCGATCCACCTTGACGATGCCCCTCACTATCGAGGTTGCTGCGCGGTTGGTGTTGCCGGATTCTCGGCCATGATTGCCCATTCCTCCAATTTCATGAGATCGAACCGAGCGATCCGGACCTTTTTGGATCTTGAAAAAAGTGTTCGACAGCCGAAGACTCCAGCTCGAACTTTTGCCTAAACCTTTGCCTGTATTGCCTGATAATCCAGATCAGATTGCATCCTTCGATCTGTCCGACTAAATTCGCTGGATGGTAGATACCCTTCTCGACGCCGTGCGCCGTTTTGCTGATCACCACTCCGACCGAAACGGAATCGGCCAAACGCCGATTGCCGGCCTCACAACGGTCCGAGCGACGGCACAAAGCGCCTTGGAATACGCGATCTGGCGTCCGCTCGTCGCGTTGGTGCTTCAAGGCGGCAAACGAGTCACGATGGGATCCAAGACCTTCGATTTCGGCGCGGGTGACTCGCTTCTCATCGCCGCTGACGTTCCTACGACGAGTCAGATCACGCGCGCGAACCCAAGGTCGCCTTATTTTTCGCTGGTCCTGGAGTTGGATCCCGCGCTGATCGAGGGTCTCGCGGTCGAGATGGACGGCTCGTTCGATCCCGAAAAAGAGCCTGTCTACGTAGAACCGACCGAAAGGGAGGTCGCCGACGCCGCGCTTCGTCTCGTGCGTTTGCTAGACCGCCCGTCTTCCCTGCCGATACTGCAAGCCCAATTGATGCGCGAGATGCACTATTGGCTTCTTGTGGGCCGACATGGCGCTGCCATCCGTGGGCTCGGCATCGCTGACAGCCAT
>Ga0153954_1001358_pt1 | contig 13389 bp, 11 predicted proteins | sample TSFL038MetaG_FD_102277 | JGI IMG/M metagenome (GOLD analysis project Ga0153954, IMG submission 102277) | Attine ant fungus gardens microbial communities from Florida, USA - TSFL038 MetaG | ecosystem: Host-associated > Fungi > Mycelium > Unclassified | place: USA: Florida, Wekiwa Springs State... | reverse complement strand
TCGTGAATGTCGGGCACCTTGGAGCAGCCGACGCCCTGGTCGATCCAGCGCACGACATAGCCGAGGATGCCCTGGCAGTTGTTGTCGATCTCCTGCTTGACGTCGTCGGGCGCCCAGTTCGATTGCGATACCGGGATGGTCAGGATGTCCGAGAGCCTGGCGCGCGGGCCGCCCTTGGCGAACTCCTGCTGCCGCGCCAGCACGTTGACCTGGTGATAATGCAGCGCGTGCAACGTGGCGGCAGTCGGCGAGGGCACCCAGGCAGTGGTTGCGCCGGCCTGCGGATGGCCGATCTTCTGCGCCAGCATGTCCGCCATCTTGTCGGGCGCGGCCCACATGCCCTTGCCGATCTGGGCGTGGCCGGGCAGGCCGTCGATCAGGCCGATATCGACGTTCCAGTCTTCATAGGCCTTGATCCAGGGCTGCGCCTTCATGTCGTTCTTGCGGATCATCGGACCCGCTTCCATCGAGGTATGGATCTCGTCGCCGGTGCGGTCGAGAAAGCCGGTGTTGATGAACATGATGCGTCTGGACGCATTCTGGATGCAGGCCTTGAGGTTGACCGTGGTGCGGCGTTCCTCGTCCATGATGCCGACCTTCAGCGTGTCCGCCGGCAGCGACAGCATCTTCTCGATGCGCGCGAAGATATCGCAGGTCAGCTGAACCTCGTCCGGGCCGTGCATCTTCGGCTTGACGATATAGACCGAGCCGGTGCGGCTGTTTCTGACCTTGGAATTGCCTTTCAGGTCATGAATGGCGAGAAGCCCGGCGATCGCGGCATCGAGAATGCCTTCCGGAATCTCTTCGCCCTTGTCGTCGAGCACGGCGTCGGTGAACATGTGATGGCCGACATTGCGCATCAGCAGCAGGCTGCGGCCGTGCAGCTTCAGCTCCTTGTCGCCCGGTGTCTTGTAGATGCGATCCGCGTTGAGCGCGCGGGTCATGGTCTTGCCGCCCTTCTCGAAATCGGCGGAGAGCGTGCCGTTCATCAGGCCGAGCGTGTTGCGATAGATCAGCACCTTGTCCTCGGCGTCGACGGCGGCGACGCTGTCTTCCATGTCGAGGATGGTCGAGACCGCCGCCTCCAGGATGATGTCCGCGACGCCGGCCGCATCATCCTTGCCGATCTGATGTTTGCGGTCGACCTGGATGTCGATGTGCAGGCCGTTGTTGACGAGCAGGATCGAGGAGGGCGCAGCCGGATCGCCCTGATAGCCCGCGAATTGCGCGTTCGATTTCAGCGCAGTCGCGTTGCCGCTCTTGAGCTTCGCGGAAAGCTGACCGGCGATGACGCTGTAGGCGGTGACGTCGGTGTGGCTTGCGGTCGCAAGGGGCGCAGCGGAATCGAGGAAGGCCTTGGCCTTCGCGATCACCTTGTCGCCGCGGGCCTTGTTGTAGCCCTTGCCGGATTCGCTGGGATCGTGCGGGATCGCGTCGGTGCCGTAGAACGCATCATAGAGCGAACCCCAGCGCGCGTTCGCCGCGTTCAGTGCATAGCGAGCATTGGTGAGGGGCACCACGAGCTGCGGCCCGCAGATCTTGCCGATCTCTTCATCGACATTGGCGGTCTCGACCTGGTGGGTTGCGGGCTCGGGCAGGAGATAGCCGATCTCCTTCAGGAACGCGGTATAGGCGTCGATGTCGAATTTCTTGCCCTTGTTGGCGCGATGCCAGCCGTCGATCTTGTCCTGGAGCGTATCGCGAACTTTGAGCAGTTCCCGGTTCTTCGGCCCCAGCTCGCGGACGATTGCGGCCAGGCCTGCCCAGAACGCATCGGGCGCGATTCCAGTCTTCGGCGCCGCCTCCTTGGCGATGAAATCGAATAGGACCGGAGCGATCTTCAATCCGTGGGCATCAATACGCGTCATGAGGGCATTTTCTCGCAAGTCGTTCGGCCCCGCTTGGAGGGAGCCAAATAATGAAGAAAGCCGCTTGCGGCGGCGTTTGGAGGGCCTTTTAGCGCCAAAGAAGGGGCCGTTGAAAGCCAAAAGGAATGGCCCAATTTGCATCTCGAACTGCGGGGCCGCGTCTGCTGATCCCGGCGCGGCAATCCGCTTCCGCTCCGCTTGAATGCGCGCGGCCGTTCGCGCGTCACGCCGGTCCCGCCGCCGGCACGTCACTTTGATTTTTCGGCATGGAAGATGCTTCGGCGGTCGGCGGATCCTTCATCGCCCCGTCGCCGAGAAGATGCATCTTCGGCACCGCGGCTTAGGAGGCAAAAATTCCATGGCCTACGATGACAATAGAAGAAAAAATTTCTCTTTGTTGCCATTGAAAGGAATATGTATAGAAAATAATTTCATATGGCTCGAAATTGGGTGAGTGAGTCAGCAATGCGGTATCTGCCGGTATTTCTCGATCTGCAAACCGGCCCGGTGCTTCTGATCGGCACTGGCGAATTGGCGCGCGCCAAGCTGCGCGTGCTGGTGGCGGCGGGCGCGCGCATTCGCTGGTTCGCCACGGAAGGCGCCCATGACGTACACGGTCTTGAGCCGGCGCAGCTTGCGCGCATCGAATTTGCCAAGGGCGATCCCTTGAGCGTCGATCTCGCCGGCGTGGTCGCGATCTTCTGCGCGGGCGCGGGCGATGTCGGGGTGGCGATGGCGCTCCGGGCGAAGTCTGTCGGGCTTCCCGTCAATGTGATGGATGATCTCGCTCATTCCACCTTCATCTTTCCTGCAATCGTCGATCGCGGCGATGTCGTGGTCGCGATCGGAACCGGCGGCACCTCGCCGGTGGTGGCGCGTCGGGTGCGCGAGAAGATCGAGGCCGTGCTGCCGGCGCGGATCGGCGATCTCGCCAGGTTCATCGGCCGCTTTCGCAAGCAGGTTCATGCCCGTATTCCCGAAATGCCGCTGCGCCGCCGTTTCTGGGAGCGCGTGATCGACGGCCCGATCGGCACGCTGGTTCTATCCGGTCACAAGGATGAGGCGGAAGCCGCGCTCAAGAGCATCACCGACGCCAGCGCCTTTGCAGGTGCTGACGCGTCCGGAAAAGCCAAAGGACATGTAACGCTGGTCGGCGCCGGTCCCGGCGATCCCGACCTGCTCACCATCAAGGCGTTGCGCGCGCTGCAGGACGCCGACGTCGTGTTCCATGACGCGCTGGTGTCACCCGAAATTCTCGATCGTATCCGGCGCGATGCTACGCGCGTTCCGGTCGGGCGCCGCGTCGGCAAGCCCGGCATTGGCCAGGAGGCGATCAATCAATTGATGATCGCGGCGGCGAAGCTGGGCCAGCGCGTGGTGCGGCTGAAGGGCGGCGACGCCTTCGTGTTCGGCCGCGGCGGCGAAGAAATCGAGGCGCTCCGCGACGCAGGCATCGCCTATTCCGTGGTGCCGGGCATCACCGCGGCGGTCGGCGCAGCCGCGCAATTCGAGGTGCCGCTGACCTTCCGCCGCGAGGCGCTGCGCATCACCTTCCTGACCGCGCACAAGGCCGATGACGCCGACAGGGTGGAGTGGTCGTCGCTGACCGACAAGCAGATGACGGTCGTCGTCTACATGGGCATGACCGCGGCGGCATCAGTGCGCGACGGCCTGCTCGCCGCCGGCCGCTCGGCGGAAACGCCGGTCGGCGTGTTTGCGCGGGTAACGCGCGCGGATGCCAAGGCCGCCGTAGGCACGCTTGAACAATTGCCGGATCTCGTCGCGAAGGTCGACGGCGGCCCGGCGATCCTCATCATCGGCGACGTCGTCGCGCATTCCGCGCCGTGGCGCCGCCAAAACGTCTCCTCCATCATCTCAGACCTGTTGGAAGCAGCCCAATGACCTCTCCTCTCGAACAGAAGAAAATCCGCATCGTCGGCCCCTCGGTGGTGACCGCCAACCGCACGTGGGATGGGGCCGTGATCTATCGCACCGCCGGGCAAGATTGGTCCGCCGATCTCGCGGATGCGGCGATCGTCCGCACCAATGACGACGCCCGCGCCTTGCTTGCAGAATCCGCGGCCGATGATCTCGGCGCGGTCGGCGCCTATATCGCGCCGGTCGAGATCACGGACGGCGGCAAGATCGAGCCGGGCAATCTGCGCGAGCAGATCCGCCGCTCCGGCGTCACCATCGGCCTGCCGGTGCAAGTGTAAGAGCAAAGTTTAAGAGCCTATCGCAAGAGTCTTCCATGTACGCTTATGACGAGATCGACCGCACGTTGGTCAATGAGCGCGTCGCGGAGTTTCGCGACCAGGTGAGGCGCCGCCTCTCCGGCGAGCTCACCGAGGACGAATTCAAGATGCTGCGGCTGCAGAACGGCGTCTATCTGCAGCTTCACGCCTATATGTTCCGCGTCGCCATCCCCTATGGCACGCTGTCGTCCAAGCAGCTCAGGCGGCTTGCTCATGTCGCGCGTCGCTACGACCGCGGCTATGGCCATTTCACCACGCGCCAGAACATCCAGTTCAACTGGATCAAGCTCGCCGAGTTGCCGGATGCGCTCGCCGATCTCGCCGAGGTCGGCATCCACTCGATGCAGACGTCGGGCAACAACACGCGCAATGTCACCTCGGACCAATGGGCCGGCGTCGCGCCCGGCGAGGTCGAGGACCCGCGCATCTGGTCGGAAATCCTGCGACAGTACACCACGCTGCATCCGGAGTTTTCCTTCCTGCCGCGCAAATTCAAATTCGCGATCACCGCTTCCGCGCATGACCGCGCCGCGATCAAGATCCACGATATCGGCCTGCGCCTGCACAAGAACGATCAGGGCGAGACCGGTTTCGAGGTGCAGGTCGGCGGCGGCCTCGGCCGCACGCCGTTCATCGGCAAGACCATCAAGCCGTTCGTGCACGGCCGCGATCTGCTCAGCTATGTCGAAGCGATCATGCGCGTGTACAACCAGTATGGCCGCCGCGACAACATCTACAAGGCGCGCATCAAGATCCTGGTGCATGAGCTCGGCGTCGAGAAATTCGCCCAGGAGGTCGAGGAAGAGTGGCAGCAGACGCGTGACGGCGCGTTGAAGCTGGATGAGGAGGTGGTCGAGGACATCCGCTCGCGCTTCTTCTATCCGGCTTACGAGAAGCTGCCGCATATGCCGGACGAGCTGCGCAAGGCGGCCCAGGATCCGAAGTTCGAGGCCTGGCGCACCAATTCGGTGTTTCCGCACAAGGCGCAAGGCTATGCGATCGTCACGGTCTCGCTGAAGCCGGTGGGCGGCCCTCCGGGCGATGCCACCGCCGACCAGATGGATGCGCTGGCCGATCTCGCCGACAGATATTCCTTCGGCGAGATCCGCGTCGGCCATGAGCAGAACCTGGCGCTGCCGCATGTGGCGCGCCGCGATCTGCCTGAGCTGTGGAAGGCGCTCGACAAGCTCGGGCTGGCGACGCCGAACGTCAACCTGATCTCCGACATCATCGCCTGCCCGGGCCTTGACTATTGCTCGCTGGCGAATGCGCGTTCGATTCCGATCGCACAGGAGCTGACGCGCCGCTTCGCCAACCACGAGACCGCCAATCTGATCGGCCGGCTGCACATCAACATCTCCGGCTGCATCAATGCCTGCGGCCATCACCACGTCGGCCATATCGGCATTCTCGGCGTCGAGAAGAACGGCGAGGAAGTCTACCAGATCACCATCGGCGGCCGCGCCGATGAGCAGGCCGAGCTCGGCACGCTCATTGGTCCCGCGGTGAAATTCGACGAGGTCGCCGATGTCATCGAGGATGTCGTCGAAGCCTATCTCGCGCTGCGCTCCCGGCCCGACGAATTGTTCGTCGATACGGTGAAGCGGCTTGGCGTCGAACCGTTCAGGGAGCGCGTCTATGCCACTCGTTAAGGGCAGAAAAATCACCGACGATCTTTATCCCCATGTCGCCGATGGCGCGGAGCTGCCGGCCGAAGGCAATGTGCTGGTGTCCGCCGCGCACTTCCTCGAAAATCCGGAGGCGCTGTTTGCCCGCCAGGGCAAGGTCGGCGTGATCTGGCCGAACAATCGCGACGTCGACGATCTCGTGCCGTATCTGGAGCGGCTTGCCGTGGTCGCCCTGGTGTTTCCGACCTTCCGCGACGGAAGGGCCTATAGCCAGGCGCGGCTGCTCCGCGAGCGCTATCTCTATCGCGGTGAGCTGCGTGCGACCGGACAGGTGCTGCGCGACCAGTTCGTGTTCATGCTGCGCGCCGGCTTCGACGCCTTCGAGGTGACGAAGGAGTCCGATGCGGAAGCCTTCGCGCAGACCGTGCAGCGCTACTCGGTGTTTTATCAACCGACTGGCGACGGCCGAATCACCGCGCTGCATCGGCGCATGCAATTGCGTCATTCCGAGAGTGCCGGCCTATGAATGCGTTCGTACCCGAATTTTCACTGCAACCCGATGCGGGTTTGCCGCCGCCCGCCGAGGAGCTGGACCGCGCCTTGCGCGACGCCTCGCCACATGAGGTGATTTCCGCCGCGCTGAAGACGGTCGGCCGCGACAAGCTTGCGGTGGTCTCTTCCTTCGGCACGGAATCCGCCGCGCTGCTCAAGGTGATGTCGGACGTCGATCCGGCGATTCCCGTGATCTTTCTTGATACCGGCTGGCTGTTCGAGGAGACGCTGGCCTATCGCGATACGCTTATAGCGAAGCTCGGCCTTCGCGACGTGCGCTCGATGAAACCGTCGGAAGAAGCGGTCAGGCGCGAAGATCCGGAGCGCGATCTCTGGTTTTCCAATCCCGATGCCTGCTGTCGGATCCGCAAGGTGGAGCCACTCGCGCGCGCGCTAAAACCCTTCGCGGCCTGGATCAACGGACGCAAGCGCTTCCAGGGCGCGTTGCGCGCCGCAATTCCGGTGGTCGAGGAAGACGGTGCGCGATTGAAATTCAATCCGTTCGCGCAGATTTCGCGCGAAGGGATTGCGGCGATTTACCGCGAGGCGGATCTGCCACAGCATCCTCTTGTCGCATCCGGTTTCCTGTCGGTCGGGTGTATGCCATGCACCAGCCGCACTGCGCCGGGTGAAGACGCGCGCGCCGGCCGCTGGCGTGGCCGCGACAAGACGGAGTGCGGCATCCATATCTCGAAATCTGCTTAGCATATAAGGAAATCTTCGTAGGCGGGCTGCGCTGCGTGCGTGTAGACGAGTCGTGACGCCCGATAGATCGGGCGCATGACCAGTCCAAGTTAGTTTCGCACGTCCGACTTGTTGTCGGGGCACAGGAGATTGCGATGCGTCGTCTCGTTCTCGCCGCCGCGGCTGCGCTGTGGGTCGGCTCGGCCCAGGCCGCCGACATCACGCTCTTGAACGTTTCCTACGATCCGACGCGTGAGCTCTACGCCGATTTCAACAAGGCGTTCGCGGCTTCTTACCAGAAGGAAACCGGCAAGAGCGTCGAGATCAAGCAGTCGCATGGCGGCTCGGGCTCGCAGGCGCGCGCGGTGATCGACGGGCTGCAGGCCGACGTGGTGACGCTCGCGCTCGCCTATGACGTCGATGCGATTGCGGCGAAAGGTCTTGTCGCAGCCGATTGGCAGAAGCGGCTGCCGCAGAATGCTGCGCCTTACACGTCGACCATCGTATTCCTGGTGCGCAAGGGCAATCCCAAGGGCATCAAGGACTGGGACGATCTGATCAAGCCCGGCGTCGCCGTGATCACGCCGAACCCGAAGACCTCCGGAGGCGCGCGCTGGAACTATCTCGCCGCCTGGGGTTTTGCGCAGAAGAAATATGGCTCGGCCGGGAAGGCGAAGGAATTCGTCGCCAATCTCTATCAAAATGTCCCGGTGCTCGACACCGGCGCGCGCGGCTCGACCGTCACCTTCGTCGAACGGGGCGTCGGCGATGTATTGCTCGCCTGGGAGAACGAAGCGTTCCTGGCGCAGCACGAATTCGGCAAGGACAAGTTCGAGATCGTCTCGCCGCCGCTGTCAATCCTCGCCGAGCCGCCGGTCGCGGTCGTCGATGCGGTTGCCGACAAGAAGGGCACGCGCGCGGTTGCCGAGGCCTATTTGAAATACTGGTACACCAGGGAAGGCCAGGAGATCGCCGCGCGCAATTCCTATCGGCCGCGCGATCCGGAGATCGCGAAACAATACGAAAAATCTTTTGCCAAGGTCGAACTTTTCACCATCGACGATGTTTTCGGTGGTTGGACCAAGGCGCAGCGGGATCACTTCGCCGACGGCGGCATTTTCGATCAGATTTACAAAAACTGATCGGACAGTCGCCGGCAACGGGCAGGGGTATTCGTGAGCACCACGATCGCACGGCGTAGCACCTTGCCGGGGTTCGGTCTCACCATGGGGCTGACCCTGACATGGCTGTCCGTCATCATCCTGATCCCGCTGGCAGGGCTGTTCCTCAAGAGCTTTGAGCTCAGCTTTGAGCAGTTCTGGGTCATCGTCACCAGCCGCCGAACGTTAAATGCGCTGAGAGTTTCGTTCGGGCTCTCCTTTGCCGCGGCCTGTGTCAATCTGGTGATGGGCACCATCATCGTCTGGGCGCTGGTGCGCTACCGCTTTCCGGGACGTCGCCTGTTCGATGCCGTTGTCGATATTCCCTTTGCGCTGCCGACCGCCGTCGCAGGTGTCGCACTGACGCAGTTGTTCGCGCAGAAGGGCTGGCTTGGCGCGCCGCTTGCCGAAATCGGGATCAAGGTTGCGTTCACGCCTGTCGGTATTTTCGTTGCGATGATCTTCATCGGCATTCCCTTTGTCGTGCGCACGGTGCAGCCGGTGCTGATCGATCTCGATCCGGAGATCGAGGAAGCCGCGGCGAGCCTCGGCGCCAACCGCTGGCACACGATATTTCGCGTGATCCTGCCGAGCCTGATTCCGGCGCTGCTCACCGGCTTCGCGCTCGCCTTTGCGCGCGCGGTCGGCGAATACGGCTCGGTGATCTTTATCGCCGGCAATCTGCCGAACGTCTCCGAGATCGCACCGCTGTTGATCGTGATCCGGCTGTCTGAGTTCCGCTATGCCGACGCCACCGCGATTGCGGTGGTGATGTTGCTGGCCTCCTTCGTGATCATCTTCGCGGTCAATCGCCTGCAGCGCTGGGCGCAGACCCGCATCCCCCCGCATTGAGGCTCGGCCGATGTCGACGCAAACAGATCTGGTCGGCTCATCGGCGCATCTGCGGACCTATGCCCCGGCCGCGGAGTTCAACGAGGCATCGTCTTCCCTTCGCAAGGAGGCTTCAAATCCGCGGCCTGCCGCGCCGCAGAATCTGCGAGCCGAGCCGGGCCCGATCCGCTTCCTCATCATCGCGCTGGCGATCGCCTTCCTCGGCATCTTCGTGGTGTTGCCGCTGATCGTCGTATTCGCGCAAGCTTTCTCCCGGGGCGCTGTCGCCTACATCGCGGCGCTGGCGGAGCCCGAAGCGATGGCCGCGATCAGGCTGACGCTTTTGGTCGCGGCAATCTCCGTGACGGTCAACCTGGTGTTCGGTGTGATCGCCGCGTGGGCGATCGCGAAATTCGATTTTTCCGGCAAGACGTTCCTGATCACGCTGATCGATTTGCCGTTCTCGGTCAGTCCGGTGATCTCGGGCCTGGTCTTCGTGTTGCTGTTCGGCGCGCAGGGCTTTCTGGGGCCGTGGCTGCAGGCGCATGATGTTCACATCATCTTCGCGGTGCCGGGCATCGCGCTCGCCACCGTCTTCGTGACCTTTCCGTTCGTCGCCCGCGCACTGATTCCCTTGATGCAGGAGCAGGGCACGCAGGAGGAGGAGGCGGCGATCTCGCTCGGCGCTTCGGGATTGCAGACCTTTTTCCGCGTTACGCTGCCCAACATCAAATGGGGTGTGCTCTACGGCGTCCTGCTCTGCAATGCGCGCGCCATGGGCGAGTTCGGCGCGGTGTCGGTGGTGTCTGGCCACATCCGCGGCGAAACCAACACCATGCCGCTCCTGGTCGAGATTCTCTACAACGAATACCAGTTCGTGGCGTCGTTTGCGATCGCCTCGCTGCTGGCCATGCTGGCGCTCGTCACCCTGATCGCCAAGACCATCCTCGAACGCCATCTCGACGAAGGAAAGCTGCCACATGACGATTGAAGTCAAAAATCTCGTCAAGAGGTTCGGCGCCTTCGCCGCGCTCGACAATGTCGACCTCAGGGTCGGCGATGGCGAGTTGCTGGCGCTGCTCGGACCGTCCGGATCGGGCAAGACGACGCTGCTCCGGATTATCGCAGGTCTCGATTGGCCGGACTCGGGCGAGGTCTCCTTTGACGGCGAAAATGCACTCGCGCGCGGCGCCGGCGAACGGCACGTCGGCTTCGTGTTTCAGCACTATGCGCTGTTCCGCCACATGACCGTGTTCGAGAACGTCGCCTTCGGTCTCAGGGTGCAGCCGCGTGCCATTCGCAAAAGCGAGGCGGCGATACGGGCACGCGTCAAGGAGCTGTTGGACCTCGTGCAGCTCGACTGGCTGGCGAAACGCTATCCGGGGCAGCTCTCCGGTGGCCAGCGTCAGCGAATTGCCCTGGCGCGTGCGCTCGCGATCGAGCCGCGAATCCTCCTGCTCGACGAGCCCTTCGGCGCACTCGATGCCAAGGTGCGCAAGGAACTGCGGCAGTGGCTGCGTTCGCTGCATCACGAGATCAACGTGACGTCGATCTTCGTCACCCACGACCAGGAAGAAGCGCTCGAGGTCGCCAACCGCGTCGTGGTGATGGACAGGGGCCACATCGAGCAGGTCGGCACGCCCGGCGAGGTCTATGACAGCCCGGCGACTGCCTTTGTGCATGGTTTCATCGGCGAGTCGATCGTGCTGCCGGTGCAGGTGGCCGATGGCGCGGTGCGGCTCGACGGCCGCCCGCTCGATCTCGCCGCCAATGGCGCTGCCGCCGGCGCCTCGAGCCTGTTCATCCGGCGCCACGATATGCAGGTCGGACCTGCCGGCAGCGGGGTATTGGAAGGCAAGGTTGCAGAGGTCAGGAGTTTTGGTCCGATCCAGCGCGCCGAGGTGGCGCTGTCGGAGGGCGGGACGGTGATCGAGATCGACGCGCCGCGCGACCGGGACCTGCGGATCGGCGAGCTGGTCGGCCTGAAACCTCGCCGCTATCGGATATTCGCGGCCCAAGGTTGAGCCGTCATTCCGGGTTCGCACTCGTGCCGCCCCGAAATGACAACGAAATTTAACCCACGTTCACCTTTCAGCCACGGTTGGTATGCAACAACGGCCCCTCATCGGGGGCGGGATTTTGATGCGCAGGCTTGCGGCCATTTTCGTAACTTTATTGCTTGCAGGCTGCACATCCGAGGCTCCGGTCGAAACGCCGGCCATGTATGTCAACATGGCCGAGCCCGGTGCGAAGCTCGATCCGGTCGCCGCGGCCTCGATGATTTCGCAGTACCGCCAGAACAATGGTCTCGGGGCCGTCACGGTCGACCCTGACCTGATGCAGCTTGCGGAAGCCCAGTCGGGGACGATGGCATCCCAGAACAAGCTCGATCATGACGTCCGGGCGCCGCTGGCGAAGCGCCTTGCCGCTGCCGGCTACCCCGCGGCCTTGGCTGTGGAAAATGTTTCGGCCGGCTATCACACTCTGGCGGAAGCCTTTTCCGGATGGCGCGACTCTCCGCCGCACAAAGCCAACATGCTCAAAAGCGGTGTCACAAAACTAGGCATAGCTGCCAGCTATGCACCCAATACTAAATATAAGGTTTTTTGGACGCTGATTTTGGCGTCTACTGACCGCGGCTGACGCTGGCGCATTTTGCCTGTTCGCCTGCCGCGCTGGTTGACGCCATCGTGAACTGACGGCACGGCTCAGCCGACATATCGGATCGATGGACATGACCGATCATTCCAAGACCGACGGTGGCAATACGCCTGCAAGTGCGCGGCGCGTGCTGGTGCTGCAGGGCGGCGGCGCGCTCGGCTCCTACCAGGCCGGCGCCTTTCAGGCGCTGTGCCGGAGCGGCTTTGAACCCGAATGGGTCGCCGGTATTTCCATCGGCGCGATCAATGCCGCGATCATCGCCGGCAACGATGCCGAAAAGCGGGTCGATCGCCTGAAGGAATTCTGGGAACTGGTGTCGTCTCCGGTGCCCTGGAATCCGATCCTCAAGGGCGACAGAAGCCGCAGCGTATTCAACGAGACTTCGGCCGCGATCATCGCAACCTTCGGTGTGCCCGGCTTCTTCTCGCCGCGCATTCCGCCGGCGCCGCTATGGCCGCACGGCAGCCCGCAGTCGCTCAGTTATTACGATACCGCGCCGCTGAAAAAGACGCTGGAGCGGCTGGTCGATTTCGACCGCATCAACGATTTGAAATGCCGGCTTAGCGTCGGAGCGGTCGGGATCACTTCCGGCAACTTCCGCTATTTCGACAATGTCGAGTTCAAGCGGCTCGGCAAGAAGATCGGGCCCGAGCACATCATGGCTTCCGGCGCGCTGCCGCCGGGCTTCCCCGCGATCCTGATCGACGGCGAATATTATTGGGACGGCGGCATCGCCTCCAACACGCCGCTCGATTACGTGCTGGACATGGAGACCGGCCGCGATCTCCTGATCTTCCAGGTCGACCTGTTCAGCGCCCGCGGGCCGTTGCCGGAGACGCTGCTGGAGGCGGCCGAGCGCGAAAAGGACATCCGCTATTCCAGCCGCACCAGGATGAACACCGACAAGAACCGGCAGATCCATAACGCCCGCAAGGCGGTGCGCGACCTCATCAGCAAGCTGCCGGAGAACCTCAAGGACGATCCCTCGGTGGCCTTGCTGCGCGACGCCGCCAAGGAGAATACGGTCACGGTGGTGCACCTGATCTACAAGAGCAAGAACTACGAGACCAACTCCAAGGACTACGAGTTTTCCCATGTCGGCATGGTCGAGCACTGGAATGCGGGCGTTCGTGACGTGCATTTGTCGATGCGTCACAAAGAGTGGCTAGAACGACCGCAGTCCGGGGAAACCATGGTGACTTACGACTTGACCGGGGGTGAAGCCCCCGCCGGCAAAGAGGAGTGAAGAGAATATGGGTACGCTGACAGGCAAGAATGCAGTTGTGACCGGTTCGACCAGCGGCATCGGCTTGGCGATCGCGCGCGCCTTTGCAGGCGCCGGCGCCAATGTCGTGATCAACGGTTTTGGCGCGCCCGCCGACATCGAGAAGGAGCGTTCCGCCATCGAGACCGACTACAAGGTCAAGGCAGTCTATTCGGCGGCCGACATGACCAAGCCCGCCGAGATCGCCGAGATGATCGCGCTGGGCGAGAAGAGCTTCGGCTCGGTCGATATCCTCGTCAACAACGCCGGCATCCAGTTCGTCTCGCCGATCGAGGAATTCCCGATCGAGAAGTGGGACGCAATCATCGCGATCAACCTGTCGTCGGCGTTCCACGGCATCCGTGCCGCCATCCCCGGCATGAAGAAGCGCGGCTGGGGCCGCATCATCAATACCGCTTCGGCGCATTCGCTGGTGGCCTCGCCGTTCAAGTCGGCCTATGTCTCGGCCAAGCACGGCATTGCCGG
>Ga0153954_1001357_pt1 | contig 13390 bp, 11 predicted proteins | sample TSFL038MetaG_FD_102277 | JGI IMG/M metagenome (GOLD analysis project Ga0153954, IMG submission 102277) | Attine ant fungus gardens microbial communities from Florida, USA - TSFL038 MetaG | ecosystem: Host-associated > Fungi > Mycelium > Unclassified | place: USA: Florida, Wekiwa Springs State... | reverse complement strand
CCTTCGATTATGGAGTTGCGACCAACTCCAGAACGGACTTCCACCGTTCAGACAAAACGTCCTCGCGGACGCACTCATCGGGCGCGCGTTCGCGCGACCCGTTGGCTTTGCCCACCCTACGAACCGAAGAACACGGTAAAATCTCGCCGTCGTCCCTGCGAAAGCATGCGAAAGCAGGGACCCATTACCACAGGCTTCAGTTGTTGCGCTAAACTGCAACCGCCAGCCTTCGCCGTTACAACCGCCTGTGGTTATGGGTCCTGGATCGCGCTCGCTATGCTCGCTTGTCCAGGACGACATCGTGAGAGTTTCAATGACCTCCCTTCCACCACCGCCCCTGCCCACCTCGATCCGCTCGCGCACCATCGAAAACATCAACGGCCTTCGCATGCATGTGCTCGAGGCCGGCTTCGAGACGCCTGGCCGTCCCTGTCTCCTGTTGCTGCACGGCTTTCCCGAGCTCGCCTATAGCTGGCGCAAGGTGATGCCTGATCTGGCCGATGCCGGCTACCACGTGATCGCGCCGGACCAGCGCGGCTATGGCCGCACCACCGGATGGGTCGCAAAATATGACGGCGAGCTCCAGTCCTTCCGGCTGCTCAACCTCGTACGCGACGCGCTCGGGCTCGTTGCGGCCTTCGGCTATCGGCATGTCGACGCGGTGATCGGCCATGATTTCGGCAGCCCCGTCGCGGCGTGGTGCGCGCTGGTGCGCCCCGACGTGTTTCGCGCGGTGGCAATGATGAGCGCGCCGTTCGGCGGACCGCCATCGCTGCCGTTCAACACTGCGGACGCGCCGTCAACGGCTGCGGCCGAAGATCCCGTGCATCGCGAACTCGCCGCACTGCCGCGGCCGCGCAAGCACTATCAATGGTACTATTCGACGCGCGAGGCGGACCACGACATGCACCATGCGCCGCAGGGCGTGCATGACTTCCTGCGCGCGTACTACCATCACAAGAGCGCGGACTGGAAAGACAACAGGCCGTATCCGCTGAAAGCGTGGTCGGCCGAAGACCTCTCCAGGCTGCCGACCTACTATGTGATGGATCTCGCGAAGACGATGCCGGAGACGGTGGCGGCGGAAATACCGTCCGCCGCCGAGATCGCCGCCAACAAATGGCTGCCTGACAGCGAGCTCGCCTATTACGCCGCTGAATATCAGCGCACGGGATTCCAGGGCGGCCTGCAATGGTATCGCTGCGGCACGTCGGGCGCGTTCAATGCGGAGCTGCAGACCTGGTCCGGCAGGACCATCGATGTGCCATCCTGCTTCATCTCGGGCAAGCAGGACTGGGGTACATATCAGCGCGCCGGTGTGTTCGAAACCATGCAGAAGACAGCCTGCACGAGCATGCTCGGCTGTCATCTCGTCGACGGCGCCGGCCATTGGGTGCAGCAGGAGCAGCCGGCGGAAGTGAGCCGGCTGTTGCTCGGATTCCTGCGTGAAGCGCGCAGCGGCCCATCGAGGAATTGACCGGGAAACCAGGGCCTCCTATAAGTTTAGAATTATTCTAAACTAAATCAAGAAGGCCTCTCGCGATGAAAAACTTCGCCGATTTGACCGAGCGCGAGGTGCTGGCGGTCGCGATCTCCTCGGAAGAGGAAGACAGCCGCATCTACATGACCTTCGCCGAAGACCTGAGGGAGCGCTATCCGGACTCGGCCAAGCTCTTCGAGGAGATGGCGGAGGAGGAACGCGGCCACCGCCATCGCCTGCTCGAACTCTATGAGCAGCGCTTCGGCCCACATCTGCCGCCGATCCGCCGCGAGGACGTGAAGGGATTTCTGCGCCGACGTCCAATCTGGCTGACGAAGAACCTGCCGCTCGATACCATCCGCAAGGAAGTCGAGACCATGGAGCTGGAGGCCGAACGCTTCTACGCCAAGGCCAGTGAGCGGGCGGAGGATGTCGGCGTCCGCCGCCTGCTCGGCGATCTCGCAGAAGAGGAGAAGGGGCACGAGGAACTGGCGGTGAAGCTCACCGGCCAGATCCTCAAACCGGATGTACGTGACGCCGAAGATCGAACCCGCCGTCGCATGTTCGTGCTGCAATATGTGCAGCCGGGGCTGGCTGGCCTCATGGACGGCTCGGTGTCGACGCTGGCTCCGCTGTTCGCCGCAGCCTTCGCCACACATCAGAACTGGCAGACCTTCGTGGTCGGCCTTGCGGCTTCGCTCGGCGCCGGCATCAGCATGGCCTTTGCCGAAGCGCTGTCGGACGACGGCTCGCTCACCGGCCGCGGCTCGCCCTGGATACGCGGCACGACAACCGGCATCATGACCGCAGCCGGCGGGCTCGGCCACTCGCTGCCCTATCTCGTTCCCGACAGCTGGCCCAACGCGTTCTGGATCGCGACGTCGATCGCAGGTGTCGTCGTGTTCTTCGAATTGTGGGCAATCGCCTTCATCCGCTCGCACTACATGGACACACCATTCCTGCAGGCGGTGTTTCAGGTCGTGCTGGGCGGCGTCATCGTGCTCGGCGTCGGCATTTTGATCGGCTCGGCATAGCCGCATATTGCCGGCTACTGCCAAATCGAACTTCGAAAGCGAAGTTGGTCGTGGCGCAATTCCCATCAAACGTGCCTTGCGGGCACCAGCCAAACTACGCCATCATCTGGGGTAGAAATGGAATGGGAGTGCGCGCCTTGGCGAAATCGCAGTGGAGTTTCAAGACCGCCGTCGAGCTGTCGGCGGCACTGAAGGCGAAGAAGGTTTCCGCCGTCGAGCTCGCGCAGGACGCGATCGACCGCGTCGAGCGGCATGACGGCAAGATCAACGCGATGTGCGTGCGCGATTTCGATCGCGCGATGGAGGCGGCGCGGGGCGCGGATGCGGCGCGGGCGCGCGGCGAAGACAAGCCGCTGCTTGGCCTGCCGGTCACGGTGAAAGAATCCTACAACGTCGCGGGCCTGCCGACGACCTGGGGCTTTCCGCCGCAAAAGGATTTTGTCGCAAAGGAAGACGCGCTGACCATCACGCGCATCAAGGACGCCGGCGGCGTCATTCTCGGCAAGACCAACGTGCCGCTCGGGCTCGGCGACTGGCAGAGCTACAACGATATCTATGGCACCACCAACAACCCCTATGACCTTGCGCGCACGCCGGGAGGCTCTTCAGGCGGGTCGTCCGCCGCGCTCGCCGCCGGCTATGGGCCACTCTCGATCGGCTCCGACATCGGCGGCTCCTTGCGCGTTCCGGCGTTTCATTGCGGCATCTATGCCCACAAGCCGACTTTTGCGCTGGTGCCGATCCGCGGCCACACACCGCCGCCGCTGCCGCCGCTGCCGTTCGACCGCGATCTTTCCGTCATTGGGCCGATGGCGCGCGGAGCGGCCGACCTCTCGCTCCTGCTCGATGCAATGGCGGGACCGGATCCGCTGGAAGCCGGCAAGGCGTACAGGCTCGATTTGCCGAAAGCGCGTCACGGGGCGTTGAAGGATTTTCGCATCCTCCTGATCGACAGCGATCCGCTGCTGCCGACTGACAAGGACGTGCGCAGCGCCATCGAAAATCTCGCGACCAATCTCGGCAAGGCCGGCGTGAAGGTGACGCGGCAGAGCCCGCTGCTGCCGGATTTTGCGGCCTCGTCGCGGCTCTATATGCGCATCCTGATGTCGCTGCTCGGCGCGACCTTCCCGCCGGACATCTATGCCGGCGCCCAGGACGGCGTCGCACAGTTGAAACCAGACGACATGAGCCTCCGTGCCGAGCGGCTGCGCGGCATCACGCTCAGCCATCGCGACTGGGTCTTGGCCGATGGCGGCCGAACCCGGCTGCGCGCGCAATGGCGCGAGCTGTTCAGAAGCTTCGATGTGGTGATCTGCCCGATCATGCCGACGCCAACCTATGTGCAGGACCAGTCGCCGGAACAGGAGGACCGCCACATCAATATCGACGGCAAGGATTACCCCTATCCCGATCAGTTGGCCTGGCCCGGCATCGCTACGCTCCCCGGCCTGCCCTCGACCGCCGTTCCGCTGGGCCTCACATCCCAGGGCCTGCCGGTCGGCGCGCAGATCGTCGGCCCCTGGCTCGAGGATCGTACGCCGCTGAAATTGGCGGAACTGATCGAGCAGGAATTCGGCGGCTTCATCCCGCCGAAGATGTTCGATGACTAGAAATACGCCGTCGTTCCGGGGCGATGCGAAGCATCGAACCCGGAACCTCGAGATTCTCAGGTGCGCAATTGCGCACCATAGTTCGCGCTGACGCGCGCCCCGGAATGACGATCACGCGTCAAACATGATCACGCTGCGCAGCGTCTTGCCGGCCTTCATGTTGGCAAAGCCTTCGTTGATCTCGGACAGTTTCAGCTTGGCCGAGATCCAGTCTTCCAGGTGCAGCCTGCCGCGCAGGTAGAACTCGACCAGGCGGGGCATGTCGACACGGAAGTGGTTCGACCCCATGGAGGAGCCCTGGATCCGGCGCTCGCGCAGAAAGTCGAAGCCATGCAGCTCGATCTTCTGGCCGAACGGGATCATGCCGACGATGGTCGCGGTGCCGCCGGGTGCGAGCATCGCGAACGCCTGCTCGGCGGTTTCCTTGCGGCCGAGCACCTCGAAGGCGTGATGCACGCCGCCCTTGGTGAGCTCGCGCACCTGGCTCACCACATCGCCATTGCGGGGATCGACGACGTCGGTTGCCCCCAACTTGGTCGCGAGCTGCAATTTCGCCGGATTGGTGTCGATCGCAATGACGCGGCCCGCGCCCGCGATCTCCGCGCCGTTGATCGCGGCCATGCCGACGCCGCCGCAGCCGATCACCGCCACGGTCTCGCCGGCCGTCACCTTCGCCGTATTCACGACCGCACCATAGCCGGTGATGACACCGCAGCCGATCAGTGCGGCGAGATCAAGCGGCATATCGTTGCGGATTTTGACGATGGCGTTTTCGTGCACGAGCATCTGCTCGGCAAAGGACGAGAGGTTGAGGAACTGGTTCAGCTTATCCGGACGGTTCCAGGACAGCCGGTTCGACGCACCGGGCAGCATCTTCACCGTCGTGTCGGTGCAGAGCACCGGGCGCCCCGTGGTGCAGTTGTCGCAGGTGCCGCAGAACACCGAGAGGCAGGTGACGACGTGGTCACCGGGCTTCACATAATTCACGTCGGAGCCGACCTTCTCCACGATGCCGGCGGACTCGTGGCCGAGCACGGCCGGTAGCGGATGCGGATAAAGCCCTTCCATAAAATGCAGGTCGGAATGGCAGAGACCGGCAACCGCCGTGCGGATCAGCACTTCACGGGGACCGGGATTGGGCAGGCTGACGTCCTCGATCACCAGCGGCTTGTTGACTTCATGCAGGACGGCGGCCTTCATCGGTGCTTCCTCGTTTGTTTGTTCTTTAGCCTCCCCCTCCAGGGGAGAGTGAAGCTAGCCTACGCCGCCACAACCCATTCGCCAACTTCGGCCATGCTGGCCGGGCGCTCACCGAGCAACAGCGCTGCGATTGCATCCTGCGCACGATTTTCCGCGAGCCGGAACGGATCGCCCGGCGCGACGCGATGGTCGATCACCAGCCGCGACAGCAGAAGCCGTCGCGCATCACCGCGTCTTGCGTGGATACGCTGCGCCTCCCAGGCGAGCTGCACCGCACTGGCAACATGATACAGCAGGCTGGTCGCACGCCGCGATTCGGCTTCGTTGTCGGAATGCGAAGCCACCTCGCGCGCAAAGCCGACCGCTCGATCGGTGAGGCCGCGCAGCCTGTCGCGCCAGGCCTGCGGCACCTCCGCGCTGTCATCAAGGCGGGCATGCAGGTCTGCGGCCAGCGCCGATTCCGCGCCATGGCGCCCGACCGCACGCTTCAGCGCATCGAGAGCCACGATATTGCCGGTGCCTTCCCAGATCGAGCCGAGATGCGCGTCGCGCAAGAGCCGCGCGGTCGCAAATTCCTCGATGTAACCGATGCCACCGCGCATCTCGAGCGCGTCGCCACAGACTTTGCGGGCATCGCGCGTCGCGCGGAATTTCAGCGTCGGCGTCAGGATGCGAAGCAACGCGGCCGCATCCTGGCTGCCCGCTTCGGCGCGGTCGAGCGCATCCGCGGTCAGGAAACTCATCGACAGCGCCTGCTCGGTCGCGAGCATGATCTTCAGGAGTTGTCGCCGGCCGAGCGGCAGGTCGATGATGCGGTTGCCGAACACCACACGGTTTTTCGCGACCGTGATGGCGTCATGATAAGCGCGGCGCATCAGCGCGGTCGATTTGACGCCATTGGACAGCCGGGACGAATTGACCATCTCGGCCATCTGCACAAAGCCGCGATCGAGCCTGCCGACGGCGAAGGCGATTGCGCCTTCCAGCTTGATCTCGCCGGACGCCATCGAGCGGGTGCCGAGCTTGTCCTTCAGCCGCACGATCCGATAGTGATTTTGCGAACCATCGTCGAGAAAACGCGGCATCAGAAACAGCCCGACGCCGCGCGTACCTGATGGCGCGCCTTCGGGCCGCGCCAGGAGCATGACGACCTTCGCATCCGCATTCGAGCAGAACCACTTCTCACCATGGAGGCGCCAGTGATCGCCCTCCTGCACGGCGGTCGTGGTCAGCGTGCCGACGTCGGAGCCGCCTTCCTTCTCCGTCATGAACTGGCCGCCCTGGGTCAGCTTTGACATGTCGGTCTGCGTCAAGCCGTCGAGATATTTGGCCTTGAGCTCATCGCTGCCGAAATTCGCCAGCAATTTTGCGCAGCCATCGGTGACATTGATCGGGCAGCCCAAGCCGAACTCGGCCTGGTTGAACAGAAACGTGAAGGCGTGCTTGGCGACGACGGGATATTTATCGGGCCAGCCCATGATGCCCTTGCGGATCGACAGCGCGTGAATGCCGAACTCGCCGAAGGCGGCGCGCTCGAGCTCGCGATAGGCCGGATGATATTCGATCCACTGCACATTGCGGCCAAACTTGTCGCGCTGATGCAGCACCGGGCCGTGGCGGTCGGCGAGCCGCGCGCATTCGTCGAGATGGCCGCCGGCGAGCTTGCCCAGCCGTTCCAGATGCGGCTCGATATGATGAAACAGCGTATCCGGCAGATGGATGCGCAGCAGATCCGTCAGCGCCGGATCGGCGCGATAGAAATTCATTCCGCTTGTGTCCGGAGCCAGCACTCCCGGCCGGCCGGCGAAATCGTCACGCGCTTCAAGCGGATGCATTGAAAAGCCTCGATTGCTTCCTCATTTGTTCAAGCGATTATTGCACAACGTCCCACGCGATGTCGCCATACAGGCAGGGCCATTCCGCCTTTTTCGCTACCAACGTTTCGGCGAACGGCTAAACTATCAGCAAGGAACACGCTCCATGGAAATGCCAAAGTACAAGACCGCTCTCATCGTCGGCGCCGGCGAAGGCCTGAGCGCCTCTCTGGCGCGGCTCTTCGCGCGCGAGAAGATCAGTGTCGCGCTCGCCGCGCGCAAGATCGAGAAGCTCGGCGCGCTGTGCCGCGAGACCGGCGCGCATGCCTATGCCTGCAACGCGGCCGATGCGGACGAAGTAGAGCGGCTGTTCGGCATGGTCGAGCGCGAGATCGCCGCCCCCGACCTCGTGGTCTATAACGCCAGCGGCCGGTCGCGCGGCGCCTTTGTCGACCTGGAGCCGTCTGACGTCGAGAACGCGATCGCGGTCAGCGCCTATGGCGGCTTCCTGGTGGCGCAGCAGGCCGCCAAGCGCATGCTGCCGAACCGGCATGGCGCGATCCTGTTCACGGGCGCCTCCGCCAGCGTGAAGGGCTATGCGCAGTCCGCGCCGTTCGCGATGGGCAAGTTCGCGCTGCGCGGGCTCGCGCAAAGCATGGCGCGCGAACTGTCGACGCAGGGCATCCATGTCGTGCATTTCGTGATCGACGGCGGCATCCGCAGCGCCACGCGGCAGGATCCGCCGGAGAAGCCGGATTCGTTTCTCGATCCTGATGCGATCGCGCTGAGTTACTGGAGTGTCTTGCAACAACCGCGCAGCGCCTGGACCTGGGAGCTGGAATTGCGGCCCTGGGTGGAGAAATTCTAGTGATTGCGTAGGGTGGGCAAAGGCGCGAAGCGCCGTGCCCACCGTTACAGGCAAGGTGGGCACGCTTCGCTTTGCCCACCCTACGAAGGCGGGAGGATTTTACAATGGGCGACGCAGCAACCACGGAAGCTAACGAAATCAAACTCGATACCGGCACGGAAGAGCTGCTCTGCGTGATCCGCGACCGCGTCGCCATCATCACGCTCAACCGCCCCGAGGTTCGCAACGCCATGTCGGACAACCTGACACCGGCGCTGCGCACGATGATCAAGACTTGCGGCGAGAATCCCGATGTCGGCGTGCTGCTGCTCACCGGCGCCGGCAAGGCCTTCTGTGCCGGCGGCAATGTCAAGGGCATGGGCGCGCATCGCGACAGGAAGAAGCTCGAAATGTCCTATGACGAGAAGGTCGCCGATCTGCAGGAGCGGCAGCGGCTCTTGACGGGCGCGCTCGCGTCCTTGCGCAAGCCGACAATCGCGGCGCTGCCGGGGCCCGCGGTCGGCGCGGGGCTCGCGCTTGCGATGGCCTGCGACATCAGGATCGCCGCACAATCTGCGTTCGTCTCGACCGGCTATCTGCGCGTCGCGCTGAGCGGCGATTACGGCATCGCCTGGCTGTTGACGCGACTGGTCGGCACCGCGCGAGCGCGCGAATTGATGTTCACGGCGGAGAAGGTGGATGCCGCACGCTGCGAGGCGATCGGCCTCGTCAATCGCGTGGTGCCGGACGAGAAACTGCAGGAGGAGGCGTTCGCATTGGCCAGGTCCATGGCCGAAGGCCCGACGCTGGCGCTGCGCTACATGAAGGACAATCTCGACGAGGCGCTGCTGTTCGATTTCGCCACCGCCCGCGACCACGAAGCCGAGCGGCTGACCCGCCTGACCACGACCGCCGACCACAAGGAAGCGGTGCAGGCCTTCATCGAGAAACGTAAGCCGGTGTTCAGGGGCAACTAGGAGATCAATTCACCAACGCAGGCGTCGCCACCTTTCGCGACGCCGCCGCAATGCGCCAGCTCGCACAGGGAATATCCTTTGGCGCGACGCTGATCCCCTTCTCGAAGCGCACCAGCTTCCAATCGTCCGGATGGCTGGTGAAGGCATAGCCTGACTTCCGCGCCATCGAGATCATGACATCATTGGAGCGCAGGGTATCGCCGAACAGACGCCGGGCGCCAAAGGCGGCGGCGCGGCATTCCAGATTCGTCAACAGCGCCGAGCCGATGCCGTGGCCCTGCCAGCGGTCGTCGATCGACACGCCAAACTCAAAGCTCTCCGTCTCGGGGTGGAACGCATAACGCGCTTCGCCGACGATGGTCTCGAACCCATCGATCATCATGGTAGCCACCACGGTGAAGCCGGCGGCTTCGCTCACATGGGTGAAGCGGTCGAGCACGGGCTGCGGCAGCTCGCTCATCGCACCGAGAAAGCGGTTATAGCGGGAGCGGGCTGACAGCGAACGGAAATAGTTCTGCAACTCCTCGCCGTCGCGCGGCTCGACAAAGCGCAAGGTGACGGCCTCGCCCGCTCGCGATCGCAACACGTCCGAATATTGCTGGAGATTGTCGAACCGAAGCATCGTCATGGCCTGCTCCCGTCGAAAGAACTGGCCGGCGCCCCTTATCGAAGGCGACGCCGGCCTGGCTGCTACCGTCAAGCCCGCCAGAAAGGTTTTTCGGCCTCATAAAGGATGTCGCTCCGCGACAGGCCGACGTCGTGAAGGTCGCGCTCGCTCCATTGGGCGAGTTCTTGGCGGGTGCGATAGCGATACCGCCACGTCTGCAAGGTTTCGCCCAATGTGGCCCAAACTCCCGGAACATGATTATTTGTCATCACTTCATGCGTGAAAGTGGACATTTTCAGCTCCTAAAGCTAACCTTGACCGCTAATATCTTTGCTTCCGGAGTGTTCTGCAAACGACACTTTGTACCGCTTCGGATGAAATAAAGTCATGATTTGGGAAAGTGCGAATGACCGCAAGGCTACCTTCGCTCAATGGGTTGCGGGCGTTTGAGGCCGCGGCTCGGTACTTGAGCTTCACCCAGGCGGCATCTGAGCTGAACGTGACGCAAACCGCGATCAGCCATCAGATCCGGCGTCTGGAGGAGGAGCTTGGAATCCGCCTGTTCATCCGCAAGAACCGGGCGCTGGCGCTGACGCCGCAGGCCCGCGACTACCTGCCGGGCGTTCGCGCCGCCTTCAACGACCTCAGGCTGGCGACCGACCGGCTGTTGCGCAAGGACGACGACAACGTATTGACGATTTCCACGCTGGCGTCTCTGGCAGCCAAATGGCTGTTGCCACGGTTGTCGGTGTTCCAGGAAGCCCATCCCGGAATCGATGTCCGCATCACCACCTCGACCGGCCTCGTCGATTTCAAGAACGGCGATGTCGATGCGGCGATCCGCTATGGCCGCGGCCACTGGCCCGGCCTGCGCGCCGAGTGGCTGATGGCGGATGAGCTGTTTCCGGTGTGCAGCCCAAAACTGCTGGAAGGCGCGAAGCCGCTGCGCACCCCCGAGGACCTGGCGCAGCAGACGCTGCTGCACTCCAGCGGCGGATATGACGACGATTGGCGACAATGGCTCACCGCGGCCGGCCTGCCGGCCAACATCTCCAAGCAGCCGGGCGTCAGCTTCGATCTCATCTTCATGACCGTCCAGGCCGCGATCGATGGCATCGGCGTGGCGATGGGCCGGACCTCCTATGTCCAGGACGACATCTCCAAGGGCCGGCTGGTGGTTCCTTTCGAGATCACACTGCCAGCCGATGCCGGCTTCTACCTGGTGTCGCCGGAAAGCGTCGCCGAGCCACCCAAGCTCAAGGCGTTCCGGCAATGGCTGATCGCGTCGGCCAAAAGCAAGCCCTGAAGAACAAACCCGGAAATATTGCGGCGCCGCACGGCAGCTATCCCAGATCGCAAGCGATTTATGGTTGGTCGCGCTGCGAGGGCGTGGCAGATTGCCTCACCATACTAACTGTGGGGCTGGCGAGAGACTTTTCCGCACCGGCCACGTTCGAAACGGGGGAAAACACGTTCATGTCGCAGACCACCACCACATCGCCGCCGGTGATCAAATCGCGGATCGGCGCCATCCTGCGCGCCACCAGCGGCAATTTCCTGGAGCAGTTCGACTTCTTCCTGTTCGGCTTCTATGCCAGCGCGATCGCGAAGGCCTTCTTTCCCTCGGAGAACGAGACCGCGGCCCTGCTCAACGCGTTCGGGGTGTTCTGGCTTGGCGCGCTCATGCGTCCGGTCGGCGCGATCGTGCTGGGCGCTTATCTCGACCGCATCGGCCGCCGCCAGGGCCTGATCGTCACGCTTTCGATCATGGCCATCGGCACCGTGGTCATCGCGGTGTGCCCATCCTATGCCTCGATCGGCATCGCGGCGCCGATCATCGTACTGATCGCCCGCCTGCTGCAAGGCTTCTCGGCCGGCGTCGAGCTCGGCGGCGTCTCGGTCTATCTCGCCGAAATCTCCACGCCCGGCAATCGCGGCTTCTATACCTCGTTCCAGTCCGCGAGCCAGCAGGTCGCGATCTTCGTCGCGGCGATCCTGGGCTATGTCCTGAACCAATCGATGTCGTCCGCCGAGATCGCGGCCTGGGGCTGGCGCGTCCCGTTCTTCGTCGGCTGCCTGATCATTCCCGTGATCTTCTTCCTGCGGCGCACGCTGGAAGAAACGCCGGAATTCCTCGCGATGAAAAAGCATCCGACCGCAAGCGAGGTATTCGCTTCGGTTGTGGCCAACTGGCGCATCATCGTGCTGGGCATGATGATCTCCGTGCTCACCACCACGACCTTCTATTTCATTACGGTCTACACGCCGACGTTCGGCAAGACCGTGCTGAAGCTCTCCACCGAGGACGCGCTGCTCGTCACGCTCTTGGTCGCCGTGACCAACTTCATCTGGAATCCGGTCGGCGGCGCGCTGTCGGACCGGCTCGGCCGCAAGCCGGTGTTGCTGGCGATCGCCGGCCTGTCCATCCTGACGGCCTATCCGGCGCTGCACTGGCTCGTCACCGCCCCGTCCTTCGGCAAGCTGCTGGCGGTTCAGATGATGTTCTCGTTCTATTTCGGCGTCTACAGCGGCACGATGCTGGGCTGCCTCGTCGAGATCGTGCCGGCGCATGTCCGCACCACCTGCTTCTCAATGGCGTTCGCCCTGGCGGCCGGATTGTTCGGCACATTCACGCCGTTCGCCTCGACCTGGCTGATCCAGCGGACCGGCGACAAGGCCTCGCCGTGCTACTGGCTGATGTTCGGCGCGGCGCTCGGCATCATCGCCACGCTCACCGTCTACCGCGGCGGCCGCACCATCGAGACGCGCGACGCCGTCACCGCCTGAAAACAAGCCCCCGGCCGGGCTCGCCCCGGCCGGCTCCGCTTTGCTTTCCATGCCAACAAGACTTAACAAGAACGCATGGCTGATTTTAACCGCAAGTACGACGTGCTGGTCATCGGCGGCGGCAATGCCGCTCTGTGCGCCGCCATCAGCGCACGACGTTCGGGCGCCTCCGTGTTGGTGCTGGAAGGCGCGCCCAAATTCTATCGCGGCGGCAATACCCGCCATACCCGCAACATGCGTTGCGCCCATGACGCCGCAACCGAGATCCTGACCGGCCCCTACACCGAGGAGGAGTTCTGGGAAGATCTGCTGCGCGTCACCGGCGGCCAGACCGACGAGGAGCTGGCGCGCATGATGATCCACGAATCCAAGGACATCCTCAACTGGATCGTCGAGCAGGGCGTGCGCTGGCAGCCTTCGCTCGGCGGCACGCTCAGTCTCGGCCGCACCAACTCCTTCTTCCTCGGCGGCGGGAGGGCGATGCTGAACGCGCTCTATCGCACGGCCGAGGAGCTCGGCGTCGACATCCTCTACGACGCACAGGTGAATGACCTGAACATCGAAGACGACATGTTCCTGTCCGCCGCGCTGAAGTACAATGGCGCGCAGAAGACCGTCAGCGCGTCAGCCTTGGTGGCCGCCGCCGGCGGATTCGAAGCCAATATCGAATGGCTGAAGGAATATTGGGGCGAAGCCGCAGACAATTTCCTGATCCGTGGCACGCCCTATAATCGCGGCTCGATCCTGAAGATGCTGCTCGCCAAGGGCGTGCAGGAGGTCGGCGATCCCACACAATGCCATGCGGTCGCGATCGATGCGCGTGCGCCGAAATTCGACGGCGGCATCATCACCCGGCATGACTCCGTGGTGTTCGGCATCGTCGTCAACAAGCACGCCCAGCGGTTCTACGACGAAGGTGAGGACATCTGGCCCAAGCGTTACGCAATCTGGGGGCGGCTCGTGGCAGCACAGCCCGACCAGATTGCCTACATTATTTTCGACTCCAGCGTGGTGACCAGCTTCATGCCGACGCT
>Ga0153954_1001356_pt1 | contig 13411 bp, 14 predicted proteins | sample TSFL038MetaG_FD_102277 | JGI IMG/M metagenome (GOLD analysis project Ga0153954, IMG submission 102277) | Attine ant fungus gardens microbial communities from Florida, USA - TSFL038 MetaG | ecosystem: Host-associated > Fungi > Mycelium > Unclassified | place: USA: Florida, Wekiwa Springs State... | reverse complement strand
CGGTCACTCCAACGTGATGCATTTTTGAAAGGCTCATGTTCTTCTCATTCCTTCAGAGATTTCGCGCTACGCCGGGCGGTTCTCAGAGGAGCAACCGGCTCGGTCGCTCCAGGTAACTTCGCACCTGATCCAGCAATGTCGCCCCGTCTACGCCGTAGACGATCCGATGGTCACACACCAAGGTCAGCTCCATCCGGCGACGAATGGACACCTCCTCCCTCACCTTGTCCGGCACCGCGATCCGTTCGATCGCACCTACCCCCAGGATCGCCGCCTGCGGCGGATTGATGATCGGGTCGAAACTGGTGATGCCATGCATCCCGAGGTTGGAGATCGTGAACGTTCCGTTTTCGAGGTCCTCGGCCGTGGACCTACCATCGCGGGCCCGCTCTGCCAGTTCGCGGGCGACCTGCGAGATCTCCGTCACCGTCCGCAGGTCGGCGTCGGTGATCGTCGGAACCACCAACCCGTCCTCGGTCGCCACCGCGATCCCGATGTTCACCCGCGAGTAGATCGTGAAGCCGGCGTCGGAGAAGGAGCCGTTTGCCTTCGGGAAGCGCCGGAGCGCGAGCGCCGTGGCCTTCACCACGAAGTCGTTGACCGACGGGATCAGGGCGCCTGGATCCGCGTCCTCGCGGATCATCGAGCGGAGGGCGAGGACGGCCTCCATATCCACGGTCCGACGCAGGACGAACTCAGGGGCGGTTTCCTTGGCTTCGACCATTCGACGGGCGACGATGGCCTGAAGGTTGGTCAACGGCTCGAGCGCGATCTCGCCCTTGCCTCCCTCGGGCCCGGGAGCCATCTCCTGGGGAGTGGCCGCTTTCGCGGCCGTCTCGTGACGTTCGACATCCTTCACGGTGACCCTATCCCCGTCGCTCTTCACCGTGGCCAGGTCCACCCCCAGCTTCGCGGCGGCCCGACGTGCGAGGGGCGACACGACCGGGCCGTGGAGCCGTTCGTCACGAACCTCTGCGACGGCCCCCGAAGGAGCGATGTGGGCGATGGTCTCCCCCACCGCCACCAGGTCACCGATCGCCGCGGCGAAGGCGATCCTTCCGGCAACCGGGGCCGGCAGCTCGACGGTCGCCTTCTCCAGCTCGATCTCGGCCATCGGCTGGCCCGCTTCGACCTCCTCGCCGTCGGCCACCAGCCAACCCGTGAGCACCCCGTCGTTCATCGAGTCGTTCAGTTTCGGCAGCTCGACGGCAAGCGAGTCGTCCGCGACCGCCTCCTTTGTGACTGGCACGGCGGTCATCAACTCTTCGCGGCCACCATGCCCGAAAGCGCCTCCACCACATCGTCGACCTGAGGCTGGAGGGCCGGAACAAGGGTCGGGGCCACGGCCATCGGGACGAACGCCGCACCGAATCGACGTAGCGGTTCGCGGAGGGAATCGGCCTGGGTCTCAGCGAGGGTGGCGGCGATCTCGGCGCCGAGCCCGCCGGTGCGAATCGCCTCGTGCAGGATCGCGGCCCGACCGGTCTTGCCGATCGACTCCCCGAGCGTGGCATAGTCGATCGGCTGCAGTGACCGCAGGTCGATCACCTCGACGCCGATGTCGCGCTCGGCCAGACGGTCGGCCACCTCTTCCGCCCAGAGCACGCCGTGCAGCCAGGTGGCGAGGGTCAGGTCATCGCCCTTGCGGACGATGCGCGCCTTGTCCAGCGGCTCGAGGAACTCCTCCTCCGCCAATGGTCCCTGGGTCGCATAGAGGACACGGTGCTCCAGGAACAACACCGGATCGTCGTCCCGGATCGCGCTCTTCAGCATCCCGTAGGCATCGGTGGGGGTCGCAGCGGCGACCACCTTGAGGCCCGGGACGCCGCAGAACATCGCCTCGAGGCTCTGGGAATGCTGTGCGCTGGAGGCCGGGGAGACGCCCTGCTGGGCCCTGATCACGAGGGGCACGCCGAACCCTCCCTGCGACATGAACCGAACCTTCGCCGCGTGGTTGATGATCTGGTCCGACGCGACCAGGCTGAAATCCATGAACATCAGCTCGGCGACCGGTCGCATCCCGGCCATCGCGGCACCGACGGCGGCGCCGACGAAGGCGCTCTCCGAGATCGGCGTGTCGAAGACCCGATCGCCGCCGTGACGGTCCACCAGTCCACGGGTGACCCCGAACACACCGCCCGGGAGCGCAACGTCCTCACCGAACAGCAACACGCAATCGTCGCGCGCGAGCTCCTCGTCAAGTGCCCGGTTGATCGCCCGCCAGTAGAAGGTGTCTTCCATCACGCTTCCTCCTTGTAGACGTGTTGCGATGCTCCAGCAGGATCCGACAAAGGCGATTCCAGGGCGAAATTCACGGCGTCCTGAACTTCCTGCTCGACCTCGTCTCGGGCGCGCTGGAGATCGTCCTCCGATGCGCCTCGCTGGATGAGTTCTTCACCGGTACGCCCGATCGGCTCGAGCCGTTCGGCTTCTTCCAACTCGCCCGGCGGGCGATACGCACCGGGGTCTCCCCCGTAGTGACCGACGAGACGGTAGGTACGAGCCTCGATCAGGACCGGCCCGCGTCCCGAGCGGGTCCATTCGAGCGCGCTCCTGGTAGCCGATCGCATGATCGGCACCGAGTTCCCATCGGCGCTCAAGGCTGGCACACCGTGTCCGAGCGCCCGCCAGCTGAAGTCCGCCAAGGCGGTGGTGGCGCTCGCCGGCGTCATCTCCGAGTAACGATTGTTCTCGAGGACGAAGATGACCGGCAGCTTCAGCGCACCGGCCAGGTTGATCGCCTCGTGTACCGACCCTTGTGCGGTGGTGCCCTCGCCGAAGATGGTCATCGTAACCGCACCGGTGCCGCGCCTCACGGAGGCCAGTGCGGCCCCCACCGCCAACGGTGCGGCGCCGCCGACGATCGCGCTCTCGAAGAGCAGGTTGCAGTTCGGGTCGATCATGTGCATCGGCCCGGATCGACCGCGCGAAAGGCCGGTCTCACGGTGTGACACCTCGGCGACGACCTGGCGAAGCGGCGCCCCCTTCGCGATTGCGTGACCGCGGCCACGGTAGTTACTCGTCAGCAGATCGGTGGGCTCCAGTGTGGCAACACCTCCTATCGACACTGCCTCCTGCCCGACACACTGGTGGATGTTCGGTACCACATCACCGGCGAGTTTCAGGCGGTAGAGCTCTTCCTCGGTGCGACGGATTCGGATCAAGCCTGCGTAGTCGCCGATCGTGGGGGAATCCTCTCCCTGGAGCTCCCGGGCTTGCGCCGACAGTTCGTCGCAAGCGTCGACGAGAGGTTGCATCTGCTCGCTCTCGATGACGTTCTCGAAACCATTCCAGGCGACATTCATCTGCTCGGCCATTCAGCCCTCCGTGGTAGACCCTTCGGGATAAGCATACTCCATATTGTATTTGTTATGCATGGAGCTGGCCAAACGTCCTCCAGAGCGAAGACCTGCGTGAGCGAGCGCGGGGTCGAAGCCTCAAAAGACCGTCCATGATGGCCCTGGGGCATGAGATCGGTCAGGCGACGCCCGGCCGACGTCCCCTCTCTGCCAACGTCACGTGAGACGCCCATGATTCGGGAATTACTGAACCCCGAGGGCGTGATTGGAGTACGTGATGGCGTTGATCAACCGAGACGAAGCCGCCGGCCGCTTCACTGCTCTCGCCTTCGGCTCGCTCCGTTTCGCGGCCGGCGGGGACGCCGCGCCGCAGGCGGTCCCAGACCCCGAGCTGACCGAGCGCCCCAAGCGCCGCTCCTTCAGCGCCGAGTACAAGCTGAAGATCCCCAGGCAGGCCGACGCCGCCGACAAGCCGGGTGAACTCGGCGCCCTCTTGCGCCGCGAGGGCCTCTACTCCTCGCATATCTCGACCTGGCGCCGCCGGCGCGAGGAGGGGGCGCCGGGCGCCCTGGGGCGCAAGCGCGGCCGCAAGGGGGCCGACCCGATCGAGACCGAGAACGCCGAACTGCGCCGCCGCGCCGAGCGCGCCGAGGCCGAGCCGGCCAAGGCGCGCAAGGTGATCGAGGTGCAGGGAAACGTCTCCGCGCTCTTGGAGGACCTGCTCGGGACCGAGGGCGCGGAAGGGAGCACCGGGAGATGATCTGCCAGACCGTCGAGGAGCTCTCGCCGATCATCGGCACAAGGCCCGCCAGCCGGGCGCCGGGAGCCTCGCCGGCGACGATCTACCGTCGTCGGCGCCCGCCGGCGCCGAAACCCAGGCGGCCGCGGCCGAAGCCGCCCCGCTCACTGAGCGAGGCCGAGCGCGATGCCGTGTTGGAGACCTCGCACGGCGAGCGCCTCCGGGACTCCTCGCCGGCCGCGGTCTGGGCGACGCTGCTCGACGAGGGCCGCTACCTGTGCTCGGAGCGGACCATGTATCGGCTGCTCACCGGGCGTGGCTCCTCGCGCGAGCGCCGCGACCAGCTCACCCATCCGCCCTACGAGAAACCCGAGCTGCTCGCCAAGCGCCCGAACGAGCTCTGGTCGTGGGACATCTCCAGGCCGAAGGGCCCGGCGAAGTGGACCAGCTACCACCTCTACGTGATCCTCGACGTCTTCAGCCGCTACGTGGTCGGCTGGACCGTGCAGGAGAGGGAGTCGGCGAAGGTGGCTGAAGCGCTGATCGCGCAGGCCTGCGAGCAGCAGGGGATCCGCCGCGACCGGCTCACCCTGCACGCCGACCGTGGCAGCTCGATGCGCTCCAGGCCGGTCGCCTTCCTGCTCGCCGATCTCGGCGTCACCAAGACCCATTCACGGCCCCACACCTCCAACGACAACCCCTACTCCGAGGCGCACTTCAAGACGCTCAAGTACCGGCCGGCCTTCCCGGCCCGATTCGACTCACTCGAGCACACCCGGGCTTTCTGCCGCTCCTTCTTTCGCTGGTACAACCACGAGCATCGCCACTCCGGCATCGGGTTGATGACACCGGAGAGCATCCACCACGGCCGCGCCAAGCAGGCCCACACCGCCCGCCGGGCGGTGCTCGCCGCCGCCTACGCGGCCAACCCCGAGCGCTTCGTGCGCAAGGCGCCGACGCCGCCCACGCTGCCGACGGCAGCGTGGATCAACAAGCCAAAGTCAGAGGAGGTTGCTCGCTAAATTCGGAAGACGGGCGTCTCATTTTCGTTGACAGGTACCGCCGCCCAGAAACGTTGGCGGCGCTTCAACGGCCACGAGCTCGTCGCCGAGGTCCTCGACGGTGTCGCCTTCGAGGACGGGGTCGAGGTAGTGAACTGCAACTACGAGAAAGAGACCGGAAGGTCGCCGCCTGACGCTTCTCAAGTGGCGTCATCCACAACATTTGGCAGTTGCTCTCCTGTTCCGGTTGGACTTCAAGCGCCCAGAACGCTGCCGGTGACAGCGGACGGGGCGGGAGGACCGCCGTCCAAAGTTCTACGAGGTCTCAGACAACCTCTTTGCCCGCTCTGGCATTTCCTCGCCTACCGCCTGCATGCTGCCACGCGCTTGGATTTCTGTTTGGCTGCGGCCTTGATCGCTTTGATCTTGGCCTTACCCGACTTGTGCTTGGCCGCCTTGATCTTCGCCTTGTAGCCGCTCTTGGCCTTGTTGATGCAGGCGGTAATAGCCTGGGCCTTGGTCGGAGCAGGAGACGGGCTGGCGGGTGTGCTCGATGACGGGGTACCACTGCCACTCGCCGGCTGGGCGGTGCCAGTGGAACTATTGCCGGGTTCCCCTCCGCCAGACTGTCCGCCGCCGGGCTCGCCGCCGCCAGAGGTTTCTGTCCCGAATCGGGCTTCCAGTTCGGTGTCCCTGTTGAGCGTCAGGTTACAGGGAGTGGTCTTGGCGGTACAGGTGCCGGGATCACCGCTGATCGTCGTCCATCCCGCGAATGGTTCAACGTGCGATTCCGTTCCTTCGTGGACTTCGATCCCTTCGGCTTCGAGTTCGACGGTTTCGCCGGGGTCGTAATCGGTTGCACAGTTGTATCCGCAATATAAGTCCGTGCCCAGAACCCGGCCCTGCTCGGGATCGGTGTTCCTGATCTTCAACAGGTCCGGGGCGGGCTGTGGGGCATTTCCTCCCGCCAGATAGCGCATCAACCCCAGTTCGCCGTACGGGTAGCCCGCGCTGCCGGCGACCAGGATCTTCCCGTCGGATTGCAGGGCGACGCTGCTCGCCGAGTTCAAGACCGCCGTTCCTTTGAAGGCATTGAGCGAGAGGCCTTGATCTCCAAAGGTCAGATCAGGCACGCCATCGGAGAACAGTCGGGCCACCGTCCATTCGTTCAGGAACGGGTCGCTTTCGTCTTCGGCGCTGCGATCTCCGACTATGACCATCCGTCCCATTTCGTCAAAGACCACATCCATCGCGTCTCCGGTGGTGCAGCACGGATCGGAGAAGGACGGCGTGATCACGCCGTCGCCCCCGCCGAACGAGGTATCGGTGCTGCCGTCTTCGTTCAGCCGGACAACAGTCATCCCTTTGTCACTTCCGGCAACAAGGATCTTGCCGCTGGAGAGCACGCTGACATCGGAGCCGATGCCGTATCGGTCCAAGGCCGGTTTGACGATCCCGCCGCTGCCGAAGCTGCTGTCGAGACTGCCGGCGGCGGTGAAACGGGCGACCGCGAATTCATCATCCGACGAGCCGGAGACGACGATGGTCCCGCTGGTGTCCGTGGCCAGCCCGAACAGATGACCTTCCGGACCAGAGGTCATCCCATTGGTCCCGAACGAGGTGTCCAGCGCTCCGTCTTCATCGAAGCGAGCGAGCAGCATGTACGAGTTGGACAACGTTTCGCTGTGCGGCCCGGTTTCATTCCGGTAGTACGACCCGCCGAGGATGATCTTCCCGGACGCCAACAGGGCCATGCTCGGAGCTTCCATATAGAACCCGGCGTTTTCCGGGATGGAGACAGTCGTCGTGCTGACACCAAGAGAACCGAACGAAGTGTCCAGGGTGCCATCGCTGTTAAAGCTAGCCAGCGCCAACTTGCCATCCACCTCCCCGCCAACCAGGATCTTTTCGCTCGGCCCAACGATGACCGAGGAGGCGATTGCATAGCCGCCAAGACTGGATTTGACGATGCCATTGCTCCCGAACGAGGTGTCCAGAGTGCCATCCGTGTTATAGCGCTCGACCAGGAATTCCGTCCGACCGGCTGAGCCGTTCAGGTAGCTATTGACGACGACGATCTTCCCGTCAGGCTGTACAGCCATAGCCGTGGGACTATCGAAGGTGCTGCTAGTCGTACCGGTCGAGCTACCAACGATGCCGTTGGTCCCGAACGAGGTGTCGAGTTCTCCCGGATCTGCCTGAGCCGCCGCCGGGGCCACCAGGACCAGGATCAGCGCGATCACGCCGATCACTCCCGCGCCTCGATACCAAGCCACTCCGCCCCTGATCCGCTGCAAGATTCCCGCTCTCCTTCTGTCGTCCATCGTCCGGTTCACTCATGGAAACGCGCCAAGCTAATCGGCTCGTTCGTTCCCACGGTCTTGATCCGAGGGGCTTGTTCAACTTTTTGTCTCAGGCTAGGGGGAAAACTCGGTAGATCGCTCCACGATTCTCGTTGCGCTCAGCGAGTTCGCCACTGCACGACCGTGGAAGGCCCCCGTTCCCGGTCCACCCCGAGTGAGAGTCACGGGTTCGTGGTCGCCAGCACCGTGGCGTCCACTGCCGACGCCTCCCGGAGCGAGCCCGTGGGGCGGGAGGAGGAAGGCGGCGGGGCGCCGTTCTGCTCCCGCCGACGCTCCGCGAGGCGGGCCGGCGGCAGCACCCCCGGCGCCGGGTGCGGGTGTTCGGTGTCGTGGGCAGAGATCCGGTCGGCGAGGAGCACCTCGTCGCGGGCGCGGCCGTCGAAGGACTCGGTGAAGGGGTTCTGCCAGGGGAAGCCGGGCTCGATATAGGCGGTGGCGGTGGCGTCGAGACGGCACCGGTCGCGCAGGGCGTGGGCGATCGGCTCGGGGCGTTGTCGCAGGCGGTGATCGGGCGCGCCACCTCGCCCGCGGGCGCTCCCAACCAGCTCTGGGTCGCCGACCTCACCTACGTGGCGGCCTGGGAGGCGACCGCCTACGTCGCCTTCGTGATCGACGTCTTCAGCCGCCGGATCGCCATTGCGGCAGCCTATTGGCACCGCCTGGGTTTAAAGCCTTGACCCGGAGGCACGGGTCGCCAAAAAGGTTGACCGGACTTTCTCGGGTGACAACGATTAAGCCGAGCCTGGGCGCCGCTACCATGGCTACATGGCTACTACCGAAAAGGCGAGCGTGGAGATCGAAGGCGATCTGCTTGAGCGGGCACGGCGGGCGGCGCGCGAGCGCGGCGTCGAAGTTCCCCAGCTCGTCCACGATGCGCTTGAGCACGAGCTGGGCGGCGAGCAGGCGCAGCCGCCGTTCTCGCTGATCGGAGCCTTCACCGCCGGCCGCGATGACCTCAGTGCGCGGGCAAGCCGCGACGAGTTCGAGCCGCGCCCATTTCGCTGATCCTCGACACGGGCGTCCTCGTCGCGGCGATGGTCGCCGATGACCGCGACCATGAGCGCTGCGTCCCCTTGCTGGGGCCGAGACCCGAGCGCCGCATCGTCCCCTCCCCCGTCCTGGTCGAGGTCGACCACCTGATCGGACGGGAATTGGGCGAGGCCGCCGTCTCCGCCTTCATCGACACGATCGTCGCCGGCGAGCTGGAGGTGGCCGACCTGACCGTGGGCGATTACGCCCGTGCATCCGAGCTGATGCGGACCTACGCCGACCTCAAGGTCGGACTGGTCGACTGCGCCGTGCTGGCCGTGACCGAGCGGCTCGGCGAGCCGAAGCTCGCGACCCTGGATCGCCGCCACTTCAGCGTCATGCGCCCACGCCACGTCGAGGCCCTGGAACTACTGCCGGCGTAAGACCGCACCGCCGCGCCTGTCCCCAGGTCAACACCAAGTCCACAGCAGGTCCGGAGAGAGCCGAAATCCGTAACTTCCCGGGGGAGATCATAATCCGCGTGTCGGTGGTTCGAGTCCCTCCTCCGGCACTGTCTGCATGGCTCCCAGGGCCGGATTGCCGGTCGGGGAGCCGTCGCATAGGAGGAGGTGCCGGGTTACGCTTCGGTCGATGCGATCGCTCCGATCCGCGACGGCGAAGGTTGCGACGGTCGTCCTCGCCCTCTTGTTCCTGGCGGTGGATGCGTCGGTGCCCGCCTTCGGCGCCTGGCGGTCGCGACAGGTCGCGGTGGGCGAGAAGGTGGGCGACGGGTTGTTCGGGGTGTCGTGCCCGACGGCCTCGATCTGGGTGGCGGTCGGCGGTCGGGGGACGATCGTCACTTCGACGGAACCCGGCGGAGGGGCCGATGCGTGGAGGAGCGAGACCGTGGCGCCGGGGGCGTACGTGGGGACCGTCGCCGGGCAGGCCGACCGCACCTCGCCGGGCACGTTCCGGTCGGTCTCCTGCCCGACGACCTCGAGGTGCGCCGCGGTCGACAACAACGGCGACGTCGTCGTCGTCGTCTCGACGAACCCGGCCGGTCCGATCGGCTCCTGGTCGACCACCAGCCTGATCCCCTTCCCCGGCGGCGCGCAGGCTCCCCTGAACGCCCTGTTCGGCGTGTCCTGCCCGACGGCTGAATTCTGCGCCGCGGTGGGCGCCGGCGGCCAGATCTTCACGAGCCAGGAACCCTTCACCGCCGAGGCGGGCAGAGCAGCGGCGCCCGCGCCCCCAGGCGGCCGCGGCTGAGGATCCTGCGCAGTGATCACTTCAACCGCCAATCGCAGACCAAGGCCAGCGGCAGTCGGGTCACCTTCCGCCTGCGCCCGTACGGCAGGGTCCGCGGGTTCCTCTGTCGCCTGGACCGAGGCAGGTTCCATCCCTGCCGATCGCCGCTGCGCGTCTTCGCCAAGGCCGGGACCCACACCCTGCGGGCGCGGGCGATCGGGATCACCGGCCTGAGGGGACCTGTGACAAGAGCGCGGTTCGCGATCCGGCGGGTGTAAGAACTCACACGTGGCTCATACGTAAAGCCTCCATTCGCTGCCGATACCGGGCCGGTAAGCAGACAGCGATGAGGGCCATGCGCTCTCGGGAGGGTTGTGCGATGAGCAACCGATCAAAAGTTCTGCGCACGCTTCTGGTGCTGGGCATCGTTGCCTGCATCGCGGGAGCGGGTGTGTTTTCGGCGTTCTCGAGCCAGACGGAAAACCCCGGAAACGTGATCACGACGGGCACCGTGAAACTCGAAGACAACGACAACGGGTCCGCGCTCTACGCGTTGACCGCGGCGAAACCGGGCGATTCGCAGACGTCGTGCATCGACGTCACCTACAAAGGCTCGCTGCCGGCGACGGTCAAGCTGTTCACCGCCTCGCCGATCGGCGAACTCGGCCCGTACGTGAACCTGAAGGTGGAAGCCGGGACGCAGACCACGCCGAGCTTCCCGGAATGCACCGGCTTCACCCCGGCGGGCTCCGGCGCGACCGTCTACGAAGGCACCCTCACGGCCTTCGCGAACGAACACAGCTCGTTCGCGAACGGGATCGTCACCAACCCGGCGGGCGCGACCGAATGGGTGACCGACGACTCGGTCGTCTACCGGTTCACCGCGAGCCTGCCCTCGACCGCCCCCGAAGCGGCGCAGGGCAAGACGACCGGGTCCCACACCATCAGCTGGGAAGCGCAGAACCAGTAACGCGCCGAGCGCCGGCAAGGTGACCTCGAGCGGCAAGGCGCGCCCGTGACCGGGTCGCGGCCGATCGCACGCCGGGTGGCGAACGGGATCGGCTGGGCGATCGTGGTCGCGGGGGCGCTGCTGGCGCTGGTGATCGCCGGACCGCTGGTCGTCGGCGATCACCCCCACACCGATCTGTCAGGTTCGATGGAACCGACGATCGCGCCCGGTGACGTGGTGATCGACGAACAGATCGCGCCCTGGGAAGCGAAGGTCGGCGACATCGTCACCTTTCGCGATCCCCAGGACCAGTCGAAACTGCTCACCCACCGTGTGGTGTCGACGCGGGACGGCGGATCGCGCATCTGGTTCGTCACCCAGGGCGACGCCAATAACACCCGGGAGCACTGGCGGGTGCCCGCGACCGGCGAGATCGGCCGCGTCGTCTACACCGTCCCCTGGGTCGGCCACCTCGCCGTCCTCACCCGGACGAAGCTCGGCTGGGGGCTCCTGATCGGCGTCCCGCTGCTGCTGATCCTGATCGAGGAGCTGGTGCGGATCTGGCGGCCCCGGCCAAGGCCCGGTGAGGGAGGCGCGACCCGTGGGACCGCCTAGGCGGGCGACCAGGGTGGCGGTCGTCCTCGGGACGGTCGCGGCGGTTGCGCTGATCGCGGTCCCGGCGGCGATCGCCGCCTTCGGCGCGCGGGCGCAGAGCGCCGGCAACACGGTGAGCGCGGCGCCCGACTTCACCCCGCCGGCGATCGCCGCCACCGTGATCGCGAAGACCCAGGGCGGCACTACCGGCTTCGTCCACAAAGGCGGTACCTACTTCGCCTACGCGAACGTCGCCGCCGACACCGGCAGCCCGGCAAGCGGACTATCCACGGTGAAGGCGAACCTCGGCGAAATCACCGCGGGCCAGACCGAAGCGGTGCTCACCGCGATCACGCCCGTCACCATCGGCGGGGTCACCTACAACTTCCGCAGCGCCGAACTGACCGCGAGCTCTGTCGTCGAAGGCTCCCGTTCGTACACGGTGACGGCAATCGACAACGCCGGCAACGCGCGTACGGTGAACGGGAGCGCCACCGTGGACAACGTCGTGCCGACCGCAGCCGACGTCCAGGCGGCCAACGGCGGCGGCACCGTCGGCCGCGCCGAAGAAAGGGACTTGATCACCTACACCTTCTCCGAGTCGATCGAACCCCAGTCGATCCTCGGCGGGTGGAGCGGGACGGCGACCAGCGTCACCGTACGCATCTACGACAACGGGCTGCTCGGGCTCGGCGGGGACGACCAGCTCCAGATCTACGACGCTAGCAACGCGAGCCAACTGCCTCTGGGGACGGTCGACCTCGGCCGCACCGACTATGCCGTCAGCGTGCTCGGCGGCCTGATCGGGTCTCCCTACCGTTTCCTCAACTCGACCATGACCATGACCGGCAATACGGTCACGATCGTCTTCGGCACCTACAGCTCGACGATCCTCCTCGACTCCGAACGAAGCACCGCCGGCGGCACCGGGACGATGACCTGGACGCCGGAACCAGAATCGAAACCGGCACCCTACGACCGTGCGGGCAGCAGGATGTCGACGACCCCGGTGACCGAGTCGGGCCCCACGGACAAAGAGTTCTGATGCGGCGCCTGCTGCCGATCGCCATCTGGCTCGCGGTCGCCGCGACGGCCGCCGTGGCGCTGGCGCAGATCGACGACGCGCCGGCGGCGGCGCGAGTGAGGGCGATCGCCGCCTCGGGCGCCTTCGAGATCTCCAACTCGCGCGACGGCGAGCCGATCTTCGCCGCGACCGACATCGCCCCGGGCGGCTCGGCGAGCGGAACGGTGACGATCGCGAGCACCGGCTCGGCGGCGGTCGCCATGGTCCTGCGGCGCGGCGCGACGGTCGACACACCCGGGCCAGGCGGCGGCGCCCTCTCCGACCGGCTGGGACTGAGCGTCGTCGACGTCACCGTGCCGGCGGCCCCGCGCACCGTCTATTCCGGGCCGCAGGCCTCGATGCCCGAACAGGCGGCCGGCGAGCTCGGGCCGGGTGAAGCGCGCACCTTCGAATTCACCGTGACCCTCCCCGACGGCGGCGCGCCGAGCCTACAGAACTCCGTCCAGGGCGCCTCGGCCACCGTCGCCTACGAGTGGGTCGCGGAGGAAGCAAGTGATGGCGGCGGCCAGGTTGCCGGAGTCACGGACGACGGCGGCCCGGTGTCCCGCCCGCCCGCGCTCGACCTCACCGTGCGCAAGCTGCGGCGCACGCTTCGCAACGGCAGGCTGGTCGTCTGGGCCCGCTGCGGCCGGTCCTGCCGCCTCACCGTCCGCGGTCACCTCCGCGCGACGGCGGCCGGGACCCACCGTGGCGCGCCACTCCACTGCGCCCCGCGACGCCTTGCCCCACCCAGCGCCCGCCGGCTGCGCATCCCGGTCCCCCGCTCTCTGCGGCGCTGGCTGCAACAGACGCCCGAGCCGGCACGCCTCCGGGCCGAGCTGCACCTCGTCGCCGTCGGCGCCGACGGCCGGCGCGACGTCGTCCACCGGACGATGAGGCTGCGCGCCCGCCTGTAGCGCACGAGGTCGATCGGCACCGCGGCGATCGATGGGCCGAAAACCTGCCTATGCGTCCGGTTTTCGGCCCATCGACCTGGAGGGTCTCACCGTTGTGTGCGCAACTGCCTTTGGACGAGGCCGGCGGCGGCGGTGCGGTTGCTCACCTCGAGCGCCGCCCTCCAGCGCTCCGCCTCGCGACCCCACTCGAGGCGCGCGTGGGCCGCCCGCAGGTGCGGCGCCAGCGTTTCCAGCAACTCCCGTTCGCGCTCGCCGAACGGGCGGTCGAT
>Ga0153954_1001355_pt1 | contig 13438 bp, 11 predicted proteins | sample TSFL038MetaG_FD_102277 | JGI IMG/M metagenome (GOLD analysis project Ga0153954, IMG submission 102277) | Attine ant fungus gardens microbial communities from Florida, USA - TSFL038 MetaG | ecosystem: Host-associated > Fungi > Mycelium > Unclassified | place: USA: Florida, Wekiwa Springs State... | reverse complement strand
GTTCCCAATGTGGGTATATGGCACATAGGGATTTCAACGCAGCGCAAAATATTTTGGCCCTCGGACTGGATGGCCTGGGAGTAACTCCTAGAAGCCTTCGCCTTTAGGCGAGGGAGCAGTCACCCATTTGAAAAATGTCTTAGCCAAGGAAACAAATGTCTGAACTCGGCTTATGTTAAAGGTTACTCCGTAATATTGGGTATGTCTTCTTATCTTTGCACAGAAAGTTTTCCAGATCTATGTCGATTACTGTATCCACCTTGTTTCGGTATAAGTACTCCCTTAGGTCTTTTGACAGCCGTATGACAACTTCTATTTGGCCTAAATCCGTGTGAACAGTTTAGGAATAGGGGTTCGTATATTGCCCCTTGGTTCTTCTTTTTGAAAAATACTACAACCAATCTGACTTCCCATAGGTCTCTCATCCTTCTTGTGTATTAGACTTGTTAGATGATACTTCGCTTATTTTGTCCGAAGGCCTGTTGGGATCTCCCAAGTTCACTAGAATATCTTTATATCTCGTTAGGACTTTCACCTAAGATTTCTAGTGCTTCTTGGCGTACTCCTGCTTATCCTGTTATTATTAAAAAGACAGATTCTCGCTATTGTTGTAAATGGCCGGCTGCATATTTATGCAAGACACTTGCGATAAGAGTTTGGTAGGGTAATCCTTCATAAGCTGCAATTTGTTTAATATTAAATAAATCATTGCTTGTTAGACGGATATTAATACGTACATCTTTACGTAAAGTTTTAGCAGCCATTTTTCGTGCGGATGCTTTCTCTTTTTCAAGGTTTTTTACGGATTTCCATTCATTTTTTTCAAAAGAAGATAAAAGTTCCTCTTCTTCATGATCAAGCTTGACTGAGTCTTTCTTTTTGATGTTTTTCATCATGAACTCCTTTTCATGTATTTTTTCTTTGCCTTTCTGCTAGGAATAATTGTTTTAAGGAATATGTTATCCTCACTATCTATAACGAAAGGAACTAGATATATATATTCCTTAATATCAATTACATAGATTTTTTGAGAACCATATTTTTTCTGGTTGGGGTGCTCAAGTATATCTATTATCAGACCGTTTTCGATTGCTGCGATGATCTCTTCAAAGCTAATATTTCGTTCATTAATAAGTTTGAGATTCTTTTCAGGAGAGAAAATGTACATTGGTATTTTGTGAAAAAGTTTATTTTATAGTAATCTATTGTCTGCCTTTTGTCAACGCATTTTCATTTGAAGGGAGATAGCTTCCGCTAGATGATAGCTTTTCTTTCCCTCCTGGAGGATCTGATGACGGCAAGAAAAGCCGCTCGCTACAATCAACGTGGCTTCCGGAGCATTTCTTATGGCTGGAAAAAGATGCAAATTTCCAATTTGCATAGAAAAGTCATAATGTTCTTTTTCATAGCCAAAAGCCCCCGCCATGCCGCAGCAGCCTGAATGAATTTCCTCCACATCAAAACCTGGGATGCTTCGCAAAACATCAAGGGTAGGCTTTGCACCAACGAGGGCTTTTTGGTGGCAATGGTTATGCACTAACACATGGCGATGCTGCTCGACAAAAGAAAGAGGAAGACGTCCTTCCTGGAGATGGTCATGAAGAAATTCTTCAAGAGTTTGGCAGGCAGATGCAATGCGGGTGATTTTCGAGAAAAGCTGCAACTCATTGGTGCCAATAAGACCTTTAAAGTCGTCGCGAAGAGCCGAGGCGCAGCTTGGTTCTAAGCAGATGATAGGAGTGGTTTGATCTGTTAGACCGTCTAATGCGTCGATGACTTTTAGTGCGTTGGCTTTTGCTTGCTTTAGGAAGCCCTTTGAAAAAAGCGGCCTTCCACAACAATAGCCGGAAAACAGAATGATTTCATAGCCGAGAGCCGTTAGAATCTTGAAGGCCGCTTGGCCGATCTCGGGATGGTGATACTCTGTGAAAGTGTCATTGAATAAAATCACTGTTTTGGAATTTTGGGTTTTTGGCTGCTTTTTAAACCATTGGGAGAATCTTTCGGAGGTCAAAAAAGGAAGGCGACGATGAGGAGTGATGCCGGCTAAGCTCAGGAGCGTTTTGACAATTGACGTACTTATGCATTTGTTAAATAGGAAAGCTAGCTGCGAGGACATACGATTCAGTGTGGGAAGATAAGCAAAAAGACGATTTCGCAAAGAATAACCCCGTTTTTCTTGATATTGAAAAAGAAATTCGGCTTTCATTTTGGCCATATCGACTTGAGAAGGGCATTCTTTTTTACACCCTTTGCATTCGATGCAAAGATCAAGGACATCGTAGAGTGCATTCGAAGTGAATTCCTTTAGATCCAATTTTCCATGAATAATAGCACGCAAAGATTGCGCTCGAGCACGCGTAGTATGATATTCATCTCCAGTCACTTGAAAAGAAGGGCACATCACTCCTTCAGCTTTTCTACATTGGCCATTGCCATTGCAAAGATCAGCGGCGAGTTCGATTCCTCCTTCGGCACTAAAGTCTAAGAAGGTATTGATTCTTTCGATTTGGCTTTCAGGACTTAGCCTTAAATTTTGAAGAAGAGGTGAACCATTGACAACTTTTCCTGGATTCATGAGGTTTTTTGGATCGAAAGCAGCTTTTAACTGACAGAAAGCTTCGTAGATCTCTTTACCGAAGAGTTTTTCATTCAGCCAAGAACGGACCAATCCATCGCCATGTTCTCCGCTCATCGCACCCCCATATTTCAGTACCATTTCGGCAACATCTTCCATGATCTGTTGCATGAGATGAACCTCATCATCTTTGCGCAGATCGATATAAGGACGGATATGCATGCATCCTGAGCCGACATGACCATAGATGCCAGCTTCCTTGCCAGAGTTCTTGAGATAGCGGCAAAACTCTTCCAAGAAGGGGGTTAAGCGGTTGGGAGGAATAGAAATATCTTCGATGAAAGCGATGGCGCGCTGATAGCTGCGTTTGGAAAGCAAAAGTCCAAGGCCGGCCTTGCGTACATCCCAAACGGAATCGATTTCTTGGGGATTTTGCAAAAGTGCAAAGGAGTAGCCGGCGTGGAGAGTTTTCATGTGCTCACCAAATTCATCAAGCTTTCGTTCGACCTCAGCAGGAGAGGCTCCCTCAAATTCCGCGACGATGACGGCATGCGGCTTGCCATGTAACCACTTTAATTTGGAGCGGATGATGGGTGAAAGTTGCGCAGCCTCTAAAATCTTATCGTCAATCATTTCTAAAGCCATAGGATGATGACTTAGCATTGTTTCTACGAAGGATAATGTTTGCAGCATGTTTTCTGAGTGGATAATGCAGAGGCCGGTATGTCGAGGCTTTTTGGCAATTTGCAGAGTCATTTGCGGCGCGATGCCTAATGTGCCTTCAGATCCAGCTATCAGCCAGCTTACATTGAGTGGCGGTGCATCCAATAGTCTATCTAAATTATAGCCTGAAACATGGCGTGGGATTGGAGGAAACCGCTCTTTGATCACATGTCCATATTTCTGTTTGATACGAAGTATCTCCCTGTAAATGCGGCCTTCGACGCCATTGCTTTCACATTTTTTTTGCCATTCAGTCTCACTGACGAGCGGAAATTTAATTAACATGCCATCAGCGAGGATAAGCTCGACTTCTGTGACGTGATCGACCATTTTGCCATAGAATAATGAGCGAGCTCCTGCAGCATTGTTCGCTAGCATTCCTCCAAGAGTGGCTCTATTTCCTGTTGAAGTATCGGGGCCCAGGCGAAATCCATAAGGGGAAAGGGCCTCATTGAGTCTATCTTGGACGACGCCAGCTTCGCATACGACATAACCTTGTTCGATATTCATTTCCAAAATGTGATTCATGTATTTGGATAGGTCGATGACTAGGCCCTTGCCAAGACAGCCTCCAGTAATGCCGGTAGCAGCTCCTCGAGCAATGATAGGAACTCCATACGACGCCGCTATTTGAATGGTCAGAAGCAGCTCATTCTTATCTTTGGGTATCACAATACCCAGAGGTTCAACTTCATAGATAGAGGCGTCAACGCTGTATATCTTCCTCGATAAGGCATCAGAGCGGACATCTCCTTTTAAATGCTCTCTTAGAGATTTAAAGAGAACTTCCATGTTATGATCAAAAGGATGGCGATTGGAAGTCATAGATATTTCCTAGATGCAAAAGCGTTGTTAGATCGTCGAGAGCGCTCCGGGCTTCATCCAGCAATTTTGGGTCGACAAGATCACGAGGATGCAGTCGATCGCGATAATGTTTTTTTACCCATGCAACAAGTTTGTCATATAGTGATTCATCCAAAAGGACGTAGGGGGACATAGCGGCTAATTCGCGGGAATTCAACACGACGCGCAACCTTAGACAGGCGGGTCCTCCGCCGTTTAGCATGCTTTGTTTAAGGTCGATATAATGAATTTCCTGAATCGGGTTTTTGGAAGAGTTGAGGATTTTTTCGAGGCAAGCTTTAACAGATTCATTTTCATGGCATTCGGAAGGGGCGATTAAAGCCATTCCACCCTTTGCTAGATTGACAATTTGGGAATTAAATAAATAGGTGTCGACGGCTACTTTTAAGGGAATTTCTTCTTTGCTGATTTGTAGAAACATCATTTCCGCCTTGCAGTTTTCATCTACTCGTTTTGCGATTTCCTCAAGGACTTGACTCTGATTTAAAAAGGCTTGTTCGTGAAATAAGAAAAGGTTTGCATTGGCGACAGCGATGACATCATTATGAAAAACCCCATTATCTATCGCCTCTGGGTGTTGTTGGGCAAATACCATCCTCTCTCTTGGAATTTGGTGGAGTCTGGCGATGGCGGCTGAGGCTTCTTGAGTCTGCCGTGCTGGATAAATTGAGGGATGGTGCTTAGGAGCTTTTAAGCCATAGCGTCCAAAGACAAACAACTGGATGCCGGTTTCTCCGTAATTGCGGCAAAAACGACTATGATTAGCGGCGCCTTCATCAGAGAAAATTGCATTTAGAGGAAGAGGATCATGGTGAACAAAATGAGTGCTGTCATTAAAAATAGCCTTAAGAACTTTGCTCGTGATTTCTGATTCTATCGATCGATGGAATTTGCTGGATAAATTTGCTGGTGTGAAATGAGCGCGGCTGTCTAGGCTATCCGCAGAAGGACATACCGTTGCTGCATTCGCTGTCCACATGGCGGAAGCCGAAGAAGCAGCAAAAAGAACTTCAGGTATTTCCTGAAAGGCAGAAGAAAGCACTTCGGCATCCGAACCATAAAATCCCAACTTCCTTAGCGTTGGAATATGCGGACGTTCATGCGGAGGCAAAACGGCTTGCTTGATGCCTAAATCTGAGAGAAATTTCATCTTTTTAAGCCCTTGTAAGGCAGCTAGGCGGGGATTAGAAGGCGCATATTGGCTGGATTGTGAAGCAATATTGCCATAGGAAAGGCCACTATAATTATGTGTCGGCCCTACAATGCCATCAAAGTTGACTTCAAAGGCATTCATGATAAATGCATCCCAGGAGCTATGGACTTTGGCATCGCCAATGTCTTGGCTTCGAGGGAAGCGATAGGATATGCGCAATAGTCAGCGGCATAGAAGGCGCTTGGACGGTTATTTCCACTTTGTTTCACGCCTCCGAATGGGGCTGAACTACTGGCTCCTGTCATTTGCATGTTCCAATTGATGACCCCGGCTTTCACTCGATTAAAAAAAAGGTGGTATTCCGCTTCGTTATTGCTAAAAAGTCCCGCAGTCAATCCATAGCGTGTGTCATTAGCTTCATCGATCGCCGATTCAAAGTTTGGCACTCTGATCACCTGCAGAAGAGGACCGAAAATTTCCTCATCTTCACGTTTAGAAATCTTAGTGACATCGATCAATCCTGGAGAAAGGAATGCTGGACCTTGAGGCAGGCTATTCATGGGCAGTAAAGAGAATCCACCTTGGGCAATCAACTGGGATTGCTTATCTAAAAGGGCATCGGCGGCATGCTGACTGATGACAGGGCCCATGAATGGCTCTGGATGCTCATTGTAGGCTCCTATCTTAATTTTTTGCATCATTTCAATCAGAACTTTTAAAAATTTATCGCCCTGTTGATCATTAGGGATGATGAGCCTTCTAGCACAGCTACAGCGCTGGCCTGACGTGAGAAATGCAGATTGGATGGTTAGATAGGCTGCAGTTTTCATATCGGAGATGCTGCCGATGACAAGGGGATTGTTTCCACCCATTTCCAGGGCTAAGACTTTTTGCGGAGTTTTGGCGAAATTTTCTGCAAGCAGCTTTCCTGTTTTCCAACTACCTGTAAACAGAAGCCCATCAATGAGCGGATGCTTCGAGAGGAACTCGCCCGTTTTTCCTCCTCCTTGAATCAGGTTAATCACCCCTTTTGGAAGGCCACTTGCCTCCCAGCATTCAATTGTCAATTCTCCCACAAGCGGGGTGAGTTCGCTTGGCTTAAAGATAATCGTATTCCCTGCAAGCAAGGCAGGGATAATGTGGCCATTTGGCAAATGCCCAGGGAAATTATAGGGACCAAGTACTGCAAGAATACCATGGGGACGGTGGCGTGTGACTGAATAACCTTGAGATTGTTCGCGAAAGACTTCAGGGCAGCGAATGCTATAGGCTTCGATGGAGATCGCGATTTTATTGATCATCGAGGTTACTTCTGTTTTGGATTCCCAGAGAGGCTTGCCTGTTTCTTTGGAAATCGCTTCAGCCAGCATATCTTTAGAACGTGTTAGGGAATCTCTGAAGGCATGCATATGATAGATCCTTGCAGCGAGATCATGGCTACTCCAAGCCTTTAGAGCTTCTTTGGCGGAGTTGACGGCGGCATCGACATCCTCCTGTGAGGCTTCAGTGCCTTCCCAAACAATTTTCTGTGTGGCAGGATTAAGGGAAACTAAGGGAGATCCTGATCCCTTGACCCATGTCCCATGAATAAAATGTGAATGGTGGCGTCTCATTGAGCCTGCTCCTTGAAAATCTGTTCTCTGCTGGGTGAAGAGATATAGCGGATTTGATCTCCCAATTGTACTTCTAAGGCTTGGGCAACTTCTTTTGGAATACAAACGCCCTTGTGGTTGAATTGCAGTTGTGAGTAGCAGGCCCTGAATTTTATGCGGTCATTGCTTAAAATGTATCTTGGTCCTTCCAACGGTTGAGAGGCGATGCGACTGACAATATCCCTTGAGCTATCTGTGACAGAGCGTAGTTTTTGCACTTCTGCCTCGACTTTGGGTCCGCCATCAAAAATGTCCACTTCATCGCTAAGATAAAATCCTTCTTGGATGAGCATGTTGAGGGCAGGGATTGTATCCTTATGGATTTTGCCGATGGATTTTTGCACTTTTTTTGGCAGTAAGGAAACGTAAATGGGATAGATGGGGATGACTTTTGAAATATCGATCAACTCCTCTTCGACCAAATGTTGTATTGTTTTATAATCCATATTTAAGAAGTGTTTTCCAATACCTTCCCAAAAAGGTGAGACAATATTGGCATCGACATAGCCGCGCATTTCAGCAAATAGCATTTTGTCAAACTTCTCAGGAAATGCGGCGACAAAAAGGAAGCGTACGATGGAAAGGAGGCGGCCAAATCCTTCGCGGCGAAATTCTGGAAGAAGGTACAGCGAGCCAATTTCTGAAGGGGCATCAAGGTAATGGATAACCCGCATGATCGATACATCGCGCAAAGATTTGTCAATCGTTTGATCGACAGATTTTTTTGGTTGAATTTCGAGTCTATAGAAATATAGGGGGTTATTTAAGGCTGTTTTTGCTGTGATCCCCGAAGTTCCCCCAATAGCTCCAGTTTTAAGATCTTCTAAGACAAACAGATAGCTTTCGTTACCAGGCTTTTGTACAGATGCTGCAAATGAACGTTCTGAATCGACAATCCGTTGTAAAAGCCTTTCAGAGTTTTTTGGGATACTTGTCATCCCCAAATCAGCTGTAAAAGCAATCTTGATGAATGCTTCGGCATCTTTTTGTTCGATAGGGCGAATCACGATCATAGTCTTAATCCTACAGCTTTTCGATAAGTGTTTTTTCAATGATATTAATCACGTTGTCGATATCGTTATGATCAATAGCGTCTACAGGAACTAAAAATCTGACTCTTGAAGGATTTGATCCAGCAATGAAACTAATGACTCCTGCATCGAACAAGCGGTGAATAAATTGAGTGACTTTTTGAGTTTCTCCATCATAGGGAGTGAAGGCAATCATGCTGCCGACACCATAAGGACCGCGAATTAAATCTGGATGCTTTTGCGAAAGATTTTCAAGCTGGTTGGCAAAATAATGATGAACTTTAGCAATTTTTCCTTCAGGTCCAAAAAATCCTTCACAAAGGAGTTTATTTAGGATAACGGTAAATGCTTTGATTGCCGATGTGCTAGCTGTAAACGTTTGGCTGAGCAAGCCTTGCCTAGGTTTATACTGTTCTGTGAATAATGTCGCGCAAACTTGCGAGACTTTGCCTATGGACGCGATGTCGATATACTCATCAAGTCCGAAATATTGAAAGGCAAATAATTCTGGCGTGCGAGCAAAGGATTGTACTTCGTCGGCAAAGATAGCGATATCATTGTCCTTAAGGATGGTCATTATCGATTCAAAGAAATCTTTTGTGGCGCTATAAAATCCGCCTTCTCCTTGGACTAACTCAAAGCACATGACGGCATAATCATTAGGATATCTACTAAGATGTTTCTTCAATGTCTTGACAGCTAAGGCCGTGCTCTCTTCGGGTCTCGATGGATCGAAATAAGGAATATAATCCACGAGTAAAGTCGCTGGAAGTCCTTCTCGGAATGCTGGCTTATCCGTGATTTGCGAGATGGCCAGTGTCCTTCCGACAAAACATCTTTCAAATGCTAAAATGCGTTTTGCGGGAAACTTTTTTTGAAAGGCAATCTTCAAGGCATTTTCATTTGCCATTGCTCCTGAAGTGGTGAGGAAACAATGGGGAAAATGTGTCGCTTGGGTCAATTGAGAGTAAAGATCCACCGAATCAATGTTTTGCTGCAAATGTCCTTGCATCACAGTATCACTGAGTGCGGTATCGATGCTTGTATCGAGAAAATCTGGATGATTATGGCCCCAATAATGAGAACCGATTCCACAGATGAAATCATATTTGATGCTTCCATCGGCCAATTCGACAAAAGGTCCATTACCCATGCCGCTTCCAATGTAGGGAAACCATAATTTTGCTCCGCGATACTTAGCGAATGAAGCGAGCATTTCCTCATAGCCTTGTTTTAAAGTACCGAGTGGGGGACGGATCGCAGTGATTTGCTTTCTATATTCATTCATTGCTTCATGCAGGAGACTCTTCGCTTGCACGATGCGTGGGTCTGCCGCCAGAGAAGAGGCGATCAATCCTGCGGGAAGAGAATGGGAGGGATTTTTAGATTTTTTCATAAGTTAAGTTGGGAGTGTGTTTAAATTGGGGACTTGTGATGCCAATGCGAGAAGGAACCGTGCTGTCAAGCGCGCACGAGGCACCAAACTTTCAATTTCAATATACTCATTAGAAGAGTGGATATTTCCCCCGATGGCGCCAAGTGAGTCTATGACAGGAAGACCCTCCGCACAGAGATTATTTCCATCACAAGCTCCACCGCTCGGGCGAAGATGTAATTTTGTGTTTTCCTCTTCTGCGCAATTTTGGAGAATATTGAAAAAAAATTGACTTTTTTCATCGAAAGGTTTTGGATCTCTCGATTGAAGAGGCGTCAGATGCAGCGTTGTTCCTTCACACTTGTTTTGATGAATAAGAGCATCGAATTCATCTTGAATCCAATGAAAATCCTCAGAATTGGTCGACCGTATATTGATGCCGCACATGGCAAAATCGGGGACAACATTGACAGGACCTCCGCCAGTAATTTGACCAATATTGATTGTCGTCTCCTTCCTTCTTCCATTCAGCTGATGAGCTTGAACAATAAAATGGGCTAGGGCGGCAATGGCATTGCGTCCTTTTTCAAAATCTCTTCCAGAGTGTGCCGCACGTCCGCGTGCAACGACAGCATAGTTCATGGATCCTTTACGTGAACTTACTAAGGCTCCATCTGCAAAAGCAGGTTCAAAAATCAATCCCAAGTGATTCTCTTTAGCCAATTGTTTTAGGCTTTCTTGAGATCCTGTTGAACCAATTTCTTCATCTGGATTGATGAAAACTTCCCAGCCGATATTTTCCGCGATTGGTGATCTTTCCAAGGCTTCAAGGGCAAATAGCATGATAACAAGTCCTCCCTTCATATCAGCAACGCCTGGACCCAGGAGCCTGGAATTTTCGATGAGCTGAGTTTTTTGAAAGGGATGCTCTTCAGAATAGACTGTATCCATATGCCCTCCCAAAACTACTTTAAAAGGGGCCTCGGGACGTTTAATGATGTGCAAGGCCTCTCCGTGAGGGAATGCAGTAAGTTCGCCTTTTTCATCGATAATTTTTCTAGGAGGAAGGGGAATGGCTCTCATTGTCCCGCCCAGCTTCGAAAAGCGCGACTCGAGAGCCTTTAGCATCTTTGAAAGTCCGCGCAAATTCTCCGAGCCTGAATTAATCTCTGCCCATTTTCTTATGAGCTCTACCATGGCTTGATTTTGCGAATTAATCCATTGGAGGCAAGCAGTGGTTGAATTCATGATTTTAATTTAGTTAATTTGGATAAGAGAGTGTTTATAAACTCCAACGGGTCAGATTCGAATTCTTTTCCTCCAGGAGCTTACATCTCTTAAAAACCCTCTAATCTTCAATACTTCTTTTTAAAACATTTAATTAGGCATGACAAATGTTTTTTTTGCATTCGATGCAATTAGTGCAGGTTATAACAAATTTCTAGTAGCAAAGCATCTTGATCATACTTTCAAGATGCCCTCTGAGCTCTATGTTTTTATCTTGGTAATAATTCCAAGATGAAGTAATGTGGCTTTGAGATATTTACGGGAAAAAGGCTTCAAGGATAGCTAAAAACGCTTTTATAAGTGTTTTTTGGTTTTGAGTTGGAAAATCCTAGTCTTTTTTATTCAGTGCTTTCATGAAGTCATGAATTGCATTACATCCAAGGAGAGGTGATGAAGCGCGATGTTGAAAAATACTTAAAGGAAACATTAGCTAAAAAGCATGTTTGCTATGTGCTCATCACCTGCGATGCTCCAGCCGATGATGGCAATATGCAAGTGGAAATGACTTATGAAGGGGATGCAGCACTTGCAGCTTACCTTCTTCAAGGTGCTCAAGAATTCATTGACAGCCAAGAAGTGAGAGTTGAAGAGCCGAAAAAGACTCCTCGAATCGAGGGAAAAATTCACTATCTTGAGTAAATTGTCACCATTATAGAGACACGACAAAAATAGTCTTTTCACTACAATTTGAGAAGGCTAAAAGCAACAATTATTTATACAATTAAATTATTTGTATTTCGAATGGCTGAATTCTTCTCGAAAAAGCTGCTTTTGTAATTGATGGTTTGATATAGTTTCGAATCCGATTGTTTTTATAGGTAACAAGTTGGGTTTAAATGCATTTACTCTCTCCCAAATAGTTATAGGTAGTCTGTGTTTAACATAAGAAAAATCGATTGGCATGTTCATTTTTGGGCTCTCCTTGGGCCACTTCTTCTCGCTTGCTTAATGCTTATCATTTCAATCCGTTTTGCAAGCCCTGTCGATATAAAACTATCACTGATAGGTCTAACGGGAATTTTCATCTGCTACCAATGGAAATGGCGCGGCGTTTGGCTCTCATTTGGCTTTCTGGCGGCAGCATTAGGATATTATCTTATTTCATCACAGTCTGAGTGGCTTTGGCAAAGCGTATTGGCATTATCCATCGCTTCCTCATTTGTTGTGACGGCCCTTGCACTTGAAGAGTCGCGCAACTCTTGGGATGCCCTTTCCAAGGAAAATGAAGATCATCGCCAGTCGATAGCTTTTGCCAATGAGCGCCTACATGCTGCTCAGAATAGGTTTAATGTAGAATATCAAGAGGCTTATTCGCGTCTAGAACAGCGGGATAATGAATTGAAGAAGAAGAATGATAAATTGCAGGCTTCTGAAAGGCTTGTAGAACTCATTCGCGATGAAATGACGGCTTTGCATCAAAACCAGGAAAGGTTGTTGGAAGAGCTCTATAGCGCTCGACAGGAAGCTGCGGCTCTTGAACTCAAAGTCGAATCAAAGCCTTCCTTTCAACACAATGAAAATGTTAGCAGTAATGAATTGTTCGAATTAAGGCGTCTGATCGCTATTAGAGAGGGGGAAATCGCTGAGCTAAAGTGCAAATTGGAAGAATCATTGAAGTCTAGCCGCCTCGTAGAACAGCAGATAAAAGAGCATGTCTCCGAGATTGCCTCCGTGCGCCAATTTCAAAAGAGAGAGAATGATTCATTAGCCAAAGTCCAAAGCGAACTTAACAGTCAGCATAGGGCCTTTCAAGAGCTTAGCGATCGCAATGAAACGCTTTCGAGAGAGAAGCGCTTGCTCGAAACTACTCTTACTAGCCTTCAAAATGAGCTGGAGGAGGTTAACTGCAGTCTGGAAGAAATGACTAAAAAAGAAAATTCCACCTCAAAAGCTCTCTTAGAATGGCAACCAATTGTTGCTGAATACCAGCTTCAGAAGGAGAATCATGCAACTTTACAGGAGCAGTTAGGAGAAGTTGTCAATGAAAGAGCCCAATTGAACGAATATAATGCGCTTTTGCAACAAACCTTGAATGAGCTGAAGCAAAACTTTGAAACCGCCTCTAGTCGCGAAATTGAACTTCAGAAAAAAATCGATGATTTTGTTGTTGGTTATCAAGAGCTCGAGCAAAAGCAGCAAAAAGATCAAGATGAGTTGAATTCATTAAAAAGTTTCGAAATTAAATTTCATCAGCTCGCTGAACAACTTCTCGAGCAAAAAAAACTATGTCAAAAACTTTCGGTAGAAAACGAACAACTGCAACAAGCGCTTCAAAATCCCCCGCCTGCACAAGATAGCGAAGCTTCGCAGCAGATTCGAAAATTGCAAGGCCTCTATTTTCAATTGCGCGAGCAATTTGCTGAAAAATCTCAAGTTTTGGATGCCACTCGGCGCGAATTGTTCCACACTCATGAGAAGCTCTTGAGCCTTCAAATGGAACTCGAAGAAGCCAAAATTTACAATGAGGGAGAAGTGGAAAAATCGTTTAGCGATCTATTGAAAGCTGCTGAAGAGGAATTAAAAACAGTCGAAAAACAGGCGAGTGCGGAAATCCTTTACCTCGAAGATATTATCAATGCGATGCTCCTTGTTTCCAAGAGGGATAGCTAATCTACTTAATCCTACCTGCAGATGTCAGAATGAGGCTTAAGATTTAAACCCAACTTGCGCCCTAAATCACGCATGAACATTGCCGAACTTGGCAAGTGAAGGGCTAAGTGCCCGAAAGCCAAGTCGTGACTTGGCTGAGGTGCTTAGCGTGTCAATTGACAAGTG
>Ga0153954_1001354_pt1 | contig 13441 bp, 11 predicted proteins | sample TSFL038MetaG_FD_102277 | JGI IMG/M metagenome (GOLD analysis project Ga0153954, IMG submission 102277) | Attine ant fungus gardens microbial communities from Florida, USA - TSFL038 MetaG | ecosystem: Host-associated > Fungi > Mycelium > Unclassified | place: USA: Florida, Wekiwa Springs State... | reverse complement strand
GCGCCGATGCGGCGGATGTCGAGGCGGACCGAGGCGTAGAACTTGAGCGCATGGCCGCCTGTCGTCGTCTCGGGGCTGCCGAACATCACGCCGATCTTCATGCGGATCTGGTTGATGAAGATCACCAGCGTGTTCGACTTGGAGATCGACGCCGTGAGCTTGCGCAGCGCCTGGCTCATCAGACGGGCGTGCAGGCCGGGCAAGGAGTCGCCCATCTCGCCTTCGAGCTCGGCGCGCGGCACGAGGGCGGCGACCGAGTCGATCACCAGCACGTCGATGGAGCCGGAGCGGACCAGCGTGTCGGCGATCTCGAGCGCCTGCTCGCCCGCGTCGGGCTGGGAGATCAGGAGGTTCTCGATGTCGACGCCGAGCTTCTTGGCATAGGCCGGGTCGAGCGCGTGTTCGGCGTCGACGAAGGCGCAGATGCCGCCCTTCTTCTGGGCCTCGGCCACGACATGGAGCGCGAGCGTCGTCTTGCCCGAGCTTTCCGGCCCGTAGATCTCGACGATGCGGCCCTTGGGCAGGCCGCCGATACCAAGCGCGATATCGAGGCCCAGCGAGCCCGTCGAGATCGCCTCGATCTCCAGCGCCTCGCGCTGGCCCAGCTTCATGATGGAGCCCTTGCCGAAAGCGCGCTCGATCTGCGCCAGGGCGGCGTCCAGCGCCTTGTTCTTGTTCTCCATGCCCTCTTTCTCGACCAGTTTCAGCGACGCCGACATTGGCTGCCTCCCTCGTTGTCCCACGCTCCCGTCCGGAGCAGCAATGCGGATAATTCCGCCTTTGGTGAACGGCAATGTACGCTTTTCGTTCTCTTCGACAAGGGGATAAATAGAGGCTTGAATTGATTAAATATATTGACACTTGTTCTAGTGACGTTCCCCATCATCCACAGGATGGGTGGTAGGGCCATCCCAAAAGCATTCACGCTGACTCCCTCACGCGATTTTGACGCAGTGCACCCTCGCAGTTGCGAAAAGAACCCGCACATTTCCTCTCATGCCATACGACCCCGATCCCTATCGCTGGCAGGATCACGTAGTCACGCCCCGCCGCGCTGCAGCAAACCTGATCGCGACGCTAGTGATCCTCGCGGTCGGCGCCACCTTGACGCTTGCCTGTACCGGCAACCCCACCCCAACGCCTCCCGTGATTGCGCATATCGCGGCCGCCAAGCACGCGCAGCCGCTTGCAACGTTGGTCCGACGTACACCGCAGGCACGCGCCACCCCGGGCCTCCTGTGATCGGCATCGTCAAGCTGGCGCTCGGGCGGCCCTACACCTTCGTGGTGATGGCCGTGCTGATCCTGATTGCCGGCGTATCGGCGGCGCTGCGCACGCCGACCGACATCTTCCCGGATATCGACATCCCCGTCGTCGCCGTGGTGTGGAGCTACACCGGCCTGTCGCCCGACGACATGGCCGGGCGGATCGTCGGCCTGTACGAGCGCGCGCTGACGACGACGGTCAACGATGTCGAGCACATCGAATCGAACTCCGAGACGAACTACGGCATCGTCAAAATCTTCTTCCAACCGACGGTCAACATACAGACCGCACTCGCCCAGGTGACGGCAGTTTCCCAGACCGTGCTCAAGCAGATGCCGACCGGCATCACGCCGCCGCTGGTGCTGAGCTACCGAGCGTCGAGCGTGCCCATTCTGCAGCTCGCCCTGTCCAGTGACCGGCTGTCGGAAACGACGCTGTACGACCAGGCCACGAGCTTCATCCGCCCCCAGCTGATCTCGGTTCCAGGCGCCGCCATCCCGTTCCCCTATGGCGGCAAGGTGCGCCAGATCCAGGCCGACCTGGACCCGCAGGCGCTGCATACCTACGGCATCTCGGCAAACGATGTGATCAACGCGCTGTCGGAGCAGAACCTCGTCATTCCGGCGGGGACGCAGAAGATCGGCACCTACGAATACAACGTGAGCCTCAACAATTCGCCGTCCGCGATACAGGCCTTCAATCAGCTCCCGATCAAGACCGTCAATGGCACCGTGGTCTACATGCGCGACGTGGCACACGTCCATGACGGCAGCCCGCCGCAGATGAGCGTCGTGCACGTCGCCGGCAAACCCGCCGTGCTGTTGTCGATCATCAAAACCGGCTCCGCCTCGACCCTCGACATCATCGACGGCATCAAGCGGCTGCTGCCCGACGTGCGACAAACGGTGCCGGCTGGCCTGGACATCTCCACCGTCGGCGACCAGTCGCCGCTGGTGCTCGACGCGGTGTCGGGCGTGGTACGCGAGGGCATCATCGCGGCCGGACTGACCGGGCTGATGATCCTGCTGTTCCTCGGCAGCTGGCGCTCGACCTTGATCATCACCGTGTCGATCCCGCTGTCGGTGCTGGCATCCCTCGCCTTCCTGTCGGCGATCGGCGAGACGATCAACGTCATGACGCTCGGCGGCTGGGCGCTGGCCGTCGGCATCCTCGTCGACGAGGCCACCGTCACCATCGAGAACATCAACTGGCATCTCGAGCAGGGCAAGGAAATCGAACCCGCCATCCTCGACGGCGCGATGCAGATCGTCGTGCCGGCGACGGTGTCGATGCTCTGCGTGAGCATCGCCTTCGTGCCGATGTTCGGCCTGGGCGGCGTCGCGGGGTTCCTGTTCCGGCCGCTCGCCGAGGCCGTCGTATCGGCGATGGTCGCCTCCTACATCCTGTCGCGCACCCTGGTGCCGACCATGGCGAAGTATCTGCTGCACCACCACGCCCATGAGCCTGCCAGCCGCAATCCGTTCGTCATCGTGCAACACCGCTTCGAGCAGGGCTTCGAGGCGGTCCGCGCCGCCTACTCCCGGCTGTTGCAGCTCGCGCTGCACCATCCCGGCCGGATGATCGCGGGCTTCATGACGTTCGTCGTGCTGTCCTTCGGTCTCACGCCGTTTCTGGGCCAGGACTTCTTCCCGGAGGTCGACACCGGACAGATCAAGCTGCACGTCCGCACGCCGACCGGCACACGCATCGAGGAGACGACCAGGCTCGCCGACCGCGTCGAGGATGCGATCCGAACCGTCATTCCGCCCAACGAGCTCGACAGCACGGTCGACAACATCGGCCTAAGCGTCAGCGGCATCAACATGGCCTATAACAATTCGGGCACGATCGGCGTCGAGGACGGCGACATCCTGATCAGCCTCAAGCCCGGCCACGGCCCGACCGCCGACTATGTGCGGACCCTGCGCGAGCGCCTGCCGCGCGAGTTCCCGGGCACGACCTTTTCCTTCCTGCCCGCCGACATGGTGAGCCAGATCCTCAACTTCGGCGCACCGGCGCCGGTCGACATCCAGATCGTCGGCAACGATCTCGCCGCCAGCCGCGTCTATGCCAACAGCCTGCTGCCGCGCATCCGGGCGATCTCGGGCGTGGTCGATGCCCGGGTGCAGCAGGCGTTCGAGACTCCGACCCTCAACGTCGACGTCGACCGCTCGCTGGCCGGGCTGGTCGGCCTGAGCGAGAAGGATGCCGCAAACGTGCTGCTGACCACGCTCTCGGGCAGCACGCAGACCGAGCCGACCTACTGGCTGGATCCCAAAACCCAGGTGACCTACCCGGTCGACGTGCAGATGCCGCAGCGGGACATCGACACGATAGGCGGCCTGCAGAACCTTCCCCTCACCACCGGCAGCAGCACGACCGAGCCGCAGCTCCTGGGGGGCCTGGCGACCATCCGGCGCAGCCCAAGCGACGCGGTGGTGACGCATTACAACACGCGGCCGGTGATCGACATCTACGCCACCATTCAGGGCCGCGACCTCGGCGCGGTGGCCAGCGACATCCGGAAGGTGCTGAGCGACACCCGGCACACGCTGCCGAAGGGCACGACGACCGCGCTGCGCGGCCAAGTGCTGACCATGACGGGCGCCTACCGGGACCTGCTGGCCGGACTCGGCTTCGCGATCGTGCTGATCTACCTGCTGATCGTCGTCAACTTCCAGTCCTGGCTCGACCCTTTCATCGTCGTCATGGCGCTGCCGGCGGCGCTGGCCGGCATCATCTGGTCACTGTTCGCCACCGACACCACCGTCTCGGTGCCTGCGCTGACGGGTGCCATCATGTGCATGGGCGTGGCGACGGCCAATAGCATCCTGGTCATCTCCTTCGCCCGGGAGCGGCTGGCCGCCCACGCCGATGCGCTGACTGCGGCGCTCGAAGCCGGGACGACGCGCATCCGCCCTGTGCTGATGACGGCGCTGGCGATGATCATCGGCATGCTGCCCATGGCGATCGAGCCGGGTCAGAACGCGCCGCTCGGCCGCGCCGTGATCGGCGGCCTGATGTTCGCGACCTGCGCCACGCTGGTGCTGGTCCCCACCCTGTTCAGCGTCATCCACGGCCGCTCGCGCAAACGGACGGTCGTGCTGGCGCTGCCTGCCCCCGCGTAAGAGGGAGTTTACCGATGCTTCGTCCTGGTCTTCGCCGCGGCCTGCTGATCGGCGCGGTGTTCGTTGTCGGCTCCGGCTTTATCGTGATCGACGGCCTGGTGCAGCGCTCGCATGCCCGGCAGGAGGTCGCTGCCTGGACGGCAGAGCAGATGGTGCCGACGGTGGCTCTCGCCCAGATCGAGCGCGGGGCGACGACAAGGCCCCTCACCCTGCCGGCGACCATCCAGCCCTTCTACCGCGCCTCGATCTTCGCGCGGGTCAACGGCTACATCAATCACTGGACCAAGGACATCGGCGCGCATGTCAAACAGGGCGACGTGCTGGCCACGATCGATGCACCCGACCTCGACCAGCAACTCGCCCAGGCCCGCGCCTCGCTTGCCAGCGCCAAAGCCAACTACGGGCTCTCGATTCTGACCCGTGACCGCAACAACCAGCTCGTGAAGCAGCAGTACGTGGCGCAGCAGCTGGCCGACACGACCGCGGCCGACGCCGATGCCAAGAAGGCGATCATGGATGCCGGCGCCGCCAACGTGCGCCAGCTCGAGGTCCTCGAAACCTACAAGCAGCTCACCGCGCCGTTCGACGGCATCGTCACGGCGCGCAACACCGACATCGGCGCCCTGATCAGCTCGGGCAATGCCGGCGTACCGTTGTTCGAGGTCTCGGACCTGCATCGCGTGCGCATCTACGTGCGGGTGCCACAAGCACTCACCGCCTACATCCGAAAGGGCCAGAAGGCGACTTTCGATATGCCGCAATATCCCGACCATCCGTTCGAGGCGACCGTGGTCACCCTGTCCGACGCCCTGGACCAAGGCTCGCGCAGCATGCTGGTCGAACTGCAGGCCGACAATACCGACGGCAAATTCTACGCCGGTGCCTACTGCCAGGTGCATTTCGAGTTGCCGCGCGATCCCGACATGGTGCGTCTGCCGGCGACCGCGCTGATCCTGGCGAACAAGGGCGCGCAGGTGGCGCTGCTCGGTGCCGACGGCAAGGTCAGGCTGAAGGCGGTGACGCTGGGGCGCGACTTCGGCGACAGCGTCGAGGTGTCAGCCGGCCTGGCGCCGACCGACCGCGTGATCGATTCGCCGCCGGAGACGTTGCAGGACGGCGCGCAGGTCCGCCTTACCAAAGGCGGGTGACGATTGAGCCGCCCTACCGCCACCTTGCATCCTGCTCGAGGTTGAGCGCGATCAGGCTCTCCCACTGGTCGCCGTTCGCCATGAGTTTTTCCTTGTTGTACATGAGCTCCTCGCGCGTCTCGACGGCGAGCTCGAGCGTCGGGCCTTCGACGATCGCATCGACCGGGCAGGCTTCCTGGCACAAGCCGCAATAGATGCATTTGGTCATGTCGATGTCGTAGCGCGTCGTACGGCGGCTGCCATCCTCGCGCGGCTCGGCCTCGATGGTGATGGCTTGCGCCGGACAGATCGCCTCACAGAGCTTGCAGGCGATGCAGCGTTCCTCGCCGCTGGGATAGCGGCGCAGCGCATGCTCGCCGCGGAAGCGCGGGCTCTGCGGGCTGCGTTCGAAAGGATAGTTGATCGTCGCCTTCTGCTTGAACATGTAGCGGAAGGTCAGCGCGAAGCCGCGCACGACCTCCGTCAGCAGAAAGGCGCGCGCGACGCGGTCCAGGCGTGCCATGCAGAAGCAATGGCCCGCGCCGCGGCGGCGTTGCCGTACGGTCTCAGACCGCCCTCAGCAAGCCTTGCAGCAATCCCTGCTGCAGGCCGTCGAAGATGAACTGCATGGCCATGGCCGCGAGCAGCAGGCCGGAGATCCGGCCCAGCACGTCGCAGCCGGTCACGCCCAGCAGCCGCATGAGCTGCTGCGCCAGGTAGAAGGCAAGAAAGGTGATGACGAGGCAGACGGCCAGCACGCCGAGGATGGCGCCCATGTAGAGCGGATTGCCGTTCGCCTGGCTCATGAGCAGCAGCACGGCGACGAGCGAGCCGGGTCCGGCGATCAACGGGAAGGCCAGCGGAAAGACCGAGATGTCGCGCGGCTGCGCGGCCTCGGCGCGCTCCTGGTCGGTGAGCGAGGAGAGGTGCGGGTTGGCGAACATCAGGTTGATCGCCTCCAGCATCAGCAGCACGCCGCCCGCCGTCTTCATCGCCGGCAGCGAGACATGCAGCGCCGCCAGCAAGGTCTTGCCGCCGAGCGCGAAGCCGAACAGGACGAGGCCGGCGATAATGACCGCCCGGCGCGCGGTTCGCGTGCGCTCGCCGACCGACATCGCGCGCGTCAGACCGGCGAAGACGGGTGCCGTCTCGAAAGGCCCGATCGTGACCAGCAGGGTCACGAAGGCGGAAATGAGAACGGACGCTGTCACTGAATCCTCCAGACGGCTCTATGTGGGACGCCGGCCACATAAGACCAGCTGATTGCAGGCGCTCTGCATTGCCCTGCCACTGCGCGGCGTCTTGTCCCCGCCTCATCGGACGACGTAACGTGATCGCAATAAAACAGAAACATCCGCATCACGGGGGGACAGTACGCGGTCGCGCATGACCAGTATCGTAGCGCAAGCGCAAGCCGTGGCGGTGGACGGGCCGTCGCGACGGACGCTGCGGACGCGACTGGCACGGCGCTGGTGGCCCTACCTGCTGCTGGCGCCTTCGCTCGTCTTCCTGGCCGCCTTCACCTATTGGCCGATCGGCCGCGTCCTCTGGGACTCCTTCTATGACAAGGTCCACGGCGAGCACACGACCCGCTTCGTGGGCTTCGGCAACTATGTCGAGCTGTTCAAGGACGAGGCCTTCCGGCAGTCCGTCCTGAACAACATCGTCTATGCTATCGGCACGGTGCCGCTCAGCATGGCGCTGGCGCTGCTGTTCGCGCTCGCCCTGCAGCGCTCGGGCCGGCTCAACGCGGTGATGCGCGCCCTGCTGCTCTTTCCGTCGATGATCCCGCTGGTCGCGGCGGCGTCTCTCTTCTTCTTCATCTTCCTGCCCGGCGTCGGCCTGTTCGACTACTACCTCGGCAAGTTCGGCCTGCCGGTCGTGAACTGGGTGGGCGATCCCGACGTGGCGCTGTGGTCGCTGATCGGCATCACGGTCTGGAAGAACGCCGGCTACTACATGCTCTTCTATCTCGCGGGCCTGCAGACCCTGCCCAGCGAGGTGCTGGAGGCCGCCACCATCGACGGCGCCAACGGCTGGCAGCGGCTGCGCCACGTGGTCGTGCCGCTGCTCGCGCCGACCACGTCCTTCGTGCTGGTGATCGCGTTGATCAACGTGCTGACCCAGGTCGACCACGTGATCGTGCTGACCCATGGCGGGCCGGCCAATTCGACCAAGCTGGTGCTCTACTACATCTTCGAGCAGGCGCACGAGAACTTCGCCTACGGCCGCGCCGCTGCGGCGAGCGTGGTCTCGGTCTCGGTGCTGCTCGCCCTGTCGATCTTCTCGTTGAAGACGATGGAACGGGGCGCGCATGCGGCCTCTTAAGCGTACGTCGCTCATCGTCGGCGGGCTGATGCTCGTCACCGTCTTTCTGTGGTCGACGCCGTTCATCTGGACGCTTGTCGCCTCGTTCCGGCCTGACAGCGGCGGCGGCATCGACATGGCCTCGCTGTGGCCGGACTACAAGCCGACCTGGGCCAACTTCGCCGAGGCCTTCGAGAGCGGCGACTTCGCGGTCTACTACCTCAACACCGCCATCGTGGCCTTCGGGATCCTCGTCGTGCAGATCGTCACGATCTCGCTCGCAGGCTATGCCTTCGCGCGGCTGAGCTTCCCCGGCCGCGACTTCATCTTCTACGTCTTCCTGCTGCAGCTCATGCTGGTGCCGCCGATCCTGATCGTGCCCAACCTCAGCATGATCGTCGATCTCGGCCTGTACGACACCTTGCTGGGCGTGATGCTGCCGTACTTCGCGTCGGCCTTCGGCACCTTCCTGATGCGCCAGACCTTCCGCCAGATCCCGCGCGACTTCGAGGAAGCCGCGACCATCGACGGCGCGCACTGGTGGCAGGTGCTGTGGCACGTGCTGCTGCCGATGGCCAAGCCCGGCCTGGTCGCCTTCTCGCTGGTCTCGCTGATGGCGCACTGGAACGAGTTCCTGTGGCCGCTGATGGTGCTGAACGATCCCTCCAACCAGACGCTCACGGTCGGCCTCGCCGCCTTCTCGATGGGCACCGAGGGCGGCAAGGAATGGGGCCTGCTGGCCGCCGGCACCTTGCTGGTGATGTTCCCCCTGCTCGCGCTGTTCGCCGTCTTCCAGCGTCAGTTCGTCAACAGCTTCATGTTTTCCGGGCTCAAAGGATAAACGTCAAAACAAGGAGAGACTTCATGCGTTGGCTTCCCTCACTCGCCTCGGCGGCGGCGGCACTCCTGCTGCCCGCCCTCGCCTTGGCACAGACCAAGATCGATTTCTTCTTTCCCGTGCCGGTCGACGGCAAGCTCGCCAAGGAGCTGACGCGCCTCACCAAGGTCTACAACGACAGCCAGAAGGACGTGGCCGTGACGCCGGTCTATGCCGGCAACTACGACGACACCAAGGTCAAGGCACAGGCCGCCGCCAAGGCCGGCAAGCCGCCGGCGGTGGCGCTGATGAGCGCCAACTACCTGCTCGACCTCAAGCTCTCGGGCGACCTGCTGTCGCTCGAGCCGATGCTCAAGGCCGACGGCACGACGCACGACAAGTTCCTCGCCGACTTCTGGCCGGCGCTGCACGCCAATGCCTTCGTCGACGGCGAGCTCTATGGCGTGCCCTACCAGAACTCGACGCCGCTGCTCTACTACAACAAGGAGCAGTTCAAGGAAGTTGGCCTCGACCCCGAGAAGCCGCCGCAGACCTGGGCCGAGCTGGTCGCCGACGCCAAGAAGCTGACCAAGGACGGTCGCTGGGGCTTCCAGGTCGCGGGCGGCTACGACTACATCGGCTGGATCATGCAGACGCTGACCATGGTCAACGGCGGCCGCTTCTACAACGAGGATTACGGCGGCGAGATCTACTACGACGTGCCGTCGACCTTCGGCGCCGCGCAGTTCGTCGAGGACCTGATCTACAAGCACAAGGTCATGCAGCCGGGCGTGCTCGACGGCGGTGCCGTGTCGGCCAACTTCCTGGCCGGCAAGGTGTCGATGATGATCCTCTCGACTGGCAGCCTGTCCTTCGTGCGCGACAGCATGAAGATGCCGTACGGCGTCGGCTTCGTGCCGAAGAACGTGCGCAACGCCGTGCCGATCGGCGGCGGCTCGCTGGTGATGTTCAAGGGCATCAGCGACGAGCAGAAGCAGGCCGGCTGGAAGTTCATCAAGTGGATGACCTCGGCCGAGAACCTCGGCGCCTGGAGCCGCTTCACCGGCTACTTCGCGCCGCGCAAGTCGTCCTACGACTTGCCGGAGATGAAGGAGTTCATGTCGAAGAACCCCGACGCCAAGGTCGCGCTCGACCAGCTCCCCTACGCGGGACCGTGGATCGCGACCTACCAGACCGTCGCCGTCCGCAAGGCGCTCGACGATGCCATGCAGGCCGTGATGAACGGCAAGCTGAAGGCGGCCCAGGCGGTCAAGGACGCTCAGAAGAACGCCGATGCACTGCTGAAGCCGTACGTCGACCAGACCGCGCTGAAGCTGCCGTAAGGTCCTGCCGGACCGCGGGCCTGCAGGTCCGCGGTCCGTATGATAAGGATAGATCATGACCCTCATCGCCCAGATCACCGACCTGCACATCCGGCCCTCGGGCAAGAAGGCCTATGGCGTCGTCGACACCGAGGCGATGCTGCGGGCGGGCGTGGCGGCGATCGCCGCGCAGCCGGTGAAGCCCGATGCGGTGATCGTGTCTGGAGATCTCACCGACTGCGGGCTGGTCGAGGAATACGAGCTGCTGCGCGATTGCCTGAAGCCGCTCGCGATGCCGACCTATCTCATTCCCGGCAATCACGACCGGCGCGATAATCTCGCCAAGGTGTTCGGCGGCGACGGCTATCTGCCGACGACAGGTGGGTATCTCCACTACACGGTCGATAATTTCCCGATCCGGCTGATCGGCCTCGACACTGTCGTGCCGGGCAAGGGCAACGGCGAGATGGACCAGCCGCGGCTCGACTGGCTGAAGGCGCGGCTCGACGAGCAGCCCGACAAGCCGACCCTGATCTTCATGCACCACCCGCCCTTCCCGACGGGCCTGCAGCACATGGATTCGATCAACTGCCGCAATGGCGAGGCGATGGCGGCGCTGCTGCGCCACTACACGAACGTCGAGCGCGTCGCCTGCGGCCATCACCACCGCTCCATCCAGATTCGCTGGGCCGGCACGGTGGGCAGCGTGGCGCCGTCGGTCGCCCATCAGGTGCTGCTCGACCTCGAGCCGCACGACGATGCGCGCTTCACGATGGAGCCGCCGGGCTATCACCTGCATCTCTGGCAGCCGGGCGGGCTGATCACACACACGGCCTATATCGGTCAGTTCGCCGGCCCCTATCCTTTCCTGCTCGATCCGGAGTATCCGGCCTTCGGCGACAAGGAATCGGCGCCGGCCACCCACGCCGGCCGTCATTAGGTTTCAACCGGCCGGCCGCCAGACTGAAATAAAAGCATCATCCAAGATCAATAAAACCTCCGCAGGGGCCCCCTAGACGTGGGCGCCGCCGGCTTGGCTCAACCGGGGACGAGACCAGAGCGCCGGCATCATTGGGATGTGGAGGGATAAAAATGCGAAGCAAGCTTCTTTGGGGCTGCGCGGTCGCCAGTGCGACGGTTCTCACCCTGGCGGCACCGGCCTGGGCCGGCAACGCGCCGGACTGCCCGAACGGCGGTGTCGTCCGCTTCGGCGTGGAGCCGTTCGATACGGCGCCCAAGCTGATCCCGATCTACGAGCAGATCGGCAAGCTGCTCGGCGAGAAGATCAATTGCGAAGTGAAGATCTTCGTCGCTACCAACTACAACGCCGAGATCGAGGCGATGCGCGCCGGAAAGCTCGAGGTCGGCGAGTTCGGCCCGCTGGGCTACGTGCTCGCGCATCAGGTCGCCAAGGCCCAGGCCGTGGCCGCTTTCGGCAAGCCTGACGGCAAGCCCGACACCTACTGGGCGAGCCTCGTCACCTATCCGTCTTCGGGCATCAAGACCGTGGCCGATATCAAGGGCCACTCCTTTGCCTTCTCCGACCCGACCTCGACCTCGGGCCATCTCTTCCCGGCCTACGGCCTGCGCAAGGGCGGCGTCGATCCGGACAAGGACATCAAGGCGGTCTATGCCGGCAGCCACACCTCGTCCTTCGAGGCGCTCTACAACAAGAAGGTCGACGCGGGTGAGTTGAACAGCGAACAGCTCGAATCGGCGACGCAGCGCGGCCACTACAAGGACGGCGACCTCATCTTCCTGTGGAAGTCCGATCCGATCCCGACCGACCCGATCTCGGTCCGTGGCGACCTACCGGAAGGCTTCAAGAAGCGCCTGACCGAGGCGCTGCAGAACCTCGACCTGAACCAACTGCCGGCCGCCGACCGCAAGATCATGGGCCTCTCGGGCACACGCTTCGTGCCGCAGACCGACGGCGCCTATGACGGCATCCGCGACCTCGTGAAGACGCTCAACATCGACCTCAGCAAGCTCAGCTAGAGTCTCGACAATGTTGGAGGTTCGCCGGCTCTCGCTGCGATACCCGAATGGCAAGCTCGCGCTTGCCGACTTCGACATCACCGTGAGGCCCGGCGAGCTCGTGATCGTGCTCGGCGGCAACGGCAGCGGCAAGACGACGATGATGCGCTGCATCACGCGGACCTTGCAGCCGACCGAGGGCCAGGTCCTCGTGAACGGCACCGACCTCGCCCATCTTTCGGGCGAGGGCTTGCGCCGCGCGCGGCTCGAACTGGCCCTGATCTCCCAGCACGGCAGCCTGGTGAAGCGCCGCCGCGTGCTGGCCAACGTCGCCTCCGGCGCGCTCGGCCGGCATGGCGGCTGGTACACTGCCCTGGGTGGCCTGCCCTCGTCAGAACTGCGGCTGGCCAGCGGCTATCTCGCCGAGGTCGGGTTGGGTCATCTCGCCCATCAACGCGCCGGCACTCTGTCGGGCGGCCAAGCGCAGCGCGTGGCGATCGCGCGGGCACTCGCCCAGCGCCCAAAGGTGATGCTGGCCGACGAGCCCGTCGCCAGCCTCGATCCCGAGGCGGCGGACGAGATCATGAAGCTGCTGCGGCGTCTCGCCGTCGAGGACAATCTCGCCGTGCTCTGCGTGCTGCACCAGATCGACCTTGCCTACACATACGCCGACCGCGTCGTCGGCATCCGTGACGGCCGCGTAGCCTTCGACCAACCCTGCGCCGACCTCTCGCGCGACGAGGTGCGCCGGCTTTATCTCCGAGAGGCTGCATGACCTCCACGACCCTTTCGACGATGGACAATGGCTGGGCGCGCACGCTCGGCAACGCCACCCGCATCGTGGCGATCCTGATCGTGCTGCTGATCATCGCGCAGTCCTTTTACGTGGTGCAGGCGCGTCCGCAGGACCTGATCACCGGCTTCCACGGCATGGTCGACATCATCAGCCGCTCGATGCCGCCTGACTTCTCCAACTTCGACAAGGTGCTGTGGCCGACGCTCGAGACGATCGACATCGCGATCTTCGGCACGCTCGCGGGCCTCATCATGTCGCTGCCGCTCGCGGTGCTGGCGGCGGCCAACGTCACGCCCTCGCGCTTCTTCTACTATCTCTCCCGCGGCATCATCGGCTTCACCCGCGCCGTGCCCGACCTCGTCTGGGCGCTGCTGTTCGTGACCGCCGTCGGCCTCGGCCCCTTCCCCGGCGGCCTCGCCCTCGCCGTCCACTCGATCGGCATGATGGGACGACTGTTCGCCGAGACCATCGAGCACATGGACATGGCGCCGATCGACGCGCTGGAGCTCACCGGCGCGCGGCGCATGCAGGTCTTCACCCACGGCGTGCTGCCGTCGGTGCTGCCCTCTCTGCTCGGCATCTGCCTCTACCGCCTGGACGAGAACATCCGCTCGTCGCTGGTGCTGGGCTTCGTCGGCGCGGGCGGCCTCGGCTTCCAGCTGCTGACGGCGATGAACCTCTTCCAGTACCAGCAGGTCTCG
>Ga0153954_1001353_pt1 | contig 13449 bp, 10 predicted proteins | sample TSFL038MetaG_FD_102277 | JGI IMG/M metagenome (GOLD analysis project Ga0153954, IMG submission 102277) | Attine ant fungus gardens microbial communities from Florida, USA - TSFL038 MetaG | ecosystem: Host-associated > Fungi > Mycelium > Unclassified | place: USA: Florida, Wekiwa Springs State... | reverse complement strand
TGCGAGCTGGTTCAGTTACGGGGCCGCTCTCGCCTTCCGCACCAACCTCCTGCATGTCGTTGGATAAAGTTGCGGCATCGGCGCGATCCTGGTCGCTCCTCGCAGTGCGCTGATCGTCGAGTTGTCCGGAACGATCTGCATCCGAGCGACGCGGCTCGTCAGGCGGCGCGATGTCCGGAAATGGCTTGGGAATCCGCTCCAGTCTACCCGAAATCTGCGCGAGAACGTCGGCGCTGATGTCTGAGGAAGCCAACGGGCCAAACCCCGGGATCGCATCGGGATCATTGAAGTCCCACTGGTTCTCCGCGATGCCGATGAAATCACGAATGGCGGGATCGCTGGTCCAGGCGCGGCGCAAGGCCGCGCGAGTCAAGTCGCCCGGAACGCCGGCGCGCAGAAACGCAATGATGTCGGTTTCGGCCGTGATCGATTCAATCGGCGGCAAGCTCTCGAGATCAAACGATTCTTCATCGCGGCCGCTGGCTGCCGGCGGCGCAACTGTCCCGCCAGTCTCGGTCGCTGCGGCATCGGTCTCTTGAGCGGTCTTGACTGCCTGCTTCAACCGCGCCCAGCGCAGCAGGATGTTGTCACGTTCACTCACCGACCGCCCTCCATCTTGCTTCCCTGGTCGCGCTGCCGCTTAACGAACGGCCGCTCGACATGATGTTGCGCGATGAATTGGTCGACGATGTCGGCAATAGCCGGCGGCATCGGCACCGGTTCGACCAGATCGCTGCCCGCATCGGTAAAGGCCTCGCCTTCCGCCGGATCCGCAGTGACTGCGAGTAGTTCGTAGGGAGGATCGGAGGCGGTCGGACGCATGATGACCCAGAGCTTCGGCGTGCCGGAAGCCAGGTTGTCGCGATAATTCGTGGTCTCAGTGCGATGCAATTCGATCACGGCGTCACCCGCATAGAACTGCATTCCTTCGCTGTCGGTGGCAAGCTGCGTCCACGGCGCCGCGGCAGGCTTTCCTGCCAAGACCGAGACCGGTCGCCACAGGAAATCGGTCCACGCGCTTTTCGCCTTACGCCGCTCGACCACAACGCCGACCGCGACATGTGCAAGTGCTGTCGAAATCAATTCGCTGCCTCCGCATCCGGCATCACCGAAAGAGGGCCGAAGTGGCGCGACACTCTCCGGCTGCTTGACCAGGCTAGATACCTGGGTTCACACTTCACCCGCGCCGGCTGCGGCGCCTACACGTCCGCGACATCGGCATCGCCTTTTGTGCAAGGGGTAGTATATACTTTCCGCAGGCTCCGGCCAGTGGCGCCCGTTCCCATCTTGGAGGCCGCAGAAATCGTGACCGCAGGATCCAAGTCCGACAGGCATCTTCTCATCTGCTCGTGCGACAACACAATGCCGCTTGATGCCGATGCGATCCGGCGCGGCTGCCGTCACGAACCTACAGCTGCAACGCAGCTTTGCGGAACCGAGCTTGACCGTTTCCGGATGATTGCAGCCGAGAACGGCCCGCTCACCGTCGCCTGTACACAGCAAACGGCGTTGTTTGCGGACATCGCCGCTGAAATTGATCGTGCGAATCCGATACAATTTGCCAATATCCGCGAATCCGCCGGATGGTCCAGCGAGGCCAGCCAGGCCGGACCGAAAATGGCCGCGCTACTTGCCGCCGCGGCGGAGCCGATGCCTCCAGTGTCGTCTGTTGAGCTTGAAAGCGGCGGCGTCATTCTCATCTGCGGACGCGACGAGGCCGCGGTGGAAGCTGGCAACCTTCTCAAGGATCATCTCGACGTGACCGTGCTGATAGCGCCGCCGGCTGCCATTGCGCCGCCGCGGCGCGCCGAGTTTCCCGTGGCGAAAGGCAAGGTCACCATGGCCAAGGGGAACTTCGGCGCGTTCGAGGTCATCGTCGACGATTTCGCTGAAGCCGCCCCATCCTCGCGCCGCGAACTGACCTTTGGCCCCTCACGCAACAATGCGCGCTCGAGCTGCGACATCATCCTCGATTTGACCGGCGGCGCAGCACTGTTCCCCGGCGATTTGCGCGATGGCTACGTGCGTGCCGATCCCGGAAATCCCACGGCGGTGCTGCAAGCGGTGCTGACAGTGCGCGATCTCGTCGGTACTTTCGAAAGGCCCCGTTACATCACATTCGATGCCGGGCTGTGCGCTCACGCGCGCTCCAAGCACACCGGCTGCACCCGCTGTCTCGATCTCTGCCCTGCGAGCGCAATCACGCCTGCCGGCGATCATGTCGCGATTGACGCCAATATCTGCGCCGGCTGCGGCCAATGCGCCGCGGCCTGTCCCACGGGCGCGGCGTCTTATGCGCTGCCGCCGGAGGACGCGCTGATGCGCCGGCTCCGCGCGATGCTCCTCGCCTATCGTGACGCCGGTGGCGAACTGCCGGTCCTGCTCGTGCACGACGACGCGCATGGCGCTCCGCTGATAGATGCGCTGGCCCGGTTCGGCGACGGGCTGCCAGCCAACGTGCTGCCGTTGGCGGTCAATGAGGTCACGCAGGTCGGGCTTGAGAGCATTGCTGCCGCCTTTGCCTATGGCACGTCTGCAATGCGCTTTCTGCTCCGGGCCAAGCCTCGCCACGACGTCTCAGGCTTGATGCGCACCATGATGCTGGCCGATCCGATCCTCACCGGACTAGGGTTCGGCTCCGACAGGGTTGCGACAATCGAGACAGATGACCCGGATAGTATGCTCGAGGCGCTTCACGCGATTCCGCCGGTGCCGCCGGCGACCCGAGCGGTGACCTTTCGTCCCGTCGGGAGAAAGCGCGACGTGCTGCGTCTCGCGCTTGGCGAATTGCATCGTGCGGCGCCTGCGCCCGTCGATGTCATTGCGCTGCCCAAGGGCGCGCCCGTCGGCTCTGTTGAGGTAGATTCCAATGGCTGCACGCTCTGCCTGTCCTGCGTCTCGGTCTGTCCGACCGGCGCCCTGCGCGACGACCCCGAGCGGCCGCTGCTGCGGTTCGTGGAGGACGCCTGCGTGCAGTGCGGCCTGTGCCAGGCGACGTGCCCGGAGAAAGTCGTCACGCTGGTTCCACAGATCGATTTCGGTGCCGGCCGGGCTCCCGCCCGTACCCTCAAAGAGGAGGAGCCGTTCTGCTGCATCCGGTGCGGCAAGCCGTTCGGCGTGAAAAGCAGCATTGAGCGCGTGGTGGCAAAGCTCGAAAGCAAGCACTGGATGTACACGGGCTCATCGCGGAAGCTCGACGTCATCAAGATGTGCGACAATTGCCGCGTCGCCTTCATCGCCGAGCAGGGTTTCGAATCCTATGGTGTGCAGAACCCGACCGTCCGTACCACCGATGATTACCTGCGTGAGCGCGAGACCGCGCCGCAGCACCCCGGGAACGGCAGCCGGAAATAGCTGACGATACAATCCCCGTTCATTCCGCCGGCGTGGATGACGCTTGCCGATTCTGGCGTTCAAGCTGCTGGGCGAGCCAGCGATCATGGTGCTCCCTCGCCCAGTTCAGATCGACTTCGCCCGTGCCCATGGCCTCGAATGCGCCTTCCATACCGAGCGTGCCGATATAGATGTGGGCGAGGATCAGCGCGATAAACAACATCGCGATGACGGCATGGATCACCTGCGCAATCTGCATGTCGGCAATATCAGTGCCGTAGAACGGAAACAGCAACACGAAACCCGACGCCGAGACCAGGAGGCCGGCCAAGATCGAGAGCCAGAACACCCCTTTCTCGCCGAGATTGAAGCGTCCCGCAGGGGCATGCTTGTTTTTGATGAAACCACCGCCTTGCTTCACCCAATCAGCGTCCACCTTTTCGAGCAGGTTGTCCTTGAAGAAGAGCACCGAGATCAGAACGAGGCCGGCCACGAAAGCGAAGCTGGTGAAATTGTGCACATACTTCGCGATCTGCGAGATGTCGGAGAACGTATCCGGGCCGACAAGCGGCTGCAGCAGGATCTTTCCGAAAGTAATGTTCAAGCCGGTCAGGGCGAGAAGGACGAAGGACACCGCAGTCAGCCAATGCGAGAAACGCTCAAACGCCCTGAAGCGGACGATCTTCTGGCCAGACCGCCCCGCCGAGATGCGGAGTCGCCCGAGGATAAGATAGGCAAGCGCCAGCAGCACGATCATGCCGACGATCACGATGGTTGCGCCCCAACGCAGCAGCACCTCGTGGAAATAGGTCCAGGTCCGTCCCGCCGGCTGGATCAACACGCTTGCTCTGACATCGGGAATGTCGATGCGGCCCTGAATGCGCGGGGCCTGCTGAAGCAGCGTACGCTCATTGGTGACGCTCGCATCCGGGTTCGGCGCGCCGTCCGGACCGAACTTCTGGGCAAGCACTGGCACCGCCACAATGATGCCGAGCAGCACCAGGATAACGGTCACCAGCCGAATGCGCGCGAGATGCGTCATCATGATTACTTTCGGTCTGTCTTCGATCATCGCTTACGGCGACGAGACCCTCTTCCGATCACACCTTGACATCCTCGTGATAAGCCGTCTCCCAGCCCCAGGCACCGGAGCCATAGCCGCGCGTCTTGACACGCTCCTCGTAGATTTGCCCGATGATGTCGCCATCGCCCGCCATCAGCGACTTTGTCGAGCACATCTCGGCGCATAGCGGCAACTTGCCTTCACCGAAGCGGTTCGATCCGTATTTCGCGAACTCCTCGGCGCTACCGGGCGCTTCTGGACCACCGCCGCCGGCGCAATAGGTGCATTTGTCCATCTTGCCGCGCGACCCGAAATTCCCGACCTGGGGATATTGCGGCGCGCCGAATGGGCAGGCGTAGAAACAATAGCCGCAGCCGATGCACTGGTCCTTGTTGTGCAGGACAACGCCGTCCTCGGTCGGATAGATGCACTTCACCGGACAGACCGCCGCGCAGGGCGGGTCCGTGCAATGCATGCAGGCCATCGACACCGAGCGTTCGCCGGGCTTGCCATCATTGATGGTGACAACACGGCGACGGTTGATGCCCCAAGGCACCTCGTTCTCGTTCTTGCAGGCGGTGACGCACGCGTTGCAGTCGATGCAGCGGTCCGCGTCACAAAGAAATTTCATGCGTGCCATCGGTTGTTCCTCTCACGCAGCCCTGATCTGGCAAAGCGTTGCCTTCGGCTCCTGCATGCCAGTCGCAGGATCGTAGCCATAGGTCGTCAGCGTATTCACGCTTTCGCCGAGAACGATTGGATCGGAGCCCTTCGGATATCTCGCGCGCAGATCGGCTCCCTCGTACCATCCGGCGAAATGAAAAGGCATCCAGGCGAGGCCCTTGCCAACCCGCTCGGTAACGAGCGCTTTCATCCGGGTCCGCGAGCTATTCTCCGGACCCGTTACCCACACCCACCCGCCGTCCCTGATGCCACGCTCGGCCGCATCCGCCGGGTTTATCTCGACGTACATATTCTGCTTCAGTTCGGCGAGCCATTTGTTCGAGCGCGTTTCCTCGCCACCACCTTCATATTCGACCAATCGGCCCGAGCTCAGGATCAGCGGAAACTGCTTGGATATGCCGCGGTCGACGGCAGCTTTTTGCACTGAGAAGCCGATATTCGGCACGCGGAACTGCTTGGCGTCGGGCAGCGTCGGGTAATCCGCAACCAGATCCGGACGCGGCGTGTAGATCGGCTCGCGATGCACCGGAATCGGATCGGGAAGATTCCAGGCATTCATGCGCGCCTTGCCGTTACCATAGGGCGAGCAGCCGTGCTCGATCGCCACCCGCTGGATCCCGCCGGAAAGATCAATCGACCACGACACCTTGTCGGGATCAGCCGAATTGACGCGCTGGATCACTTCAAGTTCCTGCGGTGTAAGCTCCTTGTCCCAGCCGAGTTTCTTCAGCACGCCGAGCGTGAATTCCGGGTATCCATCCTGAATTGCCGAACCGACCGGATAGGAGCCTTCGGCAAGAAGGTTGACGTGATCCTCACGCTCGACCTCCTGTCCGTTCTCCATCACCTTGCGCTTGACGATGCGCTCGACGCCGAAGCGGGCGCGGAAACCGCCGCCCCCATCCTTTACCGGCAAACTGGTGTCGTAGAGGATTGCGCTGCCAGGGTGTTTGAACTCCGGCGTTCCCCAGCACGGCCATGGCAGGCCGTAATAGTCGCCGCCGACTTCTGGATCGTCCTTCGGCGCGCGCAGCGTGACCAGATCGAACTTGGCTTGATTGCGCATATGGGCCTTGAGCCGTTCAGGCGATTGCCCACAATAGCCGGTAGACCAACCGCCGCGGTTGATCTCGCGCAGGATGTCCTCAGCCAGGACCTTGCCGTTCTCCACCTTGATGTTCTTGAACATCTTGTCCGCGAAGCCGAGCTTGCCCGCCAGCATGTACATCGTGTCGTAGTCGTTCTTCGATTCGAAGACGGGCTCGACAATCTTCTCGCCCCACTGCAGCGATCGGTTCGATGCCGTACGCGAGCCGTCCATCTCGAAGCTGGTGCAGGCCGGCAGCAGGTAAGTTCCGTTCTTGCGCTCAGACACCACCGACCACGCGGTCGGATAGGGATCGCAAACCACGAGCAACTCGAGCTTCTCGATGCCCTTCACCGCTTCCGGCATCCGGGTGATGGTGTTGACGCCGTGTCCCATGATGAACATGGCCTGCACCGGGTTGGGTTGGGCAACCTGGTCGTTTGGCAGCAAGGTTGCGTCGAACCAGCGCGTGCTCGGAATGCCCGGCGTCTCCATCAGCTTCTTGTTGGGGAAGCGCGACTTCATCCAGTCGTAATCGACTTCCCACACCCGGCACCAATGCTGCCACGCCTCCTCGGCCAGACCGTAATAAAGCGGCAGGGTCGTCACATCGAGGCCGAGATCAGTCGCACCCTGCACGTTGGTATGGCCGCGGAAGATATTCGCGCCGCCACCGGGGATGCCGACATTGCCCGTAACGAGAGTCAGAAGGCAGCTCGCACGGACATTGGCCGTGCCGGTGGCAAACTGCGTCTGGCCCATTGCCCAGATCAGCGTCGAGGGTTTCTGCTTGGCATACAGCTCGGCGATGTGTTTGACCTGCGCCTCCGGCAGGCCGGTCACACGCTCGACTTCCTTCGGAGGCCACTTCGCCGCCTGCTTCCGGATGTCGTCGATGCCGTAGACGCGCTGGCTGATGAATTCCTTGTCCTCCCAGCCGTTCTGGAAAATGTGCCACAGCATGCCGTAGATCGTGGCGATGTGGGTTCCCGGACGCACGCGGACATATTCAGTCGCATGCGCAGCCGTCCGCGTCATCCTGGGATCGACGACAATCATGTTGGCACGGTTAAGCTCCTTGCCCTCCAGGATGTGCTGCAGCGAAACGGGATGCGCTTCGGCGGGATTGCCGCCCATGAACAGAATTGTTTTTGCGTTGCGAATATCGTTGTAGCTGTTCGTCATCGCGCCGTAGCCCCAGGTGTTGGCTACACCGGTGACGGTCGTCGAGTGGCAGATGCGTGCCTGATGGTCGGAATTGTTCGTTCCCCAGAAGGCTGCCAGCTTCCGATTGAGATAGGCGGCCTCGTTGGTGAACTTGGCGGAGCCGAGCCAGTAGACCGAGTCAGGTCCGGCCTTCTGCCTGATGTCGAGCAGCTTGTCGCCGATCTCGTTGATCGCCGTCTCCCAGGAGATGCGCCTCCACTCGCCATCGACGAGTTTGACCGGATAGCGCAAACGCCGCGAGCTCAACACGTCGTCGCGAACCGCCGCGCCCTTGCAGCAATGCGAACCGCGGTTGATCGGACTATCATAGTCCGGCTCCTGCCCGATCCATACGCCGTTTGAAACCTTGGCAATTACCGAACATCCGACGGAGCAGTGCGTGCAGACGTTCTTGCGCGTTGCAACTGTCGCTCCGGGTGCGGGCGGCGGACCGGCTTGCACGGTACGCAAACCGCCAAGTGGAAGGACACCAAGGGTCCCCAACGCTCCCGCGGCAAGACCGGAACGCTTAAGGAAGGTGCGGCGGTCAAACTCGGCACTTCCTTTTGATTGGCTGCCGGTCGACGTCCGCCCTCTTTGATGATCATCCGACTTCTTGGTTAGCATCAGCCTCTTTCGCTAGTGGGCGGGATAGCTGTTGACGCGATAAAAGTTGCGAACCTCGGCCGAGTCCGCTTGATAGCGCGGCCGGCGCTTGTCTTTGAGGTCAACAGTCGCTGCGTTCGCTGGCTCAACGAGTTGAGAGCCCGCGAGCCCGGCCCCCGCGCTAGCAATCGCCAGGCGGAACACGTCGCGCCGGAGAAACAGCCTTTCAAAAGGTACTTTCATCACGCTACGTCCGAAGCCAGTTGGCAAGCAACCCCAGCCAAAGCTACGCTTGATTTCAAACGCAAATCAATCGTAGCCGGTTCCACGATTTTCCGAAAAGCACGATTTTGATCGGTCGTGACTTTGCTTCACTGTTACCAATTTTGTCCGGGAAAGTTCGCGATCGGGTCGGTCAACCTGTTGTGCGTTGCGGCGGTCGCGATCCTTTAAGTCGCATAACGTAAGATAGAACATCGGTGATTGTAAGCACGCTTAGCGCAAACCAATTCCACTCAAGCTGCGCACGTGTCTCGATTGGATGACGCCACGGTTTTGCCGATCAGGCTGGGCTTCGCCGTCCCTTCATGCGCCGCATCAACGTCACTCCGGTCGAATATCGCCAACGATTCCGTCCGGCCACCGGTCGCCAGCTTCACAAGGATACCGATGCATGGTCCCGCGTCGAAGTCGCGCGCGGCCAAATGAAACGGAGAACGTCACGCAGAATTTAGCTAGGTTGATGAAGCGGAGCCCATCCACGGCTTTGCCTTCCTGCTCAACATCAGCATGCTGCTGCGGAGCGTTTTCATCGGGCGGGTTCGCTAAGGCCGAGAGTGCCGAGATACTGACAGCAACGAACAACGTGCGCTGGGTCCGCAGCAAGCAGCCCCCGACGCCGATATTGGAGAAGAAATTGCGTATCCTGTTCGTGGGAGATGTCGTCGGCAGAACCGGACGTGATGCGATTCAAAGGCATTTGCCGAGCTGCATAGCGAATTGGCGCATAGATCTCTGCATCGTCAATGGCGAGAATGCCGCGGACGAGGGTTTCGGCATCACTCGGGCGAACTACGATGAGATCGTCGAGGCGGGCGCCGATGCGGTCACGCTGGGCAACCATTCCTGGAATCGGCGTGAGGCTCTTTCGTTCATCGATAGCACTCCGCGGCTGGTGCGACCGATCAACTACCTGTCCGGTACACCCGGCCAAGGCGCGGCAAGGATCGATACCAAATCTGGCAAGCGCCTCGGAAGGCTTTGCGGCACCCTCTTCGGCCGTCGCCGGAGACGCTAGAGCCAAGCCACCCAAGAGCGCGCCAATCGATACGCTCAGGCAAAACACTTCCCTGCTCGCGGACATGAATCCGCGAGTGATGTCACCACCACGATGTCCCACGAACGCCCCGCAGCCTCCGAATAACCAAAGCGTGAGCGCTGCGGCGCCCCCGCAATCACTAACGCGCTGTTAAAAAGACAATCGGGCGACGCGAAATCGGCAAATTTTTTTTGGGGCCGCATTGCAGCCCGGATGGAACAAGGCGGTTTGTTCGTCGGAGAGGCCAGCGCGTCGGCCGGTCGTCGCGCGGCCGGTCTGATCAGCCCCGGTGGCCCTTCGCGATCGTAGTCGTCGCTGTGGATGTGCTGGTTGCCGGCTTCTCCGCGGCTGCAGATGTAGCAGCAGGCTTCCGCTTCAGGCTCGCAAGCCCGCGCGGACAGAGGCACAGGATGGCGACCAGCACGACGCCTAGTACCAGCTTGTCGCCATAGGCGCCGAGTGACGCGAAGCTCTTCTGCGAAAGCAGAAGAGCGGTGCCGAGCAGCGGTCCGAGCAGGATGCGGCGGCCGGCGAGGATGACGCTGGTCAACATCAACACCAGGAAATAAGTGTCGAACAGATCGGTACCGACATAGGATCGCTGGAAGGCGTACAGCCACCCGGCGAGCGCACTGATCGGCGCCGAGACCAGAAACACCTGCAGGCGGATCCGGTTGCCGTCGAGGCCGCACATGGTCGCCAGCCGCGGATTCATCTGCACCATCAGCGCCGCCTGCCCAAGGCGGGAGCGGCGGAAGCGATGAACGAAATAGAGCGTCACCAGGAGCAGCGCGTAGGCGTAGGGCCAGAACTCCACGCTCTGTCCGGCCGTGAGCTCGATCGGGCCAATCGACAGATCGAGCGGTGGAATGCCGACGATGCCGTCCGAACCGCCGAGAAAGTCCCAGTTGGACGCGATGTTCATGCAGACGACGGTGGCCGCATAGGTGACGAGGGAGAACGCAAATTCCCGCGTACGCAGCGTGATGATGCCAAGCACCAGGGCGAGCAGCAGCGCCGCCGCCACGGCGCCCAAAAGAGCCACCCAGTCGTTGAAGCCGTAGTTCACCGTCAGGATCGCTGCGGCATAGGCACCGGTCGCAAAGAATGCGGTGTGGAAGAGACTGATCTCGCCGAGGTCCGACAGGATCACGTCGAGTCCGTAGGACATCGCGCTGAAGATCGCGATGGTTACGAGCGTGTCGTAGACGAGCTGCGAACCGCCGAACAGTCGCGGCAACACGAAGCCAAGAGCGACCAGAGCGACGACGATGGCAAACCGGATCAGAGGATGGAGCGTGCTCATCGGGCGAAATTACCCGAAGCAGCGAGCTTGTCCGGACGCAACACCATGACTGCGATGAGCAGCGCGAAGACGGCTGCCGCGGTATAGGCCGGCGAGACCAACGCGCCGAACAAGGCCGTGAAGAGGCCGATAGCAAGGCCGGCGACGTAGCTGCCGCCGACACTGCCGATGCCCCCAAGTACGACGACGACGAACGTCATCACGACCTGATCGAATCCCATGGAGGTGAGGATCGGCGTGCGCGGGGCCACCAGTGTCGCGGCGAACGCGACGGCTGCGCCCTCAAAGGCGAAGATGCCCATATAGACGCGCGAAATGTCGATGCCGCCAAGCCGGGTCAGCGGCGGATCCTCCGCCACCATCCGCACGGCGGTGCCGAAGGAGGTGCGGTTCAGCGCGAACTCGAGGGCCAGGAAGACGGCAATGGTGGCAATCACCTGCAGCGCATCCTGCGCGGTGAACCAGACCGGACCAAGATGGAAGTTCATGGCCTGGAATGGACTTGCGAGCGTCTGCGGCTTCGGCCCGAAAGCGAGCCCCGCGGCACCCTCCAGCGCCTGGCCGAAGCCGAGCGTCACGATCATCAGGTTGACGAGGTCCTGCGACAAAGTAAGGCGTAGAAACAGCCGCTGCATGATCGCGCCGAGCAGCGCGCCCACCAGGACCGCGAACGGTACCGCCACGACATAGGGCAAACCGGTCGCCCCCATGAACCACCAGGCGACAAAGGCGCCGATCATGTACATCTGGCCGTGGCCGAAATTGACGAGGCGTGCGGCACCGAGCAACATCGTCCAGCCTACCGCGACGAGCGCATAGGCATGACCGATGATGATTCCATTCACGAGTTGCTGCGGTACGTTCATCCGTGGCTCGCTCCGAGATAAGCTTCTATGATGCGCGGATCGTCTTTCATGTCCGCGACGCTGCCGCTCGCGAGCACCCGCCCGTATTCCAGGAGATACAAGGTATCAGTGACCTCTATCGCCGCATTCACGTTCTGCTCGACCAACAGCACGGTGAGGCCATCATCCACCAGCTTGCGGATCGTACGAAGGAGGATCGAGACCATGCGCGGCGCGAGACCGATCGACGGCTCGTCGAGGAGGAGCAGCTTCGGCGCCATGCGGAGCGCGCGACCCACTGCCAGCATCTGGCGCTCGCCGCCACTGAGCGAGCCGCCCAGATTGGCCCGCCGCTGGTGCAGAGAGGGAAAGAGCGCGTAGACGTCCTCGATCGAATAGGCTTTGCGACCGCTATCGTCTGGATCGGCACTGGCGCGAAGATTTTCCTCCACCGTCAGGCCCATGAAGACGCCGCGCCCTTCCGGCACGAGCTGCAGGCCACGCCGCACCAGCCGGTGCGCCGCGAGCCCAGAAATGTCGTCGCCGTCCATGCGGATCGTGCCGCTGATTTTCGGCTCAGCCCGCGACCAGTTGGCGATCGCGTTGATGAGGGTGGATTTGCCGGCGCCATTGGCACCGATGACGCCGACGAGCGTGCCCGGCTCAACCAAGAGTTCATCCACAGCGACGGCAACGCTTGCGCCGTAGGCGACGCGCAGGTTGCTGACCTCGAGCCGCGCGCTCATGCAGCCTTCCCGAGATAGGCTTCGAGCACGCGAGGATTGGACTGGATCTCCGCCGGCTTGCCGGTCGCGATCACCTCGCCGAGTTCAATCACCACGACCTCGTCGGCGACGCCCATCACGAGGTCCATGTGATGTTCGATCAGCACGATGGCGAGACCCTCGTCGCGCATCCTGACCAGCAGGTCGCGAAGCGCGGTCATGTCGGGTCCGCCCAGTCCCGCCGCCGGCTCGTCGAGCAGCACGATGCGGGCGCCGGGTGCGGTCGCGAGCGCGATCGACAGCATTCGCTGGGTGCCATAGGAGAGCTCGCCCGGGAGCTTGTGGTGCATCGTTTCCGGCACGCGGTAGCGCAGCAGATGCTGGCGCGCCTCCTCCTCGATCGCGCGGCGGCGACGTGCCTCGATCCAGGGAAGAAACACCGAGCCCGCGAGTCCGCTCGGCCGGTTCTCGAGCAGAGCGGCCGCCATGTTCTCAAGCACTGTCATTCCGCCGAAGAAGGCGTTCTGCTGAAAGGTGCGGCGAAGGCCGGCCCGCGGCAGACGATGCGCCGGCACATCGGTCACGTCGGCGCCATCGAGCACGATACTGCCTGTGTGCGACACCATGTTGGTGGCGGCGAGGAAGCAGGTGCTCTTGCCGGCGCCATCCGCGGCCAGACCGTTCCCGGCACTATTTTTGGCGACGTCCATTTCGACGAACATGGCCAGATGGATCAGCATCATTCGATCTTCACGGTGCAGGACGGCAAAATTGTCGTCGAAAGCTGATCCGGTGCCCGGCCTCGCGCCGCCCGTTCTTGCGGTCGACCGACTCTCGGTGAGCTTCGGGAGTTTCCGCGCCTTCAAGGACGTCTCGTGGTCGGTGCGGTCCGGCAAGATTCTCGGGATCATCGGCCCGAATGGCGCTGGCAAGAGCACCTGCTTCCTCGCCGCCACCAACATGGTGTCGCACACGGGCAGCATCGTGCTCGATGGCTCCGACGTGACCGATGTGCCAGCGCATCGTCTGCCCCGGGCCGGCCTTCGCCGCACCTTCCAGCAGAACGCCTTCTTCGGCGGAATGACAGTGCTTGAGAACATGGCGGCTGCTCTGCTCGAGAACCGGCCCAGCGGGCTTGCGGGCTCGGTGTTTCTTCCCTGGATCGAGGCACGTCGCCGCCGCGCGATCGAGGCGGAGGCGCGCCAGCATCTGCTGCGCTACCGCGTGCCGGAAACGATGCACCACAAGCTCCCGGGCGAGCTCTCCTATGGCACCC
>Ga0153954_1001352_pt1 | contig 13456 bp, 11 predicted proteins | sample TSFL038MetaG_FD_102277 | JGI IMG/M metagenome (GOLD analysis project Ga0153954, IMG submission 102277) | Attine ant fungus gardens microbial communities from Florida, USA - TSFL038 MetaG | ecosystem: Host-associated > Fungi > Mycelium > Unclassified | place: USA: Florida, Wekiwa Springs State... | reverse complement strand
TCGATCAGGTTGCCGTCGAGGTCGACCTTGATCAGGTTCGAGGCCGTCACCTCCTCGAACAGGAGGCCGAAGCGGTTGAGCAAAAAATGTCCGGGCTCGTCAGGCACGCGCGCCGATATGTGCGTGTAGATCAAGTCGGTCCAGCCAAAATGCTCGACCAGGCGGTAGCAGGCCGCGAGGTTGACGCGCTGCTCCCATTCGGCCGGGCTCATGTTCGGATGAACGCTGCGGCTGACGGCGGTTGGGGACATTTTGTTTTGCTCCTGCCTCCGCGATCTCAAGTTGTCATTTCAGCCGCTGTGCCGCCTCGCGCACGATGCTGAGGTCCGCGTACTTCGCAACATCGATCGGCCCCTTCAGGAAGCCGAGGTCGCGCTGCACGTCGATGTTGGACTGCAGCGCGGCCATGTTGGGCAGAAGATCGGGGCTGCGCGAATATTCCTTGTTGGTGAACAGCCAGTCTGCGAACAGCTCCGGACGCTGTTTGGTGAGCTTGGCCGCGATCTGCACCGCCTCGTCGTGGTTCTTGGGGTCGAGGTACCAGCGCACGACGCGCACCGCGTCCTCCATGAAATCGACCATGGCGGCGCGGTTCTGCTCCAGGAAGCCTTTGCGCGCGGCCCACACCAGCATCTGCGTCGTCCCGACCGCATCGCGCTGGGTGAACAGCGGCCGCGCCATGCGGTTGAGCTCGGGATCGTAGGCGAACGGCGCCACGCTGGCGATCAGGTCGGCCTTCTTCTCCAGGAGGATGGCCTTCATGGTCGGCAGCGGCGCCTCGAGCACGGTATAGTCGCGCTTGTCCTCGAGCCCATGCTTGCGCAGCATCGCGCGCATCCCGATGTCGACGGCACTGCCGGCGGCATTGGTAGCGACCACCTTGCCCTTGAGATCCTCGACCGTGCGGATCGGGCTGTCCTTGAGCACGAAGTATTGCGTGGTGAAATAGCCGGGCACGCCGTCCTGGAACTGGTCGGCAATCACCCGCAAATCGGTCATGCCTGCATTCTGGATCGCGATGGCGAGCGACGAATAGGAATGGTTGCCGATCTCGAGCTCGTTCGCCGCCATCGCGGTGATGAGCGCCGGGGTGCCGTTGAAGCGGGTCGGCTCCACCACGTAGGACTTGCCGTTGTGAGTGAGCAGATCGGGCTTCTCGACCAGGACCGATCCCCAGTCCGAGGGCGCAACGATCCAGCTCACGCGGATCTTGACGGGATCGGCGGCATGGCCGGCGCTGGTGGTCAGCACGGCTGCCCCCACCGCGGCCGCGGCGAGCGCAAGGTGGAGCGTGCGCATGGTCCCTCCCGGTTTGGTCTTTATGTTTGCGACGACCGTACCATCGGCCGTGGCGGGACGCGACCGCGCGCTTGGCCGCAGAAACCTTCGCGCAGGCGCTCCGGGATGACATGCAGGCGCTCGCGGGATGATATATGAATCGTGCTTCACTTTTTGGCTGAGCGCTGATTCGCCGATGCCCTATCGCCAGACCGAGAATGTCGCCCGCAAGCTCGCGGCCCGCCATGGCGCCATCCTGGCCGCCGCGCGCGATGCCGCGGTTGAAGGCGGCATGGCGGCGGTGCAGATGGCGCCGGTGGCCGAGCGGGCCGGCGTCGCCGCCGGCACCCTCTATCGTTACTTCCCGTCCAAGGCCCATCTGGTCGAGGCGCTGGTCACTGCGCTGGCGCGTGACGAGACAACCGCGTTGGCGGCGGCCGCCAATGCCGCGCCCGGGCCGTTGTCGGCTCTGGCGGCGGCGATCACCGCTTTCGCGATGCGCGCGCTGGCGCGCCGCCGCCTTGCCTTCGCGCTGATTGCCGAGCCGGTCGAGCCCGACGTCGATCGCGCCCGGGCCGGTTATCGCCGCGCGCTGGTCGCGACCTTCGAGGGTCTGATCCGCAGGGCGCTGGCCGGTGGCCGGCTGCCCGAGCAGGACGCGAGCCTCGCGGCGTCCGCCTTGGTCGGCGCGCTGGTCGAGGGCCTGATCGGTCCGCTCGCGCCCGTCGCCGGCAACGATCCCGGCAAAGTACGAGCGCAGGTGCAGACGCTCGCGCTGTTTGCCCTGCGGGCGCTCGGCGTGGTCGATGCCCGTGCCCGCGGTCTCGTGGTGCAGACCGTGTTGCCGGCGGCCCCTGCGGGAGAACGCGACGACGGGCGCGCGCGTTGACACAGCCGGCGGCGGCATCCAACGTGCCGCGAATCCCAAGTACGTATCGAGCAAGCACGTATGAACACGCAGGTCCTCATCGTCGGCGGCGGTCCGGTCGGTCTCACCCTGGCGATCGACCTCGGTCGCCGCGGCATCCAGGTGATGCTGGTCGAGAAGAACGTCGCACCGCTCGGCTATCCCAAGATGGAGCGCTGCAACCCGCGCACGATGGAAATCTTCCGGCGGCTCGGCCTGGCGCAGACGATCCGTGATGCCGGTTATCCCGCCGACTGGCCGATGGACAATTACCTGGTGTTCTCGCTGGCGCAGCCGCCGCTGATGAAGTTTCCGTTCCCCACGGTGGCGCAAGCCAAGGAGCGGATCGCTGCGACCAACGACGGCTCGCTGCCGCTCGAGCCCTACCAGATCATTTCGCAATACACGCTCGAGCCGCTGCTCCGCTCCGCTGCGGAAAAGATCCCGAATGTGCGCGTGCAGTACGGGGCCGAGCTGATCTCGTTCACGCAAGCCGGCGATCACGTCCGCAGCGAGATCGTGACGGCGGCGGGCGAGCGCTTCAGCGTGACTGCCGACTATCTGGTCGGTTGTGACGGCGGCGCCAGCACCGTGCGCCGGCAGCTCGGCTTCAGCCTCGAGGGCCAGAGCATCCAGCAGCTACGCCAGGCGCTGTTCCGCTGCGACGACCTGTTCGATCGCGTCGCCGTGCCGCGCGGCCGCCATTACTATCGTATCGACGATCACTGGACCATGCTGATCGTCCAGGACTCGCGCAAGCATTTCACCATCCATTCGATCGTCGAGCAGGATTCCGACATGCCGCGCATGTTCGAGGCGACGGTCGGCACGCCGGTCGCGTACGAGACGCTGCATATCGGCGCCTGGACCCAGCGCCTGATGCTGGCCACGCATTACGCCGACCGCCGCGTGTTCATTGCCGGCGATGCCTGCCATCTCGTCATCCCGACCGGCGGGCTTGGCTACAATACCGGCGTCGGCGACGCCATCGACCTCTCCTGGAAGCTTGCCGCCGTGCTCAAGGGCTGGGGTGGACCGAAGCTCCTCGCCTCCTACGAGATCGAGCGCCGCCAGGTCGGCGGGCGCAACGTCGTGGCCTCGGAGGCCGGCAATAGCGGCCGCAAGGTCTGGCGCGACGCCTATCGTCCCGACATCGCCGGCGACACGCCGGAGGGCAAGGCCGCGCTTGCGCACTTGCTGGAGCTCGCCGCGGTGGAGGCGCCCAAGTCGGCGGCCGTGGTGGGTGCCGAGCTCGGCTACCGCTATGTCGATTCGCCGATCATCGCCCGCGAGGAAGGCGAAGGGCCACCACATCGGATCGAGAAATATGTGCCGACCACGTGGCCGGGCGCCCGCTTGCCCCACACCTGGATTCAGCCGGGCGTGCCTGTGCAGGACTCCATCAAGGATGGCTATACCCTCTTGCGGCTGGGCAAGAACGGCGCCGATGCGTCGGCGCTGGGCGCGGCCTTCAAGGCGATCGGCGCCCCGTTCCACGTGCTCGACATCGCCGCCGAGGCGCCCCGCGCCGTCTACGGCTTCGACTATCTCCTGGTGCGACCCGACCTGCACGTGGTGTGGCGCGGCAACGCGCCGCCCGGCGCGCCGCACGAGCTCGCGCGCATGGCCACCGGCTATTGAGGGAGGCACATGTTGTAGGATGGGTTGAGCGCGCGGCCGAGGTGTTTCCTGCGGCACGTTCGCGATGGCGCGCGATACCCATCATCTCATCCGCGGCACGGGGTTGATGGGTTTCGCGTGCACGAGCGCGCGTCACCTCGCGAGATGGGGGCCCTCAACCCATCCTACGAAGCGTCGTTATTTGTTGTCGCCGCTCAAGGCGTCGCAGACGGCCGCGGTGACCTGATCGGTCGTCGCCTGGCCGCCGAGATCGGGCGTGTGCAGCGTGCGATCGGCCGTCACCCGTTCGATCGCCCGCATCAGGCGGGCGGCGGCGGCCTGTTCGCCCAGATGCTCCAGCATCATGACGCCCGACCAGAAGGTGCCGATCGGATTGGCGATGCCCTTGCCCATGATGTCGAAGGCCGAGCCGTGGATCGGCTCGAACATCGAGGGGAACTTGCGCTCCGGGTTGAGGTTCGCGGTGGGGGCGATGCCGAGCGAGCCGGCGAGCGCCGCCGCCAGGTCGGAGAGGATGTCGGCATGCAGGTTGGTCGCCACCATCGTGTCGAGGCTTTCCGGCCGCAAGGTCATGCGCATGGTCATGGCATCGACCAGCATCTTGTCCCAGGTGACGTCGGGAAACGCGCGCGCCACCTCTGCCGCGATCTCGTCCCACATCACCATGCCGTGGCGCTGCGCGTTCGACTTGGTCACCACGGTGAGGAGCTTGCGCGGCCGCGAGCGGGCGAGGGCGAAGGCAAAGCGCATGATGCGCGTGACCCCGGCGCGGGTGAACATGGAGACATCGGTCGCTACTTCCTCGGGCAGGCCGCGATGGGCGCGGCCGCCGATGCCGGCATATTCGCCTTCGGAGTTCTCGCGCACGATCACCCAGTCGAGCTCCGGGCCCTTCACGTTGCGCAGCGGGCTCGTGATGCCCGGAAGAATGCGGGTGGGGCGCACATTGGCGTACTGGTCGAACGGCTGGCAGATCGCGAGCCGCAACCCCCACAGCGTGACGTGATCGGGCACGTCGGGCACGCCGGCCGAGCCGAACAGGATGGCGTCGTGGTCCTTGATCAGGTCGCGGCCGTTCTCGGGCATGAACGCGCCGGTCTGCTTGTAGCGCGCCGAGCCCCAGTCGAAATGATCGAAGGCGAAAGAGAAGCCGCCGTCGCGGGCCGCGCAGGCGTCGAGCGCCTCGATGCCGGCCGCGATCACCTCGCTGCCGATGCCGTCTCCAGGGATTGCCGCGATGCGGTGTGTGCGCATGTCGCCCATCGTTCATTGCTCGCGAAGCTGCGGGAATGAGCGAGTGTAGCGACGGGGTTTGCGCAAGTCACCGCAGCGAGTCACTGCGGCAGGGTCAGTGTAAGGTCGTGCTCGCAATCCAGTCGGTGACCGCATGCAGAGCGGCATCACTGTCGGCGTCGTGCTCGTGGGCCGCGAACACCGCGAGCTGCGCATCGGCGGAGGTGCCGGCGCCCGCGATGGCGCGGCAGCGCGCGAGCTCGGCCTCGCAGCCGAGCGCGGCGGCGTCCATCTCGATGTCGCAGATCACGCGCTCGAGCATCTCGGCGACCGACATCGCGCCTTCCTCGCCCGCGAAGGTGGCGTGGATGCCGTGGCGCTGCGCCTGCCACTTGTTCTCGACGATGATGGCGCGCTGCACCGGATTGAGGTCGCAGTTGCGCCAGCGATTGAGATAGAGATGGCGGGCCAAGGCGCGATAGAGCGCGGCGATGGCGATCGAGTCCTCCACCAGCGTGCAGGAATCGGGCGCGCGCAGCTCGAGCGTCGGGTTGGCGAGCGAGGGCCGCATCGCCCACCAGATATAGCTGGCGTCGGGGATCACGCCGGCCTGCACCAGCGCGCCCACATAAGCGTCGAACTCCTCGCGGGTACGCAGGAGCTCGGGCAGGCCGGTGCGCGGCAACTCGTCGTAGGCGGCGAGCCGGTAGCCCTTCAGGCCGGTGCGGCGCGACTGCCAGAATGGGGATGACGTCGAGAGCGCGAGGAACAGCGGCAGGTAGGGCAGCATGCGGTACATCACGTCGACGCGCTCGTCCGGGTCGGGCAGCTCGACGTGCACATGCATGCCGCACAGGAGATCGCGCTGGCCGATCATCTGCAGGTCGTGCATGACCGCATCGTAGCGCGGTTTCGGGGTCTGCGGCGCGTTGCGCCAGACCGCGGTCGGATGCGTGCCGGCGGCGAGGATGGCGAGGCCATGCTGCGCCGCCACCGCCGCTACGCTTCGGCGCAAATCGCGCAGCTCGCGCCGGGCATCGGCGCTGCTGATGTGCGGCGAGGTCGCCACCTCGATTTGCGGCTGCAGGAATTCGGTGGTGCAGCGGCCATCGGTCGCGAGCCGAGCGGCCTCGAAGAACTCACGCTGGACGCCGCAGACCGCACGTTTGGTCTGCGCATCGACGAGGAAATACTCTTCCTCGATGCCGAACGTGAACGCGCCGCCGGCGCGCGGACGGTGCAGCTTCGGTCTGGTCGCGAAGGCGTAGTCCATTCAGGCACCGAGCGTTTTGAGCAGCGGTCGACACGGGTTACGTACAAACAGCACAAGGGAGGATGGCCAGATAACGCTCGGACCATACCGAGGTTCCGGCCGCAAAACGGCTTTTTGATCAGAGATTTGGGTGCGCCGGGTGATTCGCGCAGGTACCCGGACGCTGCTCAGTGCGACATCAGCACCGGAACGGTCATGGAGCTGAGCATGCCGCGGGTGACGCCGCCGAGGATGAACTCGCGCAGGCGCGAATGCCCGTAGCCGCCCATCACCATGAAGTCGGCACCGCTGTCGGCGGCATAATCGAGGATGGCGTCACCGATCGCGATGTCGCCCTTGGCGATGCGCTTGACGTTGGCGTTGATGCCGTGGCGCGCCAGATGCTCGCTCATATTGGCGCCGGTGATCTCGTCGTTCTTGTGCTCCTCGGCCACGATCACGATGTCGATCGCCTTGGCCTGCGCCAGCAGCGGAATGGAATCGGAGATGGCGCGCGCGGCCATGCGGCCGCCGTCCCAGCAGAGCAGCACGCGGTCGAGCTTGAGGCCCTGCTTCTGGATGTAGGGCACCACCACGACCGGACGGCCGGATTCGAACAGCGCCCCCTCGATCATCAGCTCCTCGGCGGCGCCCTGATCGCGCCGCGCCTGGCCGACGATGGAGAGATCGAACCGCCGCGCGATCTGCCCGAACAGGGTGGGTGCGCCGCCGAAGGTCGCATCGAGAATGCGGGTCTCCGACGAGACGCCCGCCGCTTTTGCCGCCGCCTCGAACCTCGCCACCGCGGCATGGGCGGTCTTGCTGTTCTCCTCGCGTTGCACCTCGATCAGGTCGACCGGCACGCCGCCCAGGGTGCCGTCGGGGATCACCGGCTCGTAGAGGAAGGCGACGCCGGCGATATGGGCGCCGAGCGCCTTCGCCAGCGAGATCGCGTAGTCGTTGGCGAAGTCCTGCGCTGCGCGGCCCGCGAGATTGACGACGACGTCCTTGATCACGGCTGGCTCTCCTCGGTCGGGGGTCTGCGTCGGCTTTCCAATACCGGAACGCCGCCGGGAGTTCCGCTGCGTGCCCGGTCAGCGGGGGCAACGCAGCAGGTCGTACGTCACTTCACTTTTGCTTCACCTTACTTCTTGGCGCCGTCGGCGCTGAACTGGGTCAGATAGGCCCACAGGTCGGCGATGTCCTTGTCGTTCTTGATGCCGACGAACGCCATGCGGGTGCCCGGCATTTCCTGCATCGGCGCATGGATGTACTTGGTGAACGTGTCCTTATTCCAGGTGATGCCGGAATTCTTGTTGGCTTGGGAGTAGTTGAAGCCCTCGAAGCTGCCGGAGTGGCGACCGTCGATGGCGTTGAGCGGCGGTCCGAGCTTGACCTTCGCGTCCGGTCCGATGTCGTGGCAGGGAGAGCATAGACGTTTGAACACCGCCTCGCCGGCAGCGGCATCCTGCGCCCGGCTCGATGCGACCGAAGCGGCGAGAGCCATGACGGTGACCCCGCAGACATTTACCACCCAACAGGCCTTCATTCTTGTCTCCTCTACTTTCCGACGCTGCTCCGCCCTCCGGCGCCGCGGCCGGCACGGCGCTCCTCGGCTGTCGCCACCCTGTTCGAATGGCTTTTCGTTCCAGCAGTGTCAACGGCCCAGAACGACAATTCATGCTGCCACGCGGCACACAGATTTTTGAAGCGCACCCCGGTTTTAGCATCGGGATGGCGCTATAACAGCGGACAACGTTCCGGAGGAAACCAGGTGTCTGTCGCAATGCCCGCCGCCGATGCGGCCGTGCTCGCCCGCCGCGAGCGCATCGTGGCGGCATTGCGCGCCATCGTGCCGGGCGAAGGCGTGATCGCGACCGAACGCGAAATGCGCCCCTACGAATCCGATGGGCTGACCGCTTATCGCCAGCTGCCGATGGTGGTGGTGCTGCCGGAGACGACCGAGCAGGTGAGCCGCGTGCTGGCCTACTGCCATGCCGAAGGCGTCAAGGTCGTGCCGCGCGGGGCCGGCACCTCGCTGTCCGGCGGCGCGCTCCCGCTCACCGACGGCGTGCTGCTCGGCATGGGCAAGTTCAAGCGCATCCGCGAGCTCGATTTCGCCAACCGCGTGGCCGTGGTCGAGCCCGGCGTCACCAACCTCGCGGTGTCGCAGGCGGTCGAGCACATGGGCTTCTACTACGCGCCCGATCCGTCTTCGCAGATCGCCTGCACCATCGGCGGCAACGTGGCGGAGAACTCCGGCGGCGTGCACTGCCTCAAATACGGCATGACCACCAACAATCTCCTGGGCTGCGAGATCGTGCTGATGACCGGCGAGGTGCTGCGCATCGGCGGCAAGTACCTCGATGCCGGCGGCTATGACCTCCTCGGCATCGTCACCGGCTCGGAGGGGCTCCTCGGCGTCGTCACCGAGATCACGGTGCGCATCCTGAAGAAACCGGAATGCGCGCGCGCCGTGCTGGTGGGCTTCGGCTCGTCGGAGGATGCCGGCGCATGCGTGAGCCGGATCATCGCCGCCGGCATCATTCCGGGCGGCATGGAGATGATGGACAAGCCCGCGATCCACGCGGTCGAGGAGTTCGTCCATGCCGGCTATCCGCTCGACGTCGAGGCGCTGCTGATCGTCGAGGTCGACGGCCCGCAGGCCGAGGTCGACCACCTCATCGCCCGGGTCGAGGCCATCGCGCGCGACTGCCGGGCCACGACCTGCCGTGTCTCCAATTCGGAGGAGGAGCGGCTGCTGTTCTGGGCCGGCCGCAAGGCGGCCTTCCCGGCGGTCGGACGCATCTCGCCGGATTATTACTGCATGGACGGCACCATCCCGCGCGCCAAGCTGCCGCTGGTGCTCAAGCGCATGCGCGAATTGTCTGCCGACTATGGGCTCGCCTGCGCCAACGTGTTCCATGCCGGCGACGGCAACCTGCATCCGCTCATCCTCTACGACGCCAACCAGCCGGGCGAGCTCGAGAAGACGGAAAAGTTCGGCGCCGAGATCCTCAAGCTGTGCGTCGAGGTCGGCGGCGTGCTCACCGGCGAGCACGGGGTGGGGGTGGAGAAGCGCGACCTGATGCCGGCGATGTTCTCGGAGGCCGATCTGGCCCAGCAGCAGCGGCTCAAATGCGCCTTCGACGAGCGGGGCCTGCTCAATCCCGGCAAGGTGTTCCCGACGCTGCACCGCTGCGCCGAGCTCTCCTGCATGCATGTGCATGCCGGCCGTGTGGCGTTTCCGGATATCCCACGGTTCTGACCGGCGCGATGGCTGACACCCTGAAACCCCGAGATGCCGGCGAGGTCGAGGCGGCCGTGCAGTGGGCCCTCGCCGAGGGCAGGGCGCTCGAGCTCGTCGGGCGAGGCTCGAAGCGTCCGTTCGGCCGGCCGGCGCAGACCGACCTCTCCCTCGACCTCTCGTCGCTCAGTGGGGTGACCCTCTATGAGCCCGACGAGTTGGTGCTCTCGGCCAGGGCCGGTACGCCGATCGCCGAGATCGAGGCGCTGGTCGCGGCCAGCGACCAGGAGCTCGCCTTCGAGCCGATGGACTATGCGGCGGTGCTCGGCACCGATCCCGGCCGCGCCAGCATCGGCGGGGTGTTGGCGGCGAACCTCGCCGGGCCGCGCCGCATCAAGGCCGGAGCCGCGCGCGATCACTTCCTCGGCTGCGTCGCGGTGTCGGGACGGGGCGAAACGTTCAAGACCGGCGGTCGGGTGGTGAAGAACGTCACCGGCTATGACCTCTGCAAGCTCCTGGCGGGGTCCTGGGGCACGCTCGCCGCCATGATCGAGGTGACGATCAAGGTGCTGCCGAAGCCCGAGACCGAGGCCACGGTCTTGGTGCGCGGTCTCGCGCCAGCGCGGGCGACCGAGGCCATGGCTGCCGGCATGGGCTCGTCCTGCGATGTGTCGGGTGCCGCACATTTGCCGGCCTCGACGGCGGCGCGGATTCCGGAGGCCGCTCGCGTGGGCGGGGCGGTCACCGCGATGCGGCTCGAAGGCTTCCTGCCGTCGGTGACCCACCGTCGGGATGCGCTGCAGGCGATCTTGAAAACCTATGGCGAGCTCGCGCAGCTCGATGCCGCGCCCTCGCGCGCTTTCTGGAAGGCGGTGCGCGATGCCGCGCCGCTCGCTGCCAGTCCCGCTCCCGGCGGGGGCGAGCGCCCGCTCTGGCGCATTTCGACGGCGCCGGGTCGTGGCGCCGAGGTGGCGGCGACGATTGCGGAAGGCGCTTCGGCGGAGTTCCTGTTCGACTGGGCCGGAGGTCTCCTCTGGGCAGCGCTCCCGCCTTCCGACGATGCCGGTGCGGCGCTCGTCCGTTCCGCGCTCGCCGCGGCCGGCGGCCATGCCACCCTCGTCCGCGCGCCCGCGGCGGTGCGCGCGGCGATCGCAGTATTCCAGCCGCAGGACGAAGCGCTCGCCGCCTTGACGAAGCGGGTCAAGGCGAGCTTCGATCCCAGAGGCGTGCTCAATCCGGGACGGATGTGGGCCGGCGTATAGCGCGATGCAAACAAACTTCAGTCTGGTGCAACTCGCCGATCCGAATATCGCGGAAGCGGACCGGATCCTGCGCACCTGCGTGCATTGCGGCTTCTGCACCGCGACCTGCCCGACCTATGTGCTGCTCGGCGACGAGCTCGATTCGCCGCGCGGGCGGATCTACCTGATCAAGGACATGCTGGAGAACGACCGGCCGGCGACCGCCGACGTGGTCAAGCACATCGACCGCTGCCTGTCCTGCCTGTCCTGCATGACCACGTGCCCCTCGGGTGTGCACTACATGCATCTGGTCGACCATGCCCGGTCCCATATCGAGACGACCTATCGCCGCCCCCTGGTCGACCGTCTGCTGCGTGCCCTCATCGCCAGGGTGTTCCCATACAACGAACGCCTGCGCTGGGCGCTCGGCGCGGCGCGGATGTTCAAGCCGATGGCCGGATTGTTCAAGGCGCTCGGGCTCGCCCCCGTCGCGGCCATGCTGCAGCTTGCCCCGCAGGCGCCGCCCGCGGGCGCCGTGCCGGCCGGATCGCGCCGCTTCGCGGCGGAGGGGCCGCGACGCGGCCGGGTGGCGCTGCTCGACGGCTGCGTCGGGCCGGTGATTGCGCCCGCGATCAATGCCGCGGCGATCCGCCTCCTCAACCGCCACGGGGTGGAGGTCGTCGTCGCGGAGGACGGCTGCTGCGGCTCGCTCGTCCACCACATGGGGCGCGAGCACGAGGCCCTGGCCGACGCGCGGCGCCGCATCGACGCGTGGAGCGCGGAAATCGACGGCGAGGGACTCGACGCCATCCTGGTCACGGCGTCGGGCTGCGGCACCACGCTGAAGGACTACGGCTACATGCTGCGACACGACCGGAACTATGCGGACAAGGCCGCCCGGGTGTCGTCGCTCGCCAAGGACATCAGCGAGTATCTCGGTGAACTGAAGCTCGTTGCGCATGCGCCGGCGGGTCTTCAGGTCGCCTATCACGCCGCGTGCTCGCTGCAGCATGGACAAAAAATTGCTCGTGCGCCGAAAGAATTGCTTTCCAAGATTGGCTTCGTGGTGAAAGATGTACCTGAGAGTCATTTGTGTTGTGGTTCTGCCGGGACCTACAACATGCTCCAGCCGGAGCTTGCGACCAAACTGCGTGAACGCAAGGTTGGGAATATCGAGACGCTCAAGCCCGATGTGATCGCCGCCGGCAATATCGGCTGCATCACCCAGATCGCAGCGGGCACTGAGATCCCGGTTGTCCACACTGTCGAGCTGATCGACTGGGCGACCGGGGGCCCCGCGCCCGCGGCGCTTGCCGCAAAAGGGGTCGCCGCCACGGCGGGCGAGACCGCCGCAGCGGGGGTGTGAGAGTAATGTCGAACCGAAGCGAAATTTGAGCCCCAACGATCGGGAGGCGATCATGGCTAGGAAAGCGAAGAAAGCGAAGTCGAAGACCAAGAAAGCCAAGAAGACGAGAAAAGCAGCCCCGGCGAGGAAGAAGAAGAAAGTCTTAGCGAAGAAGAAAGCAGCGAAGAAGGTCGTCGCCAGGAAGGCGAAGTCAAAGGCGAAGGCGGCAAGGAAGGCGGCTCCGGCTCCAAAGCCCGCGCCCGCGCCTAAGCCGGCGCCGAAGGTTGCGGCCGCGCCAGCGAAGCCTGCACCCAAGCCCGCGCCGGCGCCCAAGGCTGCACCTGCGCCCAAGGCTGCACCCGCGCCCAAGGCTGCACCCGCGCCCAAGGCTGCACCCGCGCCCAAGGCAGCGCCTGCGCCCAAGCCAGCGCCTGCGCCCAAGGCAGTGCCCGCGCCCAAGCCGGCCCCCGCACCGAAGCCGGAACCCGAGCCGGCCCCGCATGTGTTCACCCCGCCGCCGGCAGCGCCGGCGCCTAGTCACCCCGCGAACGGGGGCTCGGACGGCGGGAACAGCTGATCGGCACTTCGCAGGCGACGAGAGAAGACGAAAGGCCCGCATGCCCGGATGCACCGGGGATGCGGGCCTTCGCATTCATCCGTGAACTCCTGCATCCGTCAGCTCCCGATTACCCGCGCTGGGACGATGAACCTCCGCCGGTACCGGCCGCAGCCTGCGTCAGCTGCTGAGTTCCGACGCGGGTGCGCCCCCGATTGCATAGCCGTGGTGGTCCGCATAGCATTGCGCAGAAGGAGCGGATGGCCTGACCCTCGCTCACTTTCCACCCTCACATGTACCCTCATTTGGAACAGGTGCGTCATGGCGGCGACTTACAACATCCTGATCATGGGGGCGTCCTATGGATCGCTCCTGGCCTCCAAGCTCTTGTTCGGTGGCCACAAGGTCCATCTGGTGTGTCTGCCCGCGGAGGCCGATCTGATCAACGCGGAAGGCTTCCGGGTGCGGCTGCCCGTCAAGGGCCGGAAGGATCCCGTCGAGCTCGATTCGCGCAAGCTGCCGGGCAAGGTCACGGCGTCCGGTGCCGGCGACGTGAAGCCGTCCGACTACGACCTGGTCGGGCTTGCGATGCAGGAGCCGCAATACCGCTCGCCCGGCGTGCGCGAGCTGCTCGATGCGGTGGCCAAGTCGCGCGTGCCGTGCATGTCGATCATGAACATGCCGCCGCTGCCTTACATCAAGCGCATCCCGGGGCTGGACTATGAAGCCCTGAAAGCTGCCTACACCGACGCAAGC